>Ga0209295_1000163_pt1 | contig 64366 bp, 48 predicted proteins | sample Porto_5metaG_FD_187428 | JGI IMG/M metagenome (GOLD analysis project Ga0209295, IMG submission 187428) | Marine algal microbial communities from Porto, Portugal - Porto_5 metaG (SPAdes) (version 2) | ecosystem: Host-associated > Algae > Red algae > Unclassified | place: Portugal: Porto...
GCAAATTGCAACGGATTTAGGCATTTGGTAAACGGAACAAATATATCGCTACCCCACTACAGACAGCGGCTACCGCCCATGCCATCCACATCATATCGGCAGGTAAACGATAAAATAACATAATTGTTGATGCTGCCATCATAACCGTCGCTAAACACTTGGCATAAAGCGGAACGGCATGATTTTCTTCCCAATCACGGACAAATTTGCCAAAATATTTATGATTAATCAGCCAAAAATGAAAGCGTCGAGAACTGCGTGCCCAGCAACCTGCTGCTAGCAAGATAAAAGGCGCAGTAGGCATCACTGGCAACAATATACCGATAATACCTAAGATAAAAAACAGCCAACCAAGCGTCACAAAGGTCCAACGCAGCATTGGGCTGTTGGATTGATCAGTCTTGGGTCGGTAATAGAACGCTTTTTTATTATCGGTCATGAAGGTCGTATCATATTTTTAGTAAGTGAAATACGAGGAGCAATATCGATAAACGCTATTAATATCAGTCCAAATTAAGCATTTATCATGCATTAGACCTTATATACAAACAAGATTACTTTTGCGTTTTTAGTTTGTCTTTTGTGTCATATATAAGATTTCGCCATTTATCAAGAATCATTAATGATCTATCTATTTATTTAGTAGATATTTGTTTGATATAAATGCATAATCTATAAAGTTTCTAAATAGTGTCTTTATGTAACTTATTATGAATGTACATTTCATCAGATTTTTATTTATAGCTAAGTATTAAGAGTATCTCAGGGTTATCTCCTTAAGTGTTATCTCTTAAAATGCCTCTTTGCTTGCTGTTTATTTAATCACTGTTTATGACTGCCTCTTCTCATATCTGTACTACTTATTAGGATTGTTATGATTCAACTTTCTACAAAAACAGCTACCCTATCTCTTGCTTTAGCAGTCACCGCAATCTTTAGTGGTTGTGCAACTACTACTAACCCAGAGGTGCGCTCAGCTTACGACCAAACTCAGCAGTCTTTAAAATCTGAGCCTGTCAGTATTATTAGTGATGGTTGCGTTATCCGCATAGAAAATGGTAATAATGACATCATGTACCAACAGTCGGATAGTGCTTCTCGTGCTATGGCGCAAACTGTCAAATCTAAACTAGTAGAAAAAGGGGTCAAAGTTAATCATATTTCATCCCCTTTTATATGCGGAGCACGTACTAAAGAGATATTGACCAAAATGGATATTGTATTAACCGACGGTGCCGAAGAGCAACCTAATACTGACTATCCTGTCTTGAGCTCAACCAATACCTTTGACTCAGTAACCAATAAAGCTTATCAAGATCTGTATAAGGCTTTAATAGTTAGTAGAAAAGCAGCTAATGATGATCCTATAGATTATCCAAACTTACTCTTAGATAGTAAGAGCCTGCAAATCATCAAAAAAATCGAAGGTGCGAACAAGATATTTGTCGTATTGGCTGATGGTGCGCAACCTTCAGTAGGTGCAAGAGTAGCGACTGGTGCAATAGGCATGTTAGGTATGATAACTGGAATCTCTAATATGGATATCCTAGTCAAATCACAGGATTACGGCATTTATCTGATTGATTTGGAGACCAATCAACTTAAATGGAGCAAGGTTGGTGACATCGAGGGTAATATCTTCAAAATGCCAGTCGATAATAGCTACGTTTTGCCGAAAATGCTTGATCCTTTATATGCCGAATAATTATCTAACTGTCTGTAAACACTAGATCATAAAAAACCGCTCACAGTCACACTGTAAGCGGTTTCTCTGTTAGTGGTAATCGTTTGAGACTGTTATTTTTTATCAATTCTGTCTCACGTGCTTCTTTTAGTCATGTGTAGTCAGCTTACTGACCTGTCCAAAATCTTGCATTAACTCTCACAGGTCGTCGATGATGACGCAGTAGCTATCGATAATAGCCGTTAGCAGTACTGACCAAAAATAATGTAATAACAATCAATCTTGTCGGGGTGCTTTGATTTAACGCTGTAGATACAGTCCACATCATCGCTGAGACATACCCGTGAACCTGAAGCAGTTAGCACTGACGTAGGAAACAAGCGTGACACGCCCTCAGAGGTCTATAAATAAGAGCAGTCTATAGGTGATGTACTGGTGATACCTATATCAAACGCCGAGCATCTGACAGTTAATATCGAGACTTTGTCTTTCTTATTTGGCCTTTCTTGTTTTACCTTAATCGTATCAGTCTGATTGTTTTCCATACCTAAAAAGGAAACAACCATGCAGCCGACCACCAAACTTACTCTGACCCTCGAATGGTTTTTAAACCCTGATCATCTGCCCTTTATCGCTGGTGTGACCACGGGCGCATATGAGCAGGCAGGGCTTGATATCACCATTATCGAGCCAGATGACCACTATGATGGCTTTGCCGAACTACAGAACCAGAGCGTCGATCTACATGTCAATGAGCCTATCCATCTTTTTGAACATTACGCGCCTAATCTACGCGCGCTGGGCTGTTTTTTTGAGACCGATGGTGGCATATTGATGCAACAGTCCAGCATGGATAAGCTCAAAAACAATCAGCCTATTCGCATCTGCACCCCTGCCGCTGAAGAAAAGACCAATCGTATTGGCTTTGAGATATTGGCGCGCTATGCCAAGAAAAACGGCTTTAGTATCAGCCGTGATAATGTGAGCTTTATACAAAAAGACTTTTATCATATAAAAAACTTGCAAGAAGACACAAGCCTAGATGGTGCATGGCTATGCTTTTATAACTTTGAGGGCGTTGAAGCAACTCATGAGGGTTTAGACTTTACGTTTATCGATCAGCATCTGTCACCTTATCCGAACTTCTCAGCGTTAGAGATTCTGACGACAGATGAGATATATAGCGCGAAAAAGGACGCGATAGATACCTTTATCCAAGTGACCAATCAAATGACCGAACTGTGTAAAAATGAGCCAGCCACTGCCCACCGTATGTATTACGACTATAGTAAAACCGAAGCAGATGCGCTGATGGATGCCATCATTGATAATACGCTGGGCAGATTGATCACACCTATCAAACCAAGTGCAAGTAAGTGGGAAGCACTGCGCGAGATGCTAGCTGAAATCGATATCGTGACCTTAACCGATGAGCAATATCAATCGCTATGGGAACTGTAGAGATTTTAGAAGTTAAGATATTTTGAGCCATAAAAAACCGCCATGGCATTTGCTGTGGCGGTTTTTTATTTAGCTGTAATCGAATAGTGAGGTTAGCGCAGTAATATTTTTATAGTGAATTGACTATGCCTAGTTGCTTGGCTTCTTTTAGCCACATTGGAAACTCTTCCAGCATGTTTTCATACAACGCTTCTTCGCTGATATCATCCAAATCATCGAGTTCAAAAAAGTCGCAATTATCAATCACGCGCCCTGTCATGTCGTCTAGTTTTTTGAGAATGCCATAACCACGACCACCTAATCCCACGAACTGCCAGAATATCGGCAGTTTCGCCGCTTCCGTCATGACTCTCGTGATACCGCGATTGTCATTCACCCCGCCATCACTGATAAATAGCACGTAGACAGGCACATCCAAGCCGTCCTTTTGATAAAACTCCGTCACAGCTTTCATGACCTCTGCTTCATTGTTGATGCGTGGGCCAAGTGCCCATTTGCGCCAACCGCCATGAGCATTGTTAATAAAACCGTCATAGTTGCTCAGCCCAATCTCACCCAAATACTGCGGATCTCGGGCAAACGCCCAACAATCTAGTGCTTGGTCGTCATCGAAGTTCACTGCCAATGGCAATATGCGGTTGACCACCTCTTGCACGCGACCTTTTTTGTACTGTCTATTCATTGAGCCTGAGGCGTCTAACACCAATGCTACCTTTGCGGTTAATTGCTGCAATTGGCGTTTCTCAAGCGATATGGTGGCTTTTTTGGCCAGATTGACCAGTTTTGGCGCTTTATCTAGCATGACCTTCTCTAACGACGGTTTTGCTTGAACTGGCGCTGCGGTCGGCTCGAGTGCTTGTGGGCTGCTCTCTTCTACATCGCCACCGAAATGCTGGACGATAGCGGCAAGTCCGCCATTAAAGCCTTGCGCGACGTTAGATACTCGCCAAACGCCACCCTTACGATACAGCTGCATCAACATACTGGCTTGCTGCTGGGCAAAGTCTGCTGCTTGATATTCTGCCTGCGCTTTTTGCGACTGCTGCCAAATGCCAATCTCTAACGATTGAATTTGATTCAGCGGCGTGTCGGCTGATAACACAAAAAACAAGCTGTCTATATTCGCAGCCAGTTTGGATAAATTCACTTCAAACTCGGCTTGGATGCCTTTACTCGCCGTTGGCTGCGACTCGTAATGGGTGAGCTTGATTTGCCCGCACGGTGAGGTTGGCTGATTATAAAACACCATGTAATCATCATTGATCAGTTTGCCCGCTGCGTCTAAGGCAAAGCAGCTGATGTCCATCTCTATTGGGCTTTGACGAGTAAACTTAAGCGTGATGGGTGCGGTATCATCAATAGCAAGGTTGCCCAAAGGCGCGCGTTGTCCGATGGTGAGATGGTTCATGGTGTTCCTTACGTTAAAGTGTTATTCCTTTAAAGATAATAGACTAATTACTGACATTAAAAAACCGCTAAAGCCAGTGCGGAAGCGGTTTTCCAAATACAGTTAACACGACTTAAAAGGCAAAGAGGTTTTGCTATGAATAAGGCTCTTCAAACACAACAACTTCATCATCCCAATCATAACTGCTACTTTTTGCATTGGGATAATTATCTTTTATCAGTTTTTTATTAACTAAAGTCCATTTGTAATCATCAGTATCGTAAGCTAACGTATATCGGTACTGATACCTTGGAAAATTATTACCACCGTCAGTGTTGTTATCACTATAATCTGAAGAAGTAATCAATAGAACGCCATTATAAAACTCTACGTCCTCAATAAACCTAGTGTTTATTTGATACTTTTCACTATTAATATCTTCTAAAACATCCATTTGTTCCATTAAAAATGGACGAGTTTCACTAAATCTCGTAAAAGATGTCAAGAAGTTACTATAAGTTCCACTTCCTCCATTACATCCCCAGTCTCCACCCCAATATACTACATAGGTCGTGCCAAACTCACCTTTTCCATTAGAACTGCGTTGAGAGTCAATCAGATGAACGTCTTTGACAGTCGTTGTTGGTGCGTATGAATCCTTTGAGAAGGTCGTAGAACATGCCACAGATTGTGCATAACCACTAGCTTTTTTTAGAACGTCATACTTTTCTTTCAAAGGTGGCTTAGCTAAAGCCGAATGTGCTGTAGTTGATAAAATAACGAGACTTATAATCTTGACTATAGAAGATTTATCAAAAAAATACATGGGCTCTCACTTAGGTTTTATTACATATCATTTACATTAGAATTAATATAGTAACAATTTTAAAAATATAGTCAAATATAGTTGGCTAAATTCCCATAAAAAAAGAGACACTATATAGCGTCTCTTTTCTTATCATTCAAAAATCCAATTATTACAACGCTTTCAGCTGCTCCATCTGCGCCGTCATCGCCGTCAACTGCCCTTCTAACTCAGCCAGTTTAGCCTTTTTAGCATCGACCACTTCCGCAGGTGCTTTACTCACAAAGCCTTCATTGCCTAACTTAAAATTTTTTTAATTATGAAATGGCTTGTAAAAAATACAAAATCTACCAATACTCAGGCTTTAGAATTGGTTTTTTTGCGGTAGGAACTTTAGCAGGTAGATGACTGCCTGCTAGCTCATCATCGGTAATATACGAGCGCGTCCAATCTGCATATTTGCTTAGTCTCTCATTCTGGGGGCGACGGCTATTAGAGCGTATAGGGATAATAATGCCAATGACAATAGCATCTCCCATATCTTCTCGTAGTGCTTTAAGCGCTGGCTCAATATCGGTATCATTGGTGACAAAAACCACTTGCTGTGCTTTATTCTGTATCGCGTCTCGGTAAGCGGTCAATGTAATGTTAACGTCGGTTTGCTTTTCTTCTAGACGCCATACTTCAACACGGTCACTTTTATCAGGTGGTTGTTTGTACCTGAGTAAGTTGCCCTTCTCCAGCGCATAATACCCTTTTATAATTTTCATGTTATTAGGATACATTTTTTGCAATGCTCTATGATAGGACTGCTGAGCGTTTTGGGCGGCTTCTCCTTGCGTTGATATTTTTGACTTAATATCTGCGGTAAAAAAGTAGACAGTCTCAATTACCGCATTTGGATCTTGTGCATGAATAATACGATTTGCAAATAGGTGATATAAGTCCAACCATTTATCATTACTGTGTTTTAGACAGCCATAAAACAGGTTATAACCATCAATATATACATTGGTTTTCAAGTTTATCCACCCAGTTATTTTATTGACATAAAAAAACCGCTACAGCATATCACTGTAACGGTTTTTTTGCCCTAGGCAATCTAAAAATTTAATTTTAGTTACTAAGGGTGAGTTGTAGATTTATTATAGCTACCCCAAAGGTATTATGCAAATATATTTAGTCAGTTTATTTGCAATAAAATTACCAACCTACAACGCTTTTAACTGCTCCATCTGCGCCGTCATCGCCGTCAGCTGCCCTTCTAACTCAGCCAGTTTCGCTTTCTCAGCATCGACCACTTCCGCAGGTGCTTTACTGACAAAGCCTTCATTGCCTAGCTTACGCGCGATACCATCGGCTTGCTTTTGTAGCTTTTCATGTGCTTTGCCCAGACGTGCCAGCTCAGCCGTAGGATCGATCAGACCTTTCATTGGTACGAGTACCCGTAGCTGACCGACCATACTTGATGACGATAGTGGCACCTCATCACCTTCTTTGACGATCTCTAAGCTCTCGACTTTGGCAAGCGCTTTGAACTGGTTTTTGATACGTGATAGACGCGCATCTTCATCGGCAGAGATGTTTTGTAGTAGCACTGGCAGACGTACCGCGTTACCCAGTTTCATCTCACCACGGATGTTACGGACGCTCGCGATGAGTTCTTGTAGCCACGCCATATCCGCTTCAGTCTGCTCACTGATTTGGCTGGCATCGGTCTGTGGATAGTCAGCGACCACGATGCTGTCGGTGTTTTTACGACCCAGTAGCGGCGCGATAGTCTGCCAGATTTGCTCAGTCAGATACGGCATGATTGGATGGGTGAAACGTAGCGCAGTCTCTAGTACGTGCAGCAGTACATAGCGGATTTGCGCCTTACGCTCGTCAGATACCGAGTCATCATTTAGGCTGGCTTTGGCAAGCTCAACGTACCAATCACAGTACTCGTTCCAGATGAACTCATAGATATCTTGGCTGACCATATCTAAACGATACTGAGCGAAATGCTGATGAATGTCTTTGATGCTAGAGTTCAGACGACTCATGATCCATTTTTCTGGTAATTCCCATACGTCAGGATTTGCCACTTGGTCGATAGGCTTGGCACTGCCTTCGCCATCGACACAGTTCATGAGTACAAAACGGCTGGCGTTCCAGATTTTATTACAGAAGTTACGATAGCCCTCGACACGCTTTAGATCAAAGTTAATATCGCGACCAGTACTGGCTAAGGACGTAAAGGTAAAGCGCAATGCATCGGTACCATAAGCTGGGATGCCTTCTGGGAATTCTTTACGCGTTTGCTTTTCGATTTTGGCCGCGTCTTTTGGATTCATCATGTTGCTGGTGCGTTTTTCTACCAACGCTTCTAGCTCAATACCGTCGATCAGATCAATCGGATCTAAGACGTTGCCTTTCGATTTTGACATTTTTTGACCGTTGCCATCACGTACCAGACCATGCACATAGACAGTCTTAAACGGTACTTGCGGCGTGCCGTCTTCGTTTTTCACGAAGTGCATGGTCATCATGATCATGCGCGCAACCCAAAAGAAGATAATGTCAAAACCTGTCACCAATACGCTGGTCGGGTGAAAGGTGTCCATCACGCGTGGATCGGCGTTGACGTCTGCCCAGTCAAGCGTACTGAACGTCCATAGACCAGAGCTGAACCACGTATCGAGCACGTCATCGTCTTGGCGCAGTTTTACATCATCGCTTAGGTTGTATTTACTACGTACTTCCGCCTCATCACGGGCGACATAGATTTCACCTGTCGCATCGTCATACCATGCAGGGATACGATGACCCCACCACAACTGACGGCTGATGCACCAGTCTTGTAGATCGGTCATCCACGCCATATACATGTTTTTGTACTGCGCAGGGACGAACTCAATGCTGCCGTCTTCTACTGCGTCAATCGCAGGCTTGGCAAGCTCTTTAACCGCGACATACCATTGATCGGTCAACCACGGCTCAACGATCGTGCCGCCACGCTCAGCACGCGGGGCTTTTAGCGCATAGTCTTCGACATCTTCTAGCCAGCCTTGCTCGCCTGCTTGCTCTACAAGGAATTTACGCGCGGCAAAACGCTCAAGTCCTGCATACTCGCTCGGCGTGGTCTCTAGCTCTGGCTCACGCGTCTGCAGATCAGGATAAACTTCCATCGCTGGCAAGATATTGGCGCGCTCATCTAGGATATTAATCAATGGCAAGCTGTGACGACGACCCAATTCATAATCGTTAAAATCATGCGCTGGGGTGATTTTGACACAGCCTGTACCGAAGTCTTTTTCGACATAATCATCAGCGACGATAGGCACGACACGACCAGTGATTGGCAAGGTAATGGTTTTGCCGACTAAATGCGCGTAACGCTCATCGCTCGGATTGACAGCGACAGCCGTATCACCGAGTAAAGTCTCAGGACGCGTAGTCGCAACGACGAGGTAGTTTTTACCATCTTGAGTAGTTAGTTCTGTATCTGTGAAATGATAGCGGAAATGCCATAGGCTACCTTTTTCGTCGTGGTTTTCTACTTCTAAATCAGATAATGCGGTTTGGAACTTTGGATCCCAGTTCACTAGACGCTTACCACGATAAATCAAACCATCATCGAACAGGCGTACGAACACTTCTTTTACTGCATTAGACAGACCATCATCCATGGTAAAGCGCTCACGCGACCAGTCAACCGAGCTGCCCAAACGGCGAATCTGGCTAGTGATATTGCCGCCCGACTCTTCTTTCCATTCCCAGACTTTATCGATGAAGTCTGCACGTGTCATATCACGGCGCTTGATACCTTGCGCCTCTAGGCGACGTTCAACGACCATTTGGGTGGCGATACCCGCATGATCCGTACCTGGCTGCCAAAGCGTATTGTCACCATCCATACGGTGATAACGGGTGAGCGCATCCATAATAGCGTTGTTGAAACCATGACCCATATGCAGCGAGCCCGTGACGTTTGGCGGTGGCAGCGCAATAGAAAACGACTCGTCTTTGTCAAAAGTCGGCTGAAAATAGCCACTTTCTTCCCAGCCTTGATACATGCCTGCTTCAACTTCCGCAGGGTTATAGGCGCTCTCTAATTGGCTTAGCGCCGCTTGGATCGACTGGGTCAGGTTGGTCTTCGCATTGCTATCAATGCTGGTATCGGTATTAGGATTGCTCATAATAGGGTGATCTTATTGTTGATAATGAATGTGGTCAAAATGAGATAGCGCAAAACGCTATAAAAACAGGAAAAATAGTTGATAGTGTGATTTTAACGCAGATAGGCAGATTTTGTTAGATGGTAAGGCAATTTATAGAGCCTGAAGGCAATTTATTACCCAAATTGTTAATCAATTAACAACAGCAATCAGAAGAGTGGGAAATATAATAGAGATTACTTACGTAGCAAAATCATTAGCATATAACCAGCGAGCCAACCGTGTCCCAAGATACCGAACATGACCATAATTCTCAGGCTAATCGACCAAACGATGAGCGTATAAATGCGAGCACCACTACTCCTGTGTCTGAAGGTAACAATACGCTAGAAGAAAGTAGCAGCCCTTCCAAAGACGATGTGGTAAATAAAGACGATGTGGTAAATAAAGACGTAGACGACACTTCAGACAGTCATGTAAATGAAACTACAGATAATGACGCAGACGAACCTATCAAAGCTACCGAAGAATTAGAAAACGATGACCTGCCAGAGGAAATCAGCGACGAAGACAAAGAAACCATCAAAAAGGTTGCCAGTGATGACAATCTAAGCCAAGCAAAAAGCTACGCCAGTATCTTAGTTGAGCAAGTTATCCACGCAAAAGAAACCTTTGAGCGTTCACTTGGTTCGCTATTTACCAGCGCCTTTACAGCTGGGCTAGAGATTGGTATCAGCTTTTTTATGATTTTATCAGCGTTTGCCTTGCTCAATGATGTAATACCAAGTCGCTATGCCATGGTGCTGTCGTCACTGCTGTATCCAATCGGCTTTATCATCGTGGTGATTGGCCAGTCGCTATTATTCACTGAGCAGACCTCCCTCTTGAGCTTGCCTGTATTAAACAAAATCGAGCCACTGCATAAGCTGCTCAGATTATGGGGTATCGTTATCGCTGGTAATATCGTTGGCGGCTGTATCTTTGCAGCGTTAATGATTGGTCTAGGGCTACATATGCATCTGTTTACAGACAATGCTATTGATATTTATGCCGAGCATATCTTAGGTTTTGAGTGGTGGGTCATCTTTGGCAGCGCGGTACTGGCGGGCTGGATGATGGGCGTGGCTGCATGGCTAGTGACCTCTGCAAGGGACACACTTAGCCGTATTGTGCTGGTGTCCCTCATCACTGGTAGTATTGGGTTTTTAGGTTTGCATCATAGTATCGTCGGCAATATCGAGGTATTTTCAGCATTACTCTATGGTAATACTGTCAGTCTTTCGCGCTACTTGGTATTTTTAGTCGTGGTACTGGTGGGTAATACGGTGGGCGGCGTGGTATTCGTCGCCGTACTCAAAAACCGTACATTCTTATTTGAAGTTGAAAGAGTCAAAGAACAAGCCGCCGAAGCAAGATCTAAGATGGACAGACGAAGATTTTAGATTTGAGCCAAAACTGGTTTGAGCTAAACTGATTTGAGTTAAAAGTAACACCAAACAAAAAAGCCCATAATCAGCTTCATTATACAAAGCAGATTATGGGCTTATTTTATTGCACTATACACTGTTTGTTTTCTGACAAATACTATCTCAACTGGCGCAACAATGTATAACAATGCGTTATTACGGTTATCTTAAACCTCTTACATTCTACGTGCTGCCAATACGCTGTTTTCTATCTCGGTTCTTTTGGCTTTATTGTGCTGGGCAGTAAACACTCTGACCATGATACCCGCGGTCAAGAACATGATTAGCGTATAAATGGCTGGCGTCATCGACATCTTATAACTGGTCAATAGCGTCAGTGCCATAAACATTGAAAGCGTACTGTTTTGTAAGCCGACTTCCATCGTAATTGAGCGTCTTTGCGCAGGGTTTAGACCGAACCATTTACTGGTGTAATAACCAAGCGCCATCGTAGAGACGTTCAATATCAATGCCACAGGGCCAGTAGCGATTAACGCTTCAACGATAATGTCTCGTTGTACATAACTTAAGAAAAGCACCAAGAAGCTCAAAAATATCACGCCAAAGCGAGACACCATCACCTGTCCCTTATCTGCCGCGTTAGGGGCATAGCGCTTGATTAGCATACCAATACTGACGGGCAGGATAGTCAGAGCAATTAGGCTGACCATAGTCTTGACCACTGGCAACTGAAACTCGCTACCTGCACCCATAAAGTAGACGAGCGAAAAACTGAGTACGATAGGAATGGTAAATACGGTAATGACACTGGCAATAGCAGTCATGGTGACCGAAAGTGCGACGTCACCTTTGGCTAAATAGGTAAATAGATTCGATGTTGTGCCACCAGGACACAGTACCAGTAACATAACCCCAACGGCATACTCTGGCTCAAGAGACATGGAGGCTGCCAAGGCAAAACCTACCAATGGTAGAAATATTAGCTGATTGGTCAAGCCTATTGCGACTGCTTTAGGGTATTTGACAACTCTCTTAAAGTCATTGGTAACTAAGGACAATCCCATTCCCATCATAATCAAAAAGATACTAATGGGGATGACTTTTGCATTTACAAACGTGACTAACTCAACACCTTCCATAACTACATCCTTGTAGATAGAGCCCTTACACGGGCAGGTTTATGACAACCTCGTCATGCTCAATCAGCCAATCCTGCTGATATCTGGGGTAAAACTCCACCGACGTTGTCAGCTCTTTATATGACACTTTTCCATACAGTCGTGTTTTTAAACCGACAATTTTTGGTAAAACTGGTTTATACGAACCGAAATAATAACGGAACGGCAAAATTCAGTATATCGTTGTAAAAGTGACTGTATTTGATTTTTCTGACTACTCGTCAGTCAATTATAGGTTTTTACACTTGAAAATAAAGTAGAAATGATTTAAGAGGGGATTTTATGATCTATAGCAGATATAGGTTTAATATTGTCAATACTAAGCACTGCCGTACCGTAGGCGATGGCTTCAACCATACTGCCTAATTGGTTGACATTGGTTACCTCAAGACGTAACCCGTAGATATGCGTGTAGCCTTTTGCTTTTGCCTCAGTCCGCATACGAACGATGGCTTCGCGGCGTGCACGATCTAGCAAAGTCTCATAGGTGGTTAAGTTTTTGCCAAAGACGCTTAGTACGCGAGCGATGATCATTTTGAAGTAATCTTGAGCGATGACGACACTACCAAGTACCAGCTCGCCTTCACTACCCACCGCTAACTTGGGACGGTATAGACGTTCGCTTGAGACAGTGATGTCACCCAATGCTTGCTCTGCTACTGTTAGCTGTGCCAAGTGCTGACGCTCATGGCGCGACCCAAAGAACCAGCCTGCCGCGAATAAGAAGACAAACGGCCCATAATTGATGAGCACTTGCGTGAGTGAATCATTCATAGCACGTTTCTCATCATAAAAAGCATTGGTGCTTTTAGTATTATAGGATTTGGTATTGTAGTTTTCAGTATTGTAGTTTTCAGTATTGTAGCTTTTAGTATTATAGGATTAACCAAAGGGATTGAAACGCGGTAAATCATCGGGTGCGACTTGGGTTTGGGCATCTGAGTTTTGATTAGCGTGATGGTAGCTGTCACTTGATGTATTTTGATACTGCTGCTGTGCTCTTGGTGCAACCTTAACTGCCGTACCATAGACAAATAGCTCAGACGCGCCCTGTGCAATACTAGAAGTCGAAAAACGCAGACCAACCACCGCATCAGCACCTAGCGCCTCTGCTTTAACAATCATACGATCGATTGCCTCTTGGCGCGACTCTTCTAGTAACTCAGTATAAGCCGTCAACTCGCCGCCAACGATGTTTTTTAACCCAGCAAACAGATCTTTACCCACGTGCTTTGAACGTACTGTACTACCGTACACCACGTCTAGGCGTTCAGTGATTTGATAGTTAGGTAAGTGTTCAAGGTTAGAGAGTTGCACAGCCATAGGACGACCTTATCGGTGACTTATAAAATATGTGGTAAATCAAAGTACTGTGATACAGCATAGACAAAACAAGATAGAAACAGCACTACTAGCAGCGCTGTTTCTTAGCATTATTAATCGTTGGTATGAAACAACAAAAACAGCTCAGTCAAATTGCCTTCGATGCTATTGGCCATCTGTACCATTTTGTCTTCGTCTTTACGCATCTCAGACAGCTCTGGATCTTCATCATCAATACCGCTTAGTACGATCATTGGCAAAGTCAATACCGCAACGTCTTCTGCCGTCTCTTCGTCTTCGAACCAATCACTTGCTTCATCACCATACATAGCATCGACAAAACCAATTGACCAAGCCACGATGTCTGACTCGTCAGAGAAATCAACCGCCACTTCTTCATCACCAGCATCTTCACCAAACGGTAATTCAATAGGCGTCTCGTTTTTTAGCTCAGCCATGATCGAATCGCGCCAGCGTTTGATGCCATCGATGACGTTTTCTGGAATCTCACTTACATGACCTTCGAACAGGGCATCCATCCAGTTAGGCAATGGACGACCGATGACCGTCGCTGTCAAAAAACCATGCGCTGCGACACTATCTAGCACGAACTGACTTTCTTGATTGTCCAAATAGTCTAGTAATTCATCAAAACTTAGTTGGTTACTCATAATTTGGTTTTCCTTAGCAGATAGATGTCATCAATCGCAGTGGGCGATCGGTTAAATAAAAAAGGACGAGTAATTAAGTAGAGACTAAAGGCTGCTTAATTAACTAAAGTTAAGCAACCTCTATCAGGTAAGTATTATCGAGATGAACTGGTTGCGAGTAATCATAAGCAGACGTAGAACAAAAGGCCTTACATTTGACTGTTTGAATGACACTCAGTCACTAAGACACTTTAATCCACTTAAATGATTGAGATCGACAAATTAAAAATCCTCATCATCCCAATCATCGCCGTCTTCATCGAAGTTGTCTATGTCGTCTAGATCATCTTTTAACTCTTTAGCCAAACGCTTTTCTTCTAGCAAATTATCGATTAGCCGACGTTTTTCAAGACTACTTAAACGTGTGCGTACGCTCGTCTCAGCTTCTTCAACCATCTTTGCATCATCATCGTCGACAAAATCATCATCAAAATCGTCGTCAATATCAGCGTCACTCATGACAAACTCCTATCATTTTTAGGCAAGGGTATTAAGAATACATCAATATATATATGCCTTATAAAGTCTCTATTGAATGTTGTCAATCCTTTTTCGCAATATGGTACATTTCATCTCTACGATTAAGATAGTCCCGTAGGCTATATAACGGACAATTGTAATATAAATGACCAAATACAGTCGGCACTAAATGTGTAGCTCGTCCTCATCTTCAATCATCAGAACCGCGTTGCGTACATCAGCCAAACGCTGAATCAATGAGTCGTTAGCCCCATCAAATATCGCACACTCGCGCTCATAGACAGTCGTTGGACGCATGATGTTATGTACTTGTACATGATTGCTGATTTGCTTGAGACCGGCATTTGGCAGTAGTATTAATAGCTGCTCTTTTTTGCCGATACTCTGGAGCAAATGAGTCATTGGCTCTGACTGCGCATCATCACTGACACCCGCTTTCGCTGGCAAAGCAAAACGTGACAGCTCAATGTGCTTATCGTGGATAATTTTGTTGAGCATTAAGTATAGCTTGGCAAGCATCACGCCTGCGAGTGCCACTTTTGCATGGCTGTTATCAGCCTTTAACACCACACTTGCGCCATTATCTTCAAAGTGCGCTTCATTCAACGCACTCACACCCAACAGTAATGGCTGTCTTAGCAACTCAGTCACGGCTTGATTGAGCAGCTGGGTACAGAGTGCTAGATACGGCAGACGCTGCGCAGGTGCAAGGCGTTCTAGCATATTGAACTCATCGTGGAACACGATTTGCACTTTGACACTATCAACAGATCGTGTAGATGATAGTTTAGATGTGTGACTGGTAGAATGAGAAGTTGTGCTGCCTGTATCTGCTATCTCGCTTTCGCCACCTTCATTCGCACTCGCTAGATTGTCAGTATCGCTACCTGTCTCTTGATTTTGCTGGGTTCTAAGATACTCGTTCACTTCGTTATGCACATTAAACTTGCGGGCATTAGTCACTCCGTCATCTGCTGCGTTTGCAGTATTAGCCGTCGCTACTTGACTGTCTGACATGTGAGAAACTGATTGACCCGCTGACTGGCGCTCAAGTTCACGGTCATAGCCGCGTTGATCGACTGATCTATATTGGTCACGATATAGCTCTTGAATATCTCGACTTAACGCATTGATTTGCTCTTTGGTCGGACGAGCGAGGTAACCATAAATCAACCAAAGCAGTAAATGTAGCAGCATAGTGCCAATGACAAACGGCCACTGCATGGCAATAATCTCGCCTTTGCTGACGTCTTTTAGGGTCAGTGCAACGCTACCGATGACTGCATCGCCATTGGTGGCGATTTGACGAATGGTGTCACCTTGTTGCATCGGCGCATTGCCTACTGGCACCAAGATATCGTCGGTATTGTCCTTAATCAGTATCCGTGTAACGTCTTGCTCGCTGGTATAGCGGTTGGCAATAACGCTTAAGCTCACACGGTCCTTATTTTCTAAAGACAACCTTGCTTCATCAATCAGCTGGGCGACCATCTGCTCGCCTTTTAACGCACGACTATTGCTCAGCTGTTGGTCAGTACTAATGACCAATAACAGCGTCTGCAAACAAAAACTAACCAGAAGAATAATGGCAAACAACCCTTGCCGCGGCGCTAAATACGTCATGATATGTTAAACTTTTTTGGAGAGAAGAAATTAAAAAACGAGGCTACTGCTCATTTTTTGGCTAATTTTTAAACAATTGTGATGTGCGCCAATTGTAGTGCGCACATAGTGATAAAGCAGTACTGATTATTAACGACTATCGACAGTACCAATATTGTTGCCAGCTTCGCAATCTTTTGCGAAGGCATCGTTAATAAGAAAGCACCGTTGATAAACAGCCAGCTTATCTCATCTACTATATCACCATAATAAGCCTTATAGCGTGAGCACTTTATAAATTTATCATAATAACTTTATTGCATTTTCTATGGCTTCTTACGCCATAAAATCTGTTTTTTAGCATCATTGTTACTTTGCGCGTCATCTATAGGCGCTGCCCAGTAAAACTGTTATTATTCCTAATCTTATATGAGCATACAAGGGACAATTGAGCCATGCCAAAAAATACATCTTATTCGTTACCAAAAGACAGCAAAGCATGGCAACAAGCCGTTGATTCTATTGCGGCATTATTACCCGAAGATACCAATTTGCAAGACTTTGATGCGCTACAGTCGCTACCTGTTTTTGCGCTCATCGTCGTACTGCCGACTCAGGTATCTGCATTAGATATTCATCAGTACGTTCAGTCGTGGGTCGATGACCAGCCAAGCTGGCATCTAGTGACGGTTGCCGAAGATACTGACGCTAGCTTCGTCAATATCACGGTATCTGATACAGAGCCTACAGCAGCGGACGCACAGCGCCTACCCTTTACCCATACTCAGGTGTACCGTTATCTGCTAGTACCAGTCACTGACACACTAATGCACCCTGGCAAAAAAACCGCAGCCGCTCACATCATTGATGATCAACTGACCGCTCGCCTGCGTCGTGACCTAACTGAAGAATATAACAGTACACGCAGTGCAGACAGCACAGGCAACATAAACGTCGTGGACTGTCATATCCTGTCTGTCGGTCATATGCTGCGGACACACAAGCTTGCCTGCTTTGACATGGACTCGACCTTGATTGAGCAAGAAGTCATCGTAGAGCTAGCAAAAACGGCTGGTATTGGCGAAGAAGTCGAAGCCATCACTGAAGCCGCAATGCGCGGTGAAATTGATTTTGATGAATCGTTTGCTCAGCGTGTGGCCTTGCTAAAAGGCACTTCTACTGATGTGCTGGATGATATCTGTAGTCGCTTAACGTTATCGACTGGTGCGCGCACAACGATCAGTGCGCTAAAAGCGTTGGGCTATCATACGGTGCTAGTATCAGGCGGCTTCACTTATTTTGCTCGTTACATCGCTGAGCAGCTTGGTATCGATGAAGTGCATGCCAATGCTCTAGATATCGAGGAAGGTGAAGTCACTGGTCATGTACAGTGGCCTATTGTCAATGGTGCCAAAAAAGCCGCTATCGTTGAGCATACCGCTGAGCGCTTGGGCATTGAGATGTCACAAGTGGTCTGTGTCGGTGACGGTGCTAATGACTTACCGATGATGGCGCTGGCCGATTTGGGTGTGGCCTATCATGCCAAACCAATCGTTCAAGCACGTGCTGATGCCGCTATCAACGTGACAGGGCTTGAAGGTACATTGTACGCTCTTGGCTATCCAACACTGGCGCCTACTGAGTAATTGCAGGACGCTTTATGCCATTTCATAAGCTAGGTTAATGTTTTGTCATTAATCTGGCTTTTATGCTTTAGGGCGTGGCTTAAAAAATAAAAGTAGCGTAGATAATATCGATATATTAACCAGCTATTCGACGATGTCTGACAAGATTTAGCCATTTTTAGACCAGTTAGATGCTTATCGAGTAAATGGAAGAAACTCCCTAGTACGTGATAATAATTAATAAAATCTGCTATGTACGCTGATGTTTAGCTCACGCCTGTTTTCATCTAATGCTTATTTTCAGATAACATTTATTTTTAAACGATAAAGGAATGCCCATGACGGCACCACAATCTCCACGGCCAACTCAGCCGTCAGCGCCAACGCCAACGCCAACACCATTAGAGCCAGATACGGTACCTGTACGTACCGATAGCCCAAAACAGCTGGTAGGTATTTATGTCAGAGGAATGGCCATGGGAGCAGCTGATATCGTGCCCGGCGTCTCTGGCGGCACTATTGCGCTGATTGCAGGGATTTACGAGCGCTTGATTAACGCACTTGGTAGTATCGGCCCCAATCTTTGGACGATATTCCGTCAAGAAGGTGGCATCAAAGGATTCGCTGCAATTTGGCGACAAGTAGACGCGACATTTCTATTATGTTTGCTACTGGGTATTGCCACTAGCTTTGCGACCTTAGCTGGTATCATTAAGCATTTATTGGACAACCAACCTTTGCTTATTTGGTCGTTCTTTTTTGGACTGGTAGTCGCAACGGTATTTATCTTGCTTAGTGAAATTAAGCGCTGGAATATAGCACGTGTCGCACTGTTCGCGACTGGACTTATTGCCGCCGTGGTTATCAGTAGTATGCCGTTACTCACGACCACGCCTAGCTTACCGTATCTGTTTTTTGCAGGGGCAATTGCTATTTGTGCTATGATCCTACCCGGCATATCAGGGTCGTTTATTTTGCTATTGCTAGGCGCTTATGATGCAGTATTAGAAGCGGTCGATACGATGAATCTAAGCGCCATTTTCACAGTCATTGCGGGTATGGCGACTGGGCTTTTGCTATTCACGCGTGCACTTAAGTGGCTACTCTCACATTATTATCAGGCTACCTTGGCATTGCTGACAGGCTTTATCGCAGGCTCTCTAATAAAAGTCTGGCCATGGAAAGTGGATGCGCTAGGCTCCCTAAATACTGAAGCTGTCCATAATGTCATGCCATGGCAATACCCTACTGGCGCACAGTGGTCAACGACAGTAGGACTTATGCTACTCGGTGCTATTCTAGTTTCGCTATTATCTTGGTGGGGTAATCGTACCAATCGAAATTAAATACCAATAAAGTCTTAATATTCAGCAAACTATAAATCCTGTTTTCTAATTTGGCTTGGTTTGCTAGCTAATAAACGTCTTCCTAGACTAGAAAATCGTTTTCAAATTATTCAAAATAAGCGCCAATCCTCACGGCGCTTAGCCTAAAACCTAGCCATCAAATATCGCAAAAACAAGCCAAAAAACCAAACGTCAACGGTTGTCGCAAAGTCGCCTGTACCCTCTTCAGCTTTACTCAATAACCTCTCATAATAGTCTCATTGGAATTCACCTTATGAATAGCGAGATGAATGATGTTAATGACTATATTTTCTTTTATCGGTGTAGAGGCATGGAGCGGTGCGGCATGGCTTGGTTATGGACTGCTAGCAAGTTCAATAGTGGTGCTCGCCTTGTCATCATATCGTTGGCTACTGCTATATTTGTTTGGCGGTATGGCTTACTGGTTCACCGTTGAGTTGATGCAAAATATACTAGCAGGTCGTCCTATGTTGATGAAGCTATCGTCATGGCATCGCTATATCATTGCTATGGGCATCAGTTGGCTACCGTTGGCAGCTTGGGTACTGTATCGGGCTTTGCGCTATGATGATGTGAGTCAGACAGTTAGCCAGCAACGTGAGATAGAAGCCGCACGCTATATCGAACACACTCCTGTCTATGATGATAACTATCAGCCACGTTTCCGTTAAAACCGCCCTGTTTATACCTCTGTTTATTTATATCAATACCTTACTTACGTCAGTGACATCGAATGTTACAAGATACTTAACGCTCTCTACTTAACTCCTAAAGAGTTGACACCCTATGATAGTTTATAATCCAGTTATATATTTGTCATAAAAACTGGTATAAAGTACGCTTTATTTTTATGCCTCATTTCTTTAGGAGTTCTGCTATGTTTACTGTTCCTGTATTGGATATCAAATCTGACCCATTAGATGCGTTGTTGGCTGTGGTTGGCTATCGTTTGTCTATGTTAGCTGATAGCGATAACGAAGACGTCAAAGCGTTGTTCGCTGATCGTCAAGTTACGATTGAATTTGCTAGTACTGAGTCTGATATCGCCCGTTCTTTTAGCTTTGACAATGGACAGTTCAGTCAACAAAGCGGTCATGCAAAAGAAGCCGATTTGACCATTACTTTTAAAGACTCTATGACTGGCGTTAGACTGCTGACCAAAGGTAGCTTGCCTGCCTTTATGACTGCTGTGCAAGAAGGTAACTTGAGCATTGAAGGCGACTATAGTCTAATGATGTGGTTTAATAAACTTGCTAAACATATCGTTCCAGCTATCCCAGAAGAGTGCAAACCATATCTAGATAAAGCCAAGCCTTATGCATATAAAGCACAGAAATTTGCTGAGCACTGGGTTGGTGTTGCCAAGCATAAGCTTGGTAAATAAAAAGAATGATGCACTGAGCGATAGTCATTGGTAAAATGGATGATATAGAACTAAATAGCCAAACGTATAGTTACTATTTATGTGCGCTACTGTGACAATTATACATACTGTCTAGCAGTGTTCTGATTTTCTAAAAAGGTTGCGGTATACTATACGGCAACCTTTTTTGTTACCTTATAAATGACAACAGATAAAAACATTGGTTTTATTTAATAACATCTAATTCTTATAAAAGGACTTACCTTATGGCAGGATTGCTTAGCATCTCCGAACCTGACGCCACCCAGCCAACTGATATAGCCACTCAGCCAGATACGACCAACAGTGATTTTTTGGCCAGTCTAGCCACAGACGCGACTCAAACTGATAATAAAGTTGCCACCTCTTATAGTCGTGAAGAAGTCGCGCAACTGTTTGATTTACCTCTAATGGACTTGCTGTTACAAGCACAGACCATCCATAGAAAGCATTTCACTGCCAATGAAGTACAGATCAGCACGCTACTCTCTATCAAAACGGGCAACTGCCCTGAAGATTGCGGCTACTGCTCACAGTCAGGTCATCATCGCGACACCACCAAACTACAGGCAGAAAAGCGCATAGAAGTAGATAAGGTCATCGCAGCGGCCAAACGTGCTAAAAACAGTGGCTCATCACGCTTTTGCATGGGTGCCGCATGGAAACACCCAAGTGCCAAAGACATGCCTTATGTGGTTGAGCTGATCAAAGAAGTAAAAGCATTGGGACTTGAGACTTGCATGACCCTCGGTATGCTTGACACCAACCAAGCAACACAGTTGGCCGATGCAGGGCTGGATTACTACAACCATAATCTAGATACCTCGCGCCGCTACTATGAACAAGTTGTCAGTACGCGCAGCTATGATGAGCGCTTAGATACGATAGAAAACGTACGCAACTCTGGTATTAATGTCTGTAGTGGTAATATCGTTGGTATGGGTGAGAGCCGTGATGACCGCATCGATTGGGTACTTGAGCTGCTAAAAATGCCAAAAGCGCCTGAATCTATTCCAGTCAACTTACTGGTGCCAATTGCAGGCACACCGATTGGTGACAAAGTATTGGCCGAAGGTCAGCTGTCTGTACTTGAATGGATTCGTACTATTGCAGTCGCCCGTATTTGCTGCCCGACTAGCTACGTGCGTCTATCTGCTGGTCGCGAAAGTCTATCTGACTCTGAGCAGGCCTTGGCCTTTATGGCAGGTGCTAACTCATTCTTTTATGGTGATAAGCTTCTTACTACTGGTAACGCAAGCCAGTCAGGTGACGACAGGCTCATGCGTGAGCTTGGCCTCACCAAACAGTTTGCCGCACCAAGAGCGCCTAAAGTATTGCCTGTAATGGATGCTATGAGTGGTCATCAAACACAAGTTGTGTTGGCAGATTAAGCCCAATCCAAAAAATACAAGTTAAGCAAGAGAAACTATGATGGCAGATTATTTTAACTGGATTAAAGCGGCACACATTATCTCGATGGTCTGCTGGTTTGCAGCGATATTTTATTTGCCGCGACTATTTGTCTATCATGCGATGAGCGACGATAGCATTAGTCATGAGCGCTTTGCCATTATGGAGCGTAAGCTGTATCGCGGCATCATGACCCCATCAATGATAGCGACATGGATCTTTGGTCTATGGATGTTAGGACTGGGCTGGGATGTCTATAAAACCCAAGGCTGGCTACACGTCAAATTACTATTAGTAATGCTGCTGTCAGGCTATCATGGCGCTTGCGGTTTTTATCGCAAAAAACTGATTGACAATCCACATTATAAAACACATAAATTCTGGCGCTGGTTTAACGAAGTGCCTGTGTTTGCTTTAGTGATTATCGTCATTCTCGTCGTGGTAAAACCGTTTTAGATTCAGAAAAACCATTTAACCTGTAAAACAAAAGCGTCCGTCACTAATAAAAGTTGCGGACGCTTTTTTATTCACTTATAGGGCGTATCGTTAAACTGGAGATAGCAAACACTGCACACTAAAACATCAAATGCTAGGGCGCATAATTTGATAAACATTGCTTAAATCATAAACGCGGTAACGAGCTGGTTCACGGCGATTTTCACCAGCATAGCTCAATATCAATGCTTGCTTGGCACGCTCATCGACCCAACCGACGAACAGTCCACTATGCTCAACGCCATTGTAGCCATGATTGATATAATAGAGCCAGTCGCCTGCTTCAATTTCGCTGCTACTAGCATAGGGTCCTTGCGCATAAGTGCCTTTGTGTATGGTATTGCGCGATACCCCTGCCCGATTGAATACAGCATTTAAATAGTCCCAGCAGCCACCCTGAATAATTGTGCGCTCGTTAAGTGCCATTTTGCGGGCGGTACTGACCACCTCACGTGCTGCCATACTACTCTGCGTCTCTGCATTGCTTAATAGCGGTAGATACTCGCTATCGACATTGTCATAGTTGCCTGATAAAAACGCTGGTAAGACTATAGATGCTGAACGCTGTACCTCAGGATAACGATAGGACGTATTCGTCGTTGGTTGCATAGATTTTTGAGCGATAAGCATACTCATACTATCTGCATGGGCTTGCCCTATCATGCCGCAGGTAAATAAGAATAAACCGCACGATGCGGCAACTGACGGTATAGACAAACGCAGCATGACTAACTCCTTGTCAACTAGACCTCAATGACAGTATCAATAATAAGAAGGATAAATTTTATAATCCTACTTATAAACCATTTGCGCACAAATCTGCAAGCACTATTCGCCTGCGATAGGTGATAGACGGTATAAACATACTGATAGATGACAATATTGGAGAGGCACGTCGAGTGAAGTTTACAGTGATATTTGAGTTAGAGGTTTGGATAACACGAAGACAATAGCTATGCTTTGGTAAAGTATGAAATTAAGAAAAGATATTAGGGCGTGTTGAATATTCAATCATGGCACTGACAGAGACCATTTTTTAGGCGATTCGCAGGTAAAAATAGTGAGTATAGTCATTCTATACGTTTATTTTTAGCAATGAAGCGGCAAAAAATAGTCCTGTCCTTTCAGGCTAATGCTAAAATTGCCCTATACTGTGTTGCAAGTCTCGCTAAGGTATTAACATTATCGTCGACTTGCGCCTTGTCTAGAACAGTTTTAGCTATCAGCAGTGCCTACTTGTGAATGTTCAACACGCCCTAATTACTCTTCATTTTAATATTTACATGGCGTTTCGTTAACGCTTGCCCTTCTAAGATAGCTTTCGCAGCTTTTGCTTCTTGAGCACTCTCAAAACCGGTAATATGATATTTGCGAACATCACTGCTATCGACAATCTGTAATTGCTCGCCAATCAGCGTTATATTATCACCGTCAGTCAAATGAATATGCTCACGCTTACCTAGATTGTCATGGACTAACTCGCCAGCCCTTACCCATAATGTACCGCTGCTAATCATACCGCTCATAGCCTTTTTATGCTGTTGGCGCTTTTTATTGAAAACAAAGCTACCAATGATAAGCAGTGCAAGTGCACCGATGGCTAGACGCTCAGGCAATAAGCTCATCGCCATGGCGACTGCGACGGCCCCCACCAATAATGCAGAACCAAACCAAAACATGCCATTATCAGCAGCATGTGATTGCCCTTGTAAGGTGATTTCGGCGCCATCATCAGTCAGCTTGAGCATGTGTTGTTACCTATTACGTAATGTACGAATATTTTCTATTAAAAAACTGCCTATTAGCAGCTAACAGGCAGTTATTGACACTAAAAACAAAGACAGCGCGTTGTATCTAAATGCTAGTCTACCAACCAAGCGCCGTCTGTTGCATTTCAATCAATTCAGCAATGCCTTTTTCGGCTAATGACAGCATAGCATCTGCTTGAGCACGAGTGAACGGCTTTTCTTCAGCAGTACCTTGTAGCTCAATATACTCGCCTTTTTGGGTCATCACGACGTTCAAGTCGGTATCGCAGCTAGAGTCTTCTTCGTAGTTCAGATCAAGATACGCTTCGCCATCTTTCATACCAACAGAGACTGCAGCAACCAATCCGATTAGCGGATCTGCTTTGAGCTTCTTGGCCTTTTGGATACTCTCTAGCGCATCGATAAGCGCAATCGCAGCACCAGTGATACTAGCCGTACGAGTACCACCATCCGCTTGCAATACATCGCAATCAAGATAGATGGTGTTTTCACCAAGCTTACTCAGATCAATCATGGCACGTAAGCTGCGACCGATCAAACGCTGAATCTCTTGCGTACGACCTGACTGCTTGCCGCGAGCTGCTTCACGTTGGTTACGAGTGTTGGTCGCGCGTGGCAACATGCCATACTCGGCGGTAATCCAACCTTTGCCTTTACCTTTGAGCCAGCGTGGCACACCAGATTCTACACTGGCAGTACATAGTACCTTGGTATCACCAAAACTTACCAATACTGACCCTTCAGCATGCTTCGTGTAATGGCGCTCAAAGCTGATCGAGCGAAGTTGGTTAAGCTCACGATTGTCAATACGCATAAAAATTCCTAGTACAATGTTATAAAAGCAGTGTCATAAAAATACCTATCAGTTGTTAGCAAACACATTGATAGATATGTAGTCGACTAAAATCTTAAGATATCCTAACGTGACAACGGCGCAATAGCAAGATTCGCACCTGCCATTACGCCACCGTTATCAATAGAATGTCAGATATAAACTATTCTAACCCTTCCATCTTACGCAATTCCTTACGTAGGATTTTGCCAACGTTCGACTTTGGTAATTCGTCAACGAACTGTATATGACGTGGACGCTTATAGCCAGTCAGTTGTTTTTTGCCATATTCCAATAGCTCTTTTTCTGTCACATTGCCTTTTTTGACCACAAACAGCTTTGGCTCTTCGCCGCGATCATCATTTGGTACACCAATAGCACCGCATTCTACGACTGCTGGATGTTCACTCATCGCCTCTTCGATTTCGTTTGGATAAACGTTAAAACCAGAGACCAAAATCATGTCTTTTTTGCGATCAACAATTTTGATAAAGCCTTTTTCGTCCATGATGCCGATATCACCAGTTTTTAAGTAACCGCTAGCCGTAAACGATTCAGCCGTTTCTTTCGGACGATTCTGATAACCAATCATGACCTGTGGACCTTTTACGCAGATTTCACCGCGATCACCCATGGCTACTATGTTTTCCTCATCATCAATGAGTACGATATCGGTACTCGGCGCAGGAATACCGATTTTTCCAGTAAACTCCGCAATAGTCATCGGATTGAAAGCCACCACAGGTGAGGTCTCAGACAAGCCGTAACCTTCGACGATAGGCAGACCAGTTATTTTGTGCCATTCTTTTGCTACGCTAGGCAATACTGACATACCGCCGCCGATAGACGCTTTTAGGTTAGAAAAGTCCAAACTAGCAAAGTTATCTTTATGTACTAAGCCATTAAACAAAGTATTCACCGCAGGGATAAATGCTGGCTTGTACTTGGCCATCTCTTTGATAAGCCCATCAAGATCACGTGGATTCGGAATGAGTAGCGAGGCATAGCCTTGATACATACTACACATACCGCAGACCATAAACGAGAATACGTGATATAACGGCAGTGCGGTCAAAATCACATCTCTACCATCTATATCATCATCGAATGCACTGTTCATCAGCGCGCTGACCTGTAGCATGTTGGCGACTAGATTACCATGAGACAGCATCGCGCCTTTCGCGACTCCCGTCGTACCGCCGGTATATTGCAGTAGCGCCACATCGCTTAAATTCAACTCAGGACGTTGGTACTTACTGGCTGACTCAGCATTCAGAGCATGCTTGAAGCTCACACTATTCGGTATGCTATAAGCAGGAATCATCTTTTTGACATGACGAGCAACGAGGTTGACCACGGCTCCTTTAATCGTACCTAGCATATCACCAATGGTACACACGACTACATGCTCTACCTGACCTTTGTCTTCGGCATCTTGATAGGTCTTGGCAAAGTTTTCAACAATAAATAGCGCTTTCGCACCACTGTCATGCAATTGATGAGACAGCTCACGGCTGGTGTACAGAGGGTTTACATTGACCAACACCATTCCTGCGCGAATGATACCCAAAGCGACCACTGGATACTGCAAGACGTTGGGCATCATTACTCCAACTTTATCACCCGCGATCAATCCTATTGACTGCAAATAGCTAGCAATTTGGCGACTATATAGATCTAATTGCTTATAAGTAATCGATGAGCCCATGCAGATATAGGCAGGTTTTTGGCCATAACGGCTAAAATTACGCTCGAACACATCAAGTAAAGACGTATTGTCTTCTGGCATTTCGATAGTAGCATCGATGCTATAGCGCTCATAAGCGTTTAGCCATGGACTATCACTGTCAATGGTCGGCATAGTAGGAAACGCATTGCTCTGATAAACATCATTAGTAGTATTTGCTTTATCATCAGTTGCAGCGTTATTATCTGTCGTTTTTTTATTAATATTATCTGTCATAACTTTCCCTAAATGTTACTGTTAAAAACATTGAATATGCTAATGGAAACACCATTTTTTATGATTATCGCTGACAGCAGAAGCTTATGAATAAGAAATAGATAAGTATGATCGGGTTTGTCATTCATAAGCTTTGCAAATTAAAAGGCGATACTAAGTCTATGATAAATAATACTACCACTCAGCATGACCCAGTCGAAAACGATATTTACTACCATGATTTCACTAGTTACCTTAAGTAAGACCAGTACGATTTTTTGGATAAAAACGAAAATACGTCGATGGGCACTATAGCAGTTTTAATAGATATTCTCTATTAATAGTAGCTGTCATCCACAAATGTCAAAAGCGATAAAGACAAAAAAATGATAAGACAGCAGGGCTGCAGCCTTATCATTTTTGGTTACTACTTTAGTTATTACAGTATCTAATCGAGCGACACTTTCACATGTATCTTTGGTTAATACACGCACCTATCAAACAACTATCTAGGTGCGTGTATCAGCAAATTAACCGTGGTTTTTTTCTTCAAGTACGCGTAAATCTTTACGCAAAATCTTACCAACGTTCGATTTTGGTAGCTCATCAATAAACTCAACACGACGAGGACGTTTATAACCTGTTAGGTTCTCTTTACCGTACTCAAGCACTTCTTCGGTGGTCAGACTTGGATCGTTACGGACGACATAGATCTTAGGAATCTCACCGCTTTTCTCATCTTCGATACCGATGACGCCACATTCTAAAATCTTAGGATGGCCAGCCATGACTTCTTCGACTTCGTTTGGATAAACGTTGAAGCCAGACACCAAAATCATATCTTTTTTGCGATCAACGATGGTCACATATCCGTTGTCAGCCATGATACCGATATCACCAGTACGGAAGAATCCATCTGCTGTCATGACTTCGGCAGTAGCATCTTCACGGTTCCAGTAACCTTTCATGACCTGTGGGCCACGAACACTAATCTCACCGCGCTCACCAAGTGCTACTTCATTACCTGTATCATCCAAAATCGCCACATCTGTTGCTGGCATCGGTACACCAATGGTACCCGTGAATGTTTTGCTGTTACTAGGGTTAGAGGTCGCTACTGGTGCTGTTTCAGACAGGCCATAACCTTGAATGATAATATTACCCGTTACTTGACGCCATTTTTCCGCCGTTGGGCTCAGTACTGCCATGCCGCCGCCCATCGATTGACGCAGCTTGCTATGATCCATCGCGATAAATTCTTCATTATTGGCAAGTGCATTAAATAACGTATTTACCGCTGGGAAGAACGCTGGAGGATTGGCTTTGTACGCTTTTAATAAACTATCAAGATCACGTGGATTTGGTACTAATAGCACCACACAACCGCGATACAGACCGAACATGCCACATACGGTAAATGAGAAAATATGATACATCGGCAATGCCGTCATAATCACAGGTTGCTCACCTCTTTGATCGAAATCATCAAAAGCGGTGCCCAAAAAGGTATTAGACTGAATTAAGTTTGCCACCAAGTTTTTGTGCGTTAGCATTGCGCCTTTCGCCACACCTGTCGTACCACCGGTATACTGTAAGACAGCGATATCATCAAGCGTGATATTGGTTGGGCGCTTATATTTGCTAGCCGTGACTTGCTTTAGTGCCGTTTTGAAGCTGATGCTATTAGAAATACTATAGTCTGGCACCATTTTTTTGACATGGCGGACGACCGTATTGACCATAAAGCCTTTGAGCGTACCCATCAAATCGCCCATACCCGTAATCACGACTTTATCGACCACATTGCGACCGATGTCTTGATAGGTTTTGGCAAAGTTTTCGACCATGATTAGCACTTTGGCGTCTGAATCGGTTAATTGATGCTCAAGCTCTCTAGTAGTGTACAGAGGGTTGACGTTGACTAAGGTAAAGCCTGCACGTAGTACAGCGATGACAGAGATTGGCAGTTGCAAAATGTTGGGCATCATGACCGCAACTTTATCGCCTTTGGCCAATCCTAATGACTGTAGATAAGCGGCCATTTGACGGCTGTATAGATCTACTTCTTGGAAGCTTAACGATGAACCCATGCAGATATAGGCAGTTTTATCAGCATTTTCAGCGAAGCTTTTTTCGAAAATATCGATAAGTGACGTATTGTCGGCTGGCAACTCAATGTCATACTCCAAACCAAGTTCTTCATACGTTTTTAGCCAAACTTTATCGTCACGACGGGTTAAGTTTCCTTGATTTTCCATAATCTTTTCTCTCCTAGTAATAATACATTACCGTCAACCCACGCCAATCACAGTGTGATAAATATACAAAAGGTCAGAGTCTTGCCTATCGTTATGATAAAAAGCAAGGCTGCGACATATTTGTATAGTGCTGAGCGAACAATATAGCGGTAAATAGCCCTTTGTTCATTAACATACACACTTTATACATAGTACTCAATACAAAAGATTGTTACACCAGTTCTTAAATAGGCTTGACGCTCAATATCCCTATAAATATCAATAAATTAGATATAAAATATCAGTCAAGCTATTAGAAAATATGACCCTTGACTTCTGTTCCCTAATGACCATCCCGACACGATAACTATTCACTATCGGCTGTTTTTTAGCGCACTCGCCAGCTCAGTCAACGTCACAAAGTTGTGACGAGTACCATCAGTATCGCTACTTGGTCTATCTGCGATACTACTTTTGGCAAGCTTAGTGCTATCACTGTACTGCCAGTCATTAATATAATCGCTTTGAGTCAAGCGTTGACCGAACCCTGCTACTGCCATCGCAAACTGAGTATCGATACTGGCTTTATTTAAAGCGTGGCTAGCTTTATTAATCGGTTGGCTAATCAGTTTGGAGCTACCACCTGTCGGTGCTTTATAACGAATTTTTAGATAGCCAAGCTCATTAGAGTTCTTTTTATTATTCGAACTAATACTGGCATTGCTGTCAGCATATCGACGATCGCTATATAACCCTTTTTGACCTTTTGGTGTCACTTCAAACAAGGCGATAACTGCCTTGCCTGCCCCGAGCTCCCCTGCATCAATTCTGTCATTATTGAAGTCTTCTTCAGCCAGTACGCGATTTTCATAACCAATCAAGCGCCACTCACTCACCACATCAGGATTAAACTCAACTTGGACTTTTACGTCTTTAGCGACGGTGTTAAATGTCGCAGCTAACTCATCGCCAAAGACTTTTTTCGCTTCAGTTAGACTGTCAATATAGCTGTAATTACCATTGCCGTTGTCCGCCATCTGTTCCATCATGTGATCATTTAGGTTGCCACGACCAAAGCCAACGGTAGACAAAGAGATACCACGATCACGATTGGCTTTGACCAAATCAAGCATCTCATCGACATCACTAATACCAACATTAAAATCGCCATCCGTTAACATCATGATTCGATTGATACCGTTCTTTTTTAGACCTTGTTCGGCTTGTCTGTAGGCCAATTTCAGAGCATCTTCCCCATTGGTTGAGCCTGAAGCATTCAATCCATCGATCGCAGCCAATATTTTTGCTTTTTGGTCACCACTGGTCGCAGGTAACGCCACACTAGTACTACCTGAATAAGTCACAATACTGATACTGTCTTGGGCGCGCATTTGCTCTGTCAATAGCTTAAGCGACGACTGTGCCAATGGTAGCTTATCGCGCGACGACATAGAGCCTGAGACATCTACTAAAAATATGAGATTGGCAGGTGGCATAGATTGCTTATCTGTTTTTTGCGACCAGCTACTATCAACGGCTTTGATACCGACTTTGACGATTTTGTTATCCTGATCTGCTCTATCCCAAGGTGAGTCCACTACTTCAGTTGATACAACAAACGGAGCATTACCTAAGCGTTTGCCATCATCAAATTGATAGTTGAAATAATTAATCAGTTCCTCTACCCGTACGGCATCAACAGGTGGTAGTTGACCCTCGTTTAAATAGCGGCGCACATTGGCGTAGCTGCCCGTATCGGTATCAATAGACAAGGTTGATACCGCCATATCCGTAGTTCGATGTACAGGATTGGCGGCGTTTTTTTGATAGTTGTCTTTTGCCTCTGGCGTAACTATGATGCTCGGTATTGGGCGTACGATACCTGTCTGCGCCGCAGAACGTACCATCATCTTTTGGCTAATGACGGATGGCCTCACATTGGGTGACGCCATGATAGACTCTGACACCATTGCTGCATCTTGATTGACTGTGCTGCTTATCTCAGCTGGTAGCGTTTTGCTCATTTGTGAAGTACTACAGGCTGTCAATCCTAGACTGGCTACAGCCGTAATCAACAGCACATTTCTAGTAGTGTTTTTCCCTATGTGCTTATTTTCATTTGTTAGCATTATAGTAGAATCAGATATTTTAGATAAAGGGTCAAATGACATAACAGAAATTCCTTATTGTAAGATAATTCGATAGCGACTTGTCCATGTCAATATTATGGTTAACACTATTTAAATAAGCACAACAGCGAGCCTATCCAGACTATTAATCTGTCATACTTTCAGTTAATAATTTTGCATTAAAACTATTCTGAACCTACTGTCTGTAGACTACGGATAGACAAAATATCCTAAATAAAACAGGTTAAACTTTAAGACATTTATTAACCATATAAAAAACAAATATTAGATTTACTATACTTAACTTAATCTATAAAAGCTATGAAACACCATACTAGAAAAAGCCTGTATAAGCGCTTGTTTTAAGCACGTCACGAGATGTCGTATATTCTGACATACGTCTTTTTAATTGGTGCAATATCCTTTACGATAGCACTATCCTATTTGTATGCTTGAACCAATTATCTATACCTATTAAAACTGATAAGTGAATCCTATTTTATGTCTGATGTTATTGATCATACGATCGCCCCAATTATTCCCAATGAGCCGATGGATACTCGTTCAGTCGCAGAGTTCACTGAGCAGGCCTATCTCAACTATGCCATGTACGTCATCATGGATCGGGCGTTGCCAAATATCGCTGACGGTCTAAAACCTGTCCAGCGTCGCATCGTCTATGCTATGAGCGAGCTTGGGCTAAAGTCCACTGCCAAGGCGAAAAAGTCTGCGCGTACGGTCGGTGACGTATTGGGTAAATACCATCCGCATGGTGACAGCGCTTGTTATGAGGCCATGGTACTGATGGCTCAACCGTTCAGCTATCGCTATCCGCTTATTACTGGTCAAGGTAACTGGGGTAGCCCAGATGATCCGAAATCTTTTGCTGCGATGCGTTATACCGAAGCCAAAATGTCGGCTTATGCCAATACGTTGCTGGCAGAATTGGGGCAAGGCACCGTCGATTGGCAAGATAACTTCGATGGCACGATGCAAGAGCCAACTACCCTACCTGCCCGCCTGCCTAATATCTTATTAAATGGTACGACAGGTATTGCTGTTGGTATGGCAACTGATATTCCGCCACATAACCTTAATGAAGTGGTACGCGCGGCCATTCGTTTGCTCAAAAACCCAGAGCTGTCGGTTAAGCAGCTTACCCAATCGATACCCGCACCTGACCTACCGACACCAGCGGAAATCATCACCAGCAAAAAAGATTTGCAAGCGATGTACGAGACTGGACGTGGCAGTTATAAGATGCGCGCGACGTTCCATGTTGACCCTAAAGAAAAAAATCTCGTCATCATTGACGCGCTGCCTTACCAAGTGTCAGGCAACAAAATCCAAGAGCAAATTGCCAAGCTTATGACCGATAAAAAGCTGCCTTGGGTGACGGATATCCATGATGAATCTGATCATGAAAATGCCTGCCGTATCGTCCTTGAGTTGCGCTCAACGCGAGTCGATGTCGATCGTGTCATGAGTCACCTGTTTGCCAGTACTGACCTAGAAAGCAATTACCGCGTCAATATGAATATGATTGGCTTAAATGGTAAGCCGCAAGTAAAAAACTTAAAGGAAGTCTTGGAAGAATGGTTAATCTGTCGCCGTTCAGTAGTCACACGCCGTTTGCAATATCGCCTCGATAAAATCGATAAACGCTTGCATATTTTGGCAGGTTTACTGATTGCTTATCTGAATATTGATGAAGTGATTCGCATCATTCGTGAAGAGGATGATCCAAAAGCGACCTTGATGCAGGACTATGACCTGACTGACATTCAAGCCAATGCTATCTTGGATATACGTCTGCGTCAGTTGGCAAAATTAGAAGAGATTGAGCTACGCCGCGAGCAAGATGAACTCGCTGCCGAACGTGCCATCATTCAAGAGTACTTAGACAATCCAGACAGTCTAACCAATCTGATGATTGATGAGCTTACCGCCGATATGAAAGAACATGGCAATGAGCGTGTATCGCCATTAGCAGAGCGTGAAGAAGCACAGGCATTAAAAGAGTCAGATCTCGTACCAAGTGAGCCGGTCACTGCCATCTTATCAAAGGCAGGTTGGATTCGTGCCGCCAAGGGCCATGATGTCGATGCTGCTGGTATGAGTTACCGCTCAGGTGACAGCTATCAAGCGCACGTGCGCGGCAAATCAAACGAAAGGATTTACGTACTCGATAGTACGGGACGCAGCTATAGTATCGATGCGCATAACTTAGCGTCTGCGCGTGGTCAAGGTGATCCATTGACCAGTGTATTAAAGCCGCCAGCAGGCGCTAGCTTTGAGCAGCTACTAACAGGTGATAACGATCAACGCATTATCCTTGCTAGTTCAGCAGGTTATGGTTTTATCAATACCATTGGCAACCTCGATAGCAATCAAAAAGCTGGTAAAAACGTTATTAACCTAGCAACTGATAGTCGCTTGCTCCCTGTTGCACGTATCGATGCGCCAGTAGAGATCGCCGCTAATACAGAAGGTGAAAATAGTAATATACGTGTGACACCTGATCATGTTGCCGTTGCAACCAATGCAGGGTATCTACTGATATTTGCCCTTGATGATTTGCCTGAACAAGCTCGCGGTAAAGGGAACAAACTTATTAAATTAAAAGACGGTGAAGAAGTGCTCGCAATCACACCACTTAGTCAGCAAGACAGTCTTGTCATCACTGCTGGCAAACGCCATGTGACACTCAAGCCAAATGATTTGGCTAACTATACGGGTGTTCGTGGTAATCGTGGTGGGCAGCTGCCAAGAGGCTTTCAGAATGTAACGAGTGTTGAAATTGGGTGATTAGGTTTTTCGTATTCCAAAAGAAGCGTAGGCGGAGCAATAGCGAAGCCTAGGTTAGTATTAAAACATCTATTTTGACTAAAGCTCAGTTCATTAAGGATTGAAATGACAACTGAAAACTACTCGTCCGATGCTCCAGTTTCTACTAAAGGAGAAGATATATTTTCTCGTTGGAAATTTTCTGAACGAGTAGCACAAGTAATTGCTAATCGTCGTGACCCAAGCAGTATCGTAATTGGCCTTTATGGTAGATGGGGCGATGGTAAAACGTCAGTCCTCAACTTTATTGAACAATCTCTTAATACAAACGATGATGTTATATGTATAAAATTTAATCCTTGGCGATTCGGTACAGAAGATCAGCTCTTGATGGGTTTTTTCAATCAAATAGCTGAAGCCTTAGATGATAAACTGGAGACAACAGGAGATACACTTAAAGACATTGGTAGGAAAGTCATTTCACCTTTAGCTTCTTTAGCTGGAATTGGAGGAGTAGGTGAAATTGCAACCTCGTTCATTTCAATGCCTGATATAAATATTTTCAAAAGTAGAACTGAACAACTTCTAAAAACCTCCCAGAAGCGTGTATTGATATTAATTGATGATGTAGACAGATTGGATAAGACAGAAATTCATGCTCTGTTTCGTCTAGTAAAACTAACAGCCGATTTTCAGTATACCTCTTACATTCTTGCGTTTGATAAAGATATCGTTGCTTCATCTTTGCAAGATAGATATTCGACTAGCCAAGGCAATTCAGGCGAAGCGTTCTTAGAAAAAATTATTCAAGTGCCATTGCACTTACCCTATACCGATAAACAAATTTTAAGAGATTTTTGTTTTCAAGGAATATATACAGCTCTTGATTTAGCTAACATTCAACTAACTGATTATGAGATGCAAGAATTTGCTCGCAATTTTGTCTCTGCATTTGATAACTGCATCACTACACCAAGAAAAGCAAAACTCTATGGCAATATTCTGACATTCTCTTTGCCTATTTTGAAAGGTGAAGTCAACCCTGTTGACCTGATGTTGATCGAAGGAGTTAGAGCTTTCTATCCTGGGCTATACGAATCCATCAGAGATAATGAGAAACTATTTGTCGGAACGTTTCCTACAAGTAGTGGCTCATCTCATGATGCTGACAAAGATCTTATTAAAACACTAATTGACAATGCACTGAGTATAACTACATCAAGTAATACAGAAGGTTTGAAAGACTTATTAAAAAATCTTTTCCCTAAATTACAAGCTGTGTATGGAAGAATGCACTACTCAGGGAATTCTCATAAAATTTGGACTGATAACCAAAGGATATGTTCGAAAAACTATTTTTCACGATACTTTGGTTACTCAGTATCACCTATTGATGTATCTGACGTAGCAGTTACTCAATTACTGCAAAATATAAATAATTGGCATGTACCTTATCATTATCAAGATAATCCTCTAAAGGACTTCATAACACCTGAAAACGCTGAAAAGGTAATACAAAAATTACGTAGCCAAATTGACTGGAGTAGTGGGAGTTACAAGCCGCTTATTTTATCTATAGTACAAGTTTTCGATATTATTCCTGATATTAAAACCTCTTTATCATTTGATCCTCTTGTCCAATCTGTAGTATTAATTGCAGATATGATAATTAATACCGGTAAAGATGAACAAATAAACATTGCAAAACTTGCGCTTGATAATGCTTCAGTACTTGAATATAAAAGTAAATTGTTTAGATGGCTATACCGTCGCGAAAATAAAACCTCCCAACCTAACTGTTTTAGTTCAGAGGAAAGAGAAGAATTAGGTGAGTATCTAGGGGAAAAAATCTTTTCTGAGATTGAGACTATCGACATTACTTTTGAAAAACCTGATTTGGTATCACATGTTTTTTGGATATTAAGTGAGTATGCGGATAAAAACCGTCTGAATGGTTATGTTAAGTCATTAGTTAGTTCAGATCCGGCAACTGTTTATAGAATACTTGATGCTTATACTCCTACTTTTACAAGCTTTACAAATGGGACCGTAAGGGAAGAAGCTTTTGATGAAGCTAATTATAAAAGCTTATCCAAAGTTATCGATGTTTCAATTCTATTTGAATCAATTGAACAGAACCATCCCGACTTGATAGTCAAACTAAATGAATATCCAATATTGAAGAGTCGTGATGAAGATAGAGAGTTAATTATTCCTCAACAGTTTATTTGGTGGTATAGAAGAGAAATTATTGGAAATAAATACAACAATCTAAAATATCAACACTTTAGCTTAGTATCAGTTTCAACAAACTATATTGTTCCTCTTATTAATAGTATAGATCAGCCCTAACCTTAATTCCACAATACGACTGACCAACGTTTTCTCATCAGTTAGATGTTGCGAGTATCAGCTAAAACTTTACCTCATTAGTACGTCAGCACATTTTATAGATATATGAAACACAAATTACTCCCACCAAAAAGCCGCCTATACACACGTATAGACGGCTTTTTTGCGCTACTCAAAATAGAGAAATTATTTAAGACTTATTAGATACAGCATCCTCAAAGATCGCTTTCAGGAAGCTTGTAACCTGAGTGCTTTTCATTAGATACGGATTAAAGTCAGCACCTGCTGAGAAACTTTTTAGGGTATATTCTTCGTCTTCTGCACTTGATGTTAAATATTTTATTAAAAACCCATCCCACCTACGTTCTTCTATTTCCTCAATCTCACTGATGTGAGGTACTAGGTAAGAGTACTCACTGATCAATTTTACTAGTATTTCATTGATAAGAGGTCTTGGACCTTCAATATTTTGAATAAAGTAATTGTCATTCACGACAAGCGCTGAGGTTACACCACTTTTTTCATTATTCCTTCGCCATTGCTCAAGCAGACGAGCCAACCCTATTCCATTATTACTGTCACTATTTCTGCCAATATACGTTAGGCTGAGAGTAATATGCTCACCCTGTCTTTTTCTATCTTCTAAAGGTTGGCTGGTAGTGATATGCATAAGAAACCTTACTTATAAAAAATTATCTAAATCAAAAGACACTTTATAGACGGCTTTTTTACGCCAATTAAAATAGATGACTCTTATGATATGTAAATGCTACTCACTTAAAACCTATCGGATTCAGCACCTTCAAATATCGCTGTCAAAAAGCTTTCAATCTGAGTACTTTTCATTAGGTAAGGATTGAAATCAAACCCTGCTGAGAAACTTTTTAAGGCATACTCCTCATCTTCGACACTTTCCGTCAGGTGTTTGGTTACGAATCCATCCCACCGAAGCGCTTCTATCTCTTCCACCTTGACAACATTAGGAATAATCTTGAAATGCTCATCAATTATCTTCGCTAGAGCAGCGTTGACCGCCGGTCTTGAGCCTTGAATGTTTTGAACAAAGTAACCGTCATTGATCACAAGCGCTGCAACTAACCCACTTTCCTCAAAGTATCTTCGCCACTGCTCAAGAGCACGAGTCAATTCTATACCTGTTTTCATTTCGATGTTTTTACCGATATACGTTAGGCTAATCAGCAGATGCTCGCCATGTCTTTTCCTATTTTCTGAAGTTTGACTTGTCGTTATTTGCATAAGAAAATCCATTTATATAATAGGTATATAAATTAATATACACTTTATCATAAAGTATAATCAATAAAACTCTTGGGAATTGATCAGTTTCTTGTCATCTATAATTTGTAATAACATGACAAAAACAGGTATCACCAAGGCGTCTTTAGTAGTTAAATCCTGCAAGAGTCAGGTATGAATAGTCACTTATGAACATCCGCCAATATTTTGTCCAATTGCTAAGAAAACACTCAGTACCGCTACTGCTAATTTGCTTTCAAAAAAAAGCCACCTATACAAACGTATGGACGGCTTTTCTATTCTATCTAGGACAAGTGACTACTAACAACTCTAAGAGGCAAATATTTAAGAAATAAATGCTACTCATTAAAAATTAATTGGATTCAGCATTTTCGAATATCGCTTTCAAAAAGCTTTCAATCTGAGAACTTTTCATTAAATAAGGATTGTAGTCAGAGCCTGCTGAAAAGTTCTTTAGAGCATGCTCTTCATCTTCAACGCTTGAGGTTAGATGTTTAACTAAAAACCCTTTCCATTGGCGCGATTCAATTTCCTCTATATTCACAATATTAGGAACAATAGTGGAATGCTCGTCAAGTATCTTTTCCAAGGCAGTATTGATAGCAGGCCTTGTTCCTTGAAAACTTTGAACGAAATAACCTTCACTAATGACTAAAGCTGAAACGATATCGTTTTCTTCAAAATATCTGCGCCAGTACTCAAGTGCGCGAGTCAGCTCAATCCCAGAATCTAGATCGACATTTTTGGCGATATATGTCATGTGGATAAGAATATGTTCGCCATGCCTTTTTCTATCTTCTGAAGGTTGGCTTGTCGTTATGTTCATAAGAAACCTTATTTATAAAAAATTCATTCAAATCAAGGTATACTTTAAGATAAAGTATAATTAATAACGTTTTTTATCATTTGCTATGATTTTTTTAGATTTATAACATAGAAGTTTCAATGATATAGCATACCGATATCTATAGTAGTAAAATTATACTACAAAGTTGTCACGTTCAGTATCTTGGCATTATTCCAATAGTTAACAAGCCTAATCTATATTTTCCTATAGCCCTGCCTCAACGCACTTATATGACTGAGCCACGTTTACTTATAGACTAAACTCTACAAGCATTTATCAGGGTCTATCATGTTTATTAAGTTAGCGTATTTATAGGTATATAAAACACAACTTACCTTCAATAAAAAGCCGTCTACGCTATGTATAAATAGTGTTGTATAGACGGCTTCGTTGCATACTAATTGACATGGCTAACGTATCAATACCGTCCCATCTCAACGGTTGTTTCAGCAAGTACCGAATCGCCTTGCCATGCTTGTACATCTACCGTATACAGATGGTTTTTTCCACCAGAGCAAGGCGGCTTATATGCACCGCCCGCCTCACCTTTACGGTTACGGTATTCTGCGACCATTTCAATACCGACTGGCACTTCGTAAGTATGACCAAATACTCGTGGCACTTCTGCGCTCGTAGCACCCTCTGGTAGTGCGAACTCCACGATACCATGTCCACCATGTTGCATACGTTTGTTGCTTACATCGTTATAGACGAACACCAAGCTTTCCGTGCCTGCCGGAATGTTTGAAACAGTCATGCTAGGCGTGGCTGGGCTTTTACCATCATAATTCAGACATTGCTGCCCCTCAGGTATTTTTTTGCCATTCCAAGCAGCATCATTAAATTTAACATCCATTGCAAGAGCATTGGCAGATAAAGCCAAGGTCGCCAAAACTGTAACCGATTTTAAGGTAAAAAATTTCATACTTATTCCTTTAGGTAGCTGCTGCATTAATAACGATAGTCCATCTTATTTGGTAGATTATTTTTGATAATTGAATATAACTTTATAATAAATAAACACGGTTAAGTTAATCATATCGTTTAGCATTTTTGTTAATCCTCTGGACAAGCAATGAGCGGTTCTACAGGCTACATGCAAATACTGTCTCAATAAGCGTATTTGTAGCATCGTAGGTTACTCGATAGGTATTTATCTGATTGGGTATGTTGTAGTAGTATCTGAATCATTGTATCTACACGACTAAAAATAATAGGATCATCATGTTTATCGAAGATAAGATTGCCAAAGAAAGTATGACTACTAAGATTTCGACCCCAAAAATCATCTTTTTTGACATCGATGATACCTTGAGCCGTAACGGTATTATCGCTGAACATAATAAAGCGACGCTTGAGCAGCTTGCAGATACCGATATTAAACTAGTGATTTCGACTGGTCGTTCTAAAGCCATATTGCCTGAAGATATTCTAGCGTTGCTTGATGCAGATATATTGGACGCCATTATTTGTATGAATGGACAATATAGTTTTGATAAAAGCGGCCGAATCAGCCACTACCCATTAACTGCTGAACAGACAGATAAAATCGTACGCCTATGCCAGCAGAGTGATTTGATTCATAAGTTTGACTCTGCCACTCATATCGCTTGGTCAGGTGAAAATGAACGTTTACGCGAGTTCAATGCGGTCACGCCCAATTCGATCCTTGATCCTGAGTACTACAAAACAAATACCGTCTATCAGTGCTCGGTATTTTTTAATAATCAGCAAGAAAAAATGCAAGACATCGACTTTGCTCAGTATGATTTAAAGCTAGTACATTGGCATCAGATTGGTGCCGATATCTTGCCAGCAGAGGCATCAAAAGCCCGCGGCATCAAAGATATGTGCGAGTACTATGCAGTAGATGCAAGCGAATGTATGGCATTTGGTGATGGTATGAATGACCTAGAAATGTTCGACTTGGTTGGATTTGCTGTGGCCATGGGAGATGCACAGCCAGCTTTAATAGAACGCGCTGATTTCGTCACTGGGACGATCGAAGAGTATGGTATTCAAACCGTGCTTAATCAGTTAGCAATGAAGTCGTAAGACTGTTCAGGTACATAAAGCCATTAACGTTTATTGGAAAAGCCCTTACTAACCGATTAGTAAGGGCTTTTTATTATGGTCTAATTTTATATAGACGACTCAAATAAAAACTGTAGCGGTGATGACTCCAATACCTTGACGATCATTTTTTCTTCTACAAATCCAATAGAGCGTTAAGGCATCAGCTAAGGCCTCACTTAAGGCATAGTCAAACCACCATCAACAGCGATAGATTGTCCAGTAATAGCCATGCTCAAATCAGATGCCATGAGCAATACTGAATTGGCAAAATCAGCTACCGAAGTCGCTTGGCGCAGCGGCGTCGTAGTCGCAATATAATCAAATACCTCTTCAGTGGTTAAACTGCTTGCGTCGGTGGTTTTCAGTAAGCCACCTGCCAGCAAATTAACCCGAATACCATATTGACCAAGCTCGCTCGATAAGTTACGGGTCAGTCCGATTAAGGCTGATTTAGCCGTGGTGTAATCATAATAGGTAACCACTGGGTTGTAGACAAGATTGGACGAAATATTAATAATTTTACCCACTTGCTGCGCTTTCATTTGCGGCAGCACCGCTTGCACCATATTGACCGCACCTTTAACAATACCATCCATTTGTTGTGAAAAGTGCGACCACTTTACTGTTTCAATACTGGTGTACGCAGCGCTTGGATTGAACTGGTAACTTGGCAAGGCATTATTGACCAATATATCGATACGACCATGACGAGCGGTGACTTCAGCTGCCATGGCTTGTACTTGCTCAAGCTCGGTGACATCCGCCTGATAAGCAAATGCTTGACCGCCTGTCGCGATGATATCAGCCACTACCGCCTCAGCAGCCTGTTTACTATTGAGGTAGTTGACGCAAACGATAGCACCTGCTGCTGCCATTTGCTGTGCAATCTGTGCACCAAGTCCTCGACTGGCACCGGTGACGATTGCAACTTTATCTGTGAGCAATGCTGGTATAACTGAGTGGCTTTTATTGAAAGCGTTTTGAGTTGAGGTACTTTCGGTCATTGTGCTGTATCCTTTATTATTATGGTATGGTTGGTGTCTTAGAGCCAAAGGCTGATATCTGCTTAGATGATGTTCGTCATACTTCGGCCTGCACCAATCATAGCATGGTTATATACTATCTTTTTTCGATTCGACGTTAGCAGCTCGCTAATAATTCTACCCAAAATTAGCTGTCATTAAATTAGTTTTGCTACTCATCTCATTAGCCCAACTGGCTATTTTTATTAGTATTGTTAAGCATTACCTTAATAACAACCCTTTAAATTGTATAAATTAATGACCATAATAGTTTTATTGGCCATATCAGGCTTTTATCTTTTTGGCTTTTTTATTGAATTTTTCTGATTTGCATTATCTTTATTTAGGAGAGATATTTTGACCCATTTATCATCGTCCCATCCCACTACTCACACCTCGGCTAGTATCGGTCGCATAGTGCCAAAAGCATTATTAGCAGTGGCTGTCGGCTTGGTGCTTGCCAGCTGTAGCAACTCTGACAATGCAGCGGATGGTAGTGCTGCAGTGAGCAATGAGACGCTGAACCTTTACAACTGGTCAGAATATATGCCGCAAGAGATTTTAGATGGTTTTGAAGAAGAGACTGGCATCTCAGTCAATTACACCACGTTTGACTCCAACGAAGCCATGTATGCCAAGCTCAAACTGTTAGATGATTCGAGCCAGTATGACTTAGCCATTCCATCGACTTATTATGTCGAAAAGATGGCGAAAGAAGGGCTGTTGCAAGAGCTAGACAAATCAAAATTGAGCAATTTCAAAAACCTTGATACCTCATTTACTAATACCAAAGTCGATCCTGATAACAAATATTCTATCCCTTATATGTGGGGCAGCACCGGTCTAGCCATTAACGGTGACAGTGTCGATCCGAAAACTGTCAATAGCTGGAATGACCTATGGGATCCTAAGTATAAGGGTCAGGTGATGCTGACCAATGACGTGCGTGAAGTATTTGGTATGGCACTGCTGACTCTTGGCTACTCAGGTAATAGTAGCAATCCTGACGAAATCGAAGCTGCTTACGATAAGCTCACCACGTTGATGCCAAACGTCAAAACTTTTAACTCTGATGCGACACGTATGCCGTATATCGAGGGTGAGACGGCACTTGGTATGACATGGAATGGTGAAGCAGTCATGGCCAATGACGAAGGTTTGACTAGCTTGGTTTATAAGTATCCAACCGAAGGCGCTATCTTATGGATGGACAACTTTGTCATTCCAAAAAACGCCAAGCAAGTTGATGCAGCACATAAATTTATTGATTACTTGTTGCGTCCTGAAAATGCAAAAATCGTCAGCGAAGAGATTGGCTACGCATCACCAAACATAGCAGCGCGTGAGCTGATGGATGAGAGCGTCCAAAACAATCCAACGATTTATCCTTCTAAAGAAGTACTGGCAAAAGCTGAGTTCCAAGAAGATGTGGGCGACGAAGCATTGCAAGTGTATCAGCAGTACTGGGACAAGCTAAAGACTGGTCGTTAATAGTTTCGATGTAGCACTTTAAAATAAAGTAATCTTTTAAAATAAAAACGCTGATCCTAAATGGTCAGCGTTTTTTTGTACGTTATAAATGTAAGTCCGTCTCGCCGCCCTGCTCTTTCATTCGGCGCTGCTCGCGGCGTTGATAGCCCAGACCGGATGCAGCAAACCAATGCGGCTTCGATGTTTGTAGTAAATCACTCAGCTGCTGTAATTGAGTCTGCAAGGTTTGGGTCAACCAAAAATAGCCCTGCCACTCGAATGCTAGGTGCTGTACGCTTGGATACTCTGAGACAGCAATACGGGTAATGGGCCGGAATACTTCGTCACTTGGACTACGTAATACCGCTGCCATGTGCTGCATCGCTTGGGTAAGCTCATGCTGATAATGTACCAATAAAATATGGTTTTCTTCATCAATCTCGATATTTGCCAAGCGCGGTGCCGCACTTAGTAGTAAATCAATCGTCCCGATGATATTACGGTGGGTACGTTGGATCGTCTCTAGCGTTTCTTTTTCGATTCCTGACTCACTGGCTGTCGCCGCGATATGTGGTCGCACGGCTAGCAAGCGTTTATTGATCTGTTGTAACGCTGTGACCAATGCTCTATCAACGGGTATTTCCTTAACAGGAAAAGTTACTGGGTTTAACTTTTGGTTAGAGTCGTCCACTACCCCATCCGTTGCGTCAATATGATGACCTACGCCCGCGTAGAGGCTACTACAAGCGTCAAGGTTGCTACTCAATAAGAATCGCCACATCAACGTTGATTTGAGCGGCAAAATTAGCGTCACTGCTACCGAAACGCCTGTCCCCAGTAGGATATTTAGCGCGCGGTAGATGCCATCTTGACCAATGCTGTTATTGCCTAAATCAGAGACAATCATCAACATAGTGATGCCCGTTAGCAGCCCTGTATACCCGAGCTGTCTGACGGCTAGATAGCCGATAATACCACTGAGCAGACCAATGAGCGCATAGTCCACCCACAACCATGCACCCGCATTTTGATTAAACCATAACACCCCAAGCGCAGTACCAATACCCAATAAAGTACCGACTACGCGCTCTTTCGCCTTAGTATAAATAGCGCCTTGGTATTGCAATAACCCTAGAATAATAAATACTGTAATGGTCGTCCATTCACCGTGCGGAAGATTGGTGATTTTATTTACCAATAAAGCCAGTATCACAGCCGTACCTAGGCGTGTGGCATGTAGGATATCTGCATGTTGGTAGCGAACATAAGGTTCGACAAATGGAGCAGTAATACGCTGATAAAGGGTGGGTTTCACGCAAGGCTACTCTTTTTGGGTGGAATATTTAAGTGAGACATTTTAATAAAGTATTATTAAAATATCTCAATAACTAGCGGTAAGTATAAGTTGATATTCTATCAGCAAAATGACGGGCAAAAAATAACGCCTTTTACCTATTATTCACAGGTAAAAGGCGTTATAAAAAATATCCTAGCACACTATATTGAAATCTACGCTATTGAAGATTATTCACCAAATGACTCATCGAATTACTTATCAAGATCTGCGTCAGTATTAATGAATAATAGTCTATTGCGCTAGCGTATTATACTTGTAGGTAGTCTAAAATACCTTCCGCAGCTTCACGACCTTCCCAAATCGCTGTCACAACCAAGTCAGAACCACGCACCATATCGCCACCAGCGAAGATTTTAGGATTTTGAGTCTGGAATTTGAAGGTTTGCTTTTCGGCTGCTAGTACGCGACCAGAGCTGTCCATCCCCACTTGCTGAGACTCAAACCAATCAGCAGGACTTGGTCTAAAACCAAAGGCCATGATGACTGCATCACATGGGATAATCTCTTCAGAATTAGGGATTGGCTCAGGGCGTTGACGACCACGGTTGTCTGGTGCGCCTAACTGAGTAGTAACAACTTTTACGCCGTTAACTTTACCGTTTAAGCCGATGATTTCGGTTGGCTGTCGGTTGAATAGGAACTCAACACCTTCCTCACGAGCATTGACCACTTCACGGCGTGAACCCGGCATGTTTTCTTCGTCACGGCGATAAGCACAAACCACTTTTTCGGCGCCTTGACGGATACTGGTACGGTTACAGTCCATTGCTGTATCGCCGCCACCGAGTACCACCACCTTTTTACCTTTAAAGTCGATGTACTCTTCAGCGTCTTTTTCCCAGTCATTGCAACGGTTCACGTTGGCAATCAGGTAATCTAGTGCATCGTAGACACCTGTCAGCTCTTCACCAGCGAAGCCGCCGCGCATATAGGTGTATGTACCCATACCCATAAATACCGCGTCATACTCAGCCAATAGTTCATCAATGGTGACGTCTGTACCGATTTCAGTCTCTAAACGGAATTCGATACCCATGTCTTCAAAGATCACGCGGCGATTGCGCATGACGTCTTTTTCCATTTTGAACTCAGGGATACCGAATGTCAGTAAGCCACCAATTTCAGGACGCTTATCAAAGACGACTGGTTTGACACCATTTCTGACCAAAATATCCGCGCAACCCAGACCTGCTGGTCCTGCGCCAATGATAGCGACTTTTTTATCTGTCCAAACGACTTCTGACATATCTGGACGCCAGCCAAGTGCAAACGCAGTATCGTTGATATATTTTTCAACATTACCAATGGTCACTGCGCCAAAACCATCATTTAACGTACAAGCGCCTTCACACAGACGATCTTGCGGGCAAACTCGTCCGCATACTTCAGGCAAGGTATTGGTACGGTGGCACAATTCAGCTGCCTGAAATATCTGTCCTTCTGTCGCCAACTTTAGCCAGTTAGGAATATAGTTGTGTACTGGACATTTCCATTCGCAGTACGGGTTACCACACTCAAGACAACGATGCGCTTGCTGAGCAACGGCTTCGTTTTCGAAAGGCTTATAAATCTCAACAAACTCTGTTGAACGCGTTGCAATGTCTTTTTTGGTTGGATCAAATCTTGGTACATCTAAAAACTGGAAGTTATTTTCTAAGCGTTTTGCCATGGTGCTATCTCTTTTATATAAGGCTCTTTTGCAGTGGGTGGCGACAGTCAGCGATGTTTGGTTTGTCTAAAATCTAAGACATATATCGCTGCTGTCACGTACCTGCTGAAAACCTGTGAGTTAAAACGTCTCTAAAAACGGAACGCTGGCTAACCTGATTAAAGCGACTGCCGATCTATCAATACAATCCATCAATGCACTCCATTGATACGATAGACAGTCATGTATCGGCTATTGTGGGTCGGCCATGGTAGTTTTAAGAAGGCTTGCAATGTTCGCCGCTTTTGGCTTAACCAAATAGAACTTACGAACATAGTGCTCAAAGTCATTCAGAATTGTCTGACCCCATGCACTGCCTGTTTTATCTACATGAGCTTCAATCACTTGTTGCAAATGAATGCGATGCTCTTCTGTTTGCTCGCTTGAAATACGATTTAGATCGATTAGCTCATGGTTGCAACGGTCAAAGAAGTCGCCTTCCATATCGAGTACATAAGCAAAACCACCCGTCATACCAGCACCGAAGTTGAGTCCAGTACGGCCAAGAATCGTGACGATACCGCCAGTCATATATTCACAGCAATGGTCGCCTGTGCCTTCGATGACTGCATGTGCGCCAGAGTTACGGACGCCAAAACGCTCACCTGCTGTACCAGCAGCGTATAGCTTACCGCCAGTTGCACCATAAAGACAGGTATTACCGATGATGGCCGTTTCTTGTGCTACAAAGTTTGAGTCTTTCGGCGGATAAATAACAATCTCACCGCCTGCCATACCTTTACCCACATAGTCATTGGCATCGCCTTCAAGCTCGATATTTAGGCCGCCAGCATTCCACACGCCTAGGCTTTGCCCTGCCGTACCAGTTAGACGAAGCTTAATTGGCATATCGCTCATGCCAAGGTTGCCCCAGACTTGCGCAATCTCACCAGAAATACGAGCACCGATAGATCGGTCACAGTTACCAACGAAATAGCTATAATCGCCGCCTGCCCCTTTGCGAATGTTCACAAGCATATCGCTAATCATCTGCTCAGCAAGCAAGCCTTTATCAAACGGCTCATTACGCTCAACCTGACAAGTTTGTGCTTTGCCCACACTGGCTGGGTGACTAAATAGCAATGGCGTTAAATCAAGATGACGCTGCTTGTCCGTATTACCTTCTAAGATATCAAGCAAGTCAGTACGACCGACCAGCTCTTCCATACTACGAACACCTAGCGCCGCCAACCATTCACGCGTCTCGGTTGCGACAAACTTAAAGAAGTTAATCAACATTTCTGCTTCGCCAATGAAATGTTCATCACGCAGCTTGGCTTTTTGAGTAGCAACACCTGTCGGACAGTTGTTTAAATGACAGATACGTAGGTACTTACAACCAACTGCAATCATCGGCGTGGTACCAAAGCCAAAGCTCTCTGCACCCAAGATAGCAGCTTTTACTACATCTAGCCCTGTTTTTAGACCACCGTCAGTCTGGACACGCACCTTATCACGTAACCCATTCACTCGTAGAGACTGATGAGTCTCAGCCAAACCGAGCTCCCATGGTGAGCCTGCATGATGGATAGACGATAGCGGAGACGCTGCCGTACCACCGTCATAGCCCGAGATAGTAATCAGATCGGCGTAGGCTTTTGCAACGCCTGTCGCGATCGTACCAACACCTGGACGTGAGACCAATTTAACCGATACCAATGCATCTGGATTGACTTGTTTTAAATCAAAAATCAGCTGTGCCAAATCTTCGATAGAATAAATATCATGATGCGGCGGCGGTGAAATCAAAGTCACACCTGGCACCGAATAACGTAAGCGTGCAATCAGCGCGTTGACTTTACCACCAGGTAGCTGCCCACCTTCACCAGGCTTGGCACCTTGGGCTACTTTAATCTGCATGACTTCAGCGGAACGAAGGTAGGCAGGTGTGACCCCAAAACGACCAGAAGCAACTTGCTTAATTTTTGAGTTGCGCAATGTGCCATAACGCGCAGGATCTTCACCGCCCTCACCAGAGTTTGAACGACCACCGATGGTATTCATAGCCATCGCAATCGACTCATGCGCTTCAGGAGATAGCGCCCCTAGCGACATACCAGCTGAGTCAAAACGCGTCAAGATTTCAGAGATATCTTCTACTTCATTGACATCGATACTGTTGTCAGTTTTCAGTTGCAACAAATCACGTAAAGTCGCGACCGGACGGCTATTAACAAGATCAGCATAATTACGGTAATTATCGTAATCACCTGTACGCACCGCAGTATGCAGGCTGTTAATCACATCAGGGTTAAAAGCATGGTACTCTTTGTTGAAAACAAACTTGAGCAGACCACCTTGATCTAGAGGGGCACGACGCTTAAACGCATTGGCAGCCAATTGTGCTTGATCAGCGGCAAGGTCTGCAAAGGTAGCGCCTTTGATACGACTTTGTACGCCTTTAAAGCATAAATTGACGACTTCTTCTGAGAGGCCAACCGCTTCAAACAACTGTGCACCGCGATAAGAAACAATGGTAGAGATACCCATTTTTGATAAGATTTTTAGCAAGCCTTTGTCTAAGCCTTTGCGGAAATTAACACGGGCTTGAATTGGGTCACCAAGTAGCTCACCAGTAGCGACCAAATCATCAATGACATCATATGCCAGATATGGATATACACAAGTTGCACCAAAGCCAATCAATACTGCTATTTGATGCGAATCACGTGCCAGACCCGTCTCAATGATTAAGTTAGCGTCGGTACGGATACCTTGCGCGATTAGATAATGATGCACAGCGCCAGTAACCATAATAGCGTTGGCTGGTACTTTGTCTGCATCGATATCTTTATCAGATAAGACAATCAACGTATTACCTGAGCGAATGTTATCTGCCACTTGCTCACAAATAGCGACGATAGCATCAGATAGCTCTAGAGTACGGTCGTAATTCAGATCAATGCGAGCCATTTTAAACGCTGGATCATCCAAATTTTCAAGCTGCTGCATCTTGCTAGCTGACAATACTGGCGATGACAAAATAATACGATGAGCATCTCTCGCAGATGGCGCAAATACGTTAGTCTCAGCGCCTAAACAGGTCTGCAACGACATTACGATTGATTCACGTAATGGATCGATTGGCGGATTGGTCACCTGTGCAAACTGCTGACGGAAGAAGTCACCGACATGGCGAATTTGCTGCGACAATACAGCCATTGGCGTATCGTCACCCATTGAGCCGACTGGTTCTTGACCATTTTCAGCATTAGGGCGAATGATTTCTGTACGCTCTTCATTGGTGATGTGATACATCTTTTGTAGCGCTTTAAGCTTATCACCGCGGCACGCTTGCGTTGCTAACGTTTCTTCTAGACGTTCATCATCACGAACACGCGTCGCTTCTTCACGCAACCATTTACGATATGGATGCGCCGTTTTTAGTAAAGTTGCAATAGCCGTCGTATCTAAAATTTGACCAGTCAACGTATCAATGACCAGCATTTGACCAGGTCCAACACGACCTTTTGCCAGTACATCTTTTGGCTCGTAATCCCAAACGCCCACTTCTGATGCAACAGTGATATAGCCGTTCTTAGTGGTTACCCAACGTGACGGGCGCAAACCGTTTCTATCAAGCATACAGACCGCATAGCGTCCATCTTGAATGACTAGACCTGCTGGACCGTCCCACGCTTCCATATGCTGTGAGTAAAACTCATAAAATGCACGCAGATCCATATCCATGCTATCAACATTCTGCCACGCTGGCGGTACCAAGATAGACATCGCATGGAATAGGTTCATACCACCAGACATAAGCACTTCAAGCATGTTATCTAAGCTTGATGAATCTGAACCGGTACTATTTACAAGTGGTGTCAGCTCATTCAAGTTAGGCAGCTTGTCTGATTTTAGCTTTGGCGTACGAGCTTTAGACCAGTTGCGGTTACCTGTAATGGTATTTAACTCACCATTGTGCGCAAGATAACGAAACGGCTGTGCCAGTGGCCAGCGTGGTAACGTATTGGTTGAGAAACGCTGATGGAAGACTACGATATGTGACGCCAAACGCTCATCTTGCAAATCCAAGAAAAACGCTGGTAAATCTGAAGGCATTACCAAGCCTTTATAAATAATGGTCTGACAACTCAATGAGCATACATAGAATAGCTCATCATCCGTCAAACGCTGCTCTGCTTTTTTACGTGCAACAAACAGCTTACGGTTGAAGTCATCAGCTGCCAAGTCATCTGGCGCATTAACGAACACTTGCTTAAAGTCTGGCAATGTCTCACGACCAATCTCACCAACAATACTCAAGTCGAGTGGTACATCACGCCAGCCAGCCACTTCTAATCCTTGGGCGGTAATCTCATCGCTTAATACTTGTTGGCTATGCTTGGCTTTATCGCTATCTAAATTAACGAACACCATACCGACAGCAAAGTTGTCCGTAATAGCAAATTGCTGCTCGTCAGCAATCTGTTTAAAGAAATCGGTAGGCGTGGCCAACAGTAAGCCACAACCATCACCAGTTCTACCGTCAGCAGCAACACCGCCGCGATGTGTCATACAACTTAAACTATGAATGGCAGTTTTTACCAAATCATGGCTCGCTTCACCCTCAATATGGGCAATTAGGCCAAAACCGCAATTATCAGAAAAATCATCTGGCGTGGCCAGGTGTGTTTGTGAGGAAATCATTGACATAGCTTGTCCTTTTAAGTAGACGGGCAACTTACATCTCCAATGCAGAGTATAAGTTGGTACCCGTAAGCAGAACGGGCTGATAGTGGATATTCGTGTGTTCGAATTAGCAAATAGTGCGATGCTCGATAGACATCTTACTCTAAGAGAAAGTAAAACCCTTGACCCTCCTGGTCATTAGCTGATGTCTTGACATGTGGTCCGTGTATCAAATGATAGTAAGTAGCAGCCCTTGGCAACGGGAGAATATACGCCCTTAAATGCCAGTTACTTAATCAGTGATATCTAATGCCATTCATTTAAGCATCATTTGTTATGTTGTCATGCCTCGCATTTAGAGCTAAGCATACAATGACTTAATAACGGTGCATTTGTTTATCTTGAATATCTGACGCTCTGTATTCAAGCACTTTGTTTACCCTAAAAAGAGTGACAATAAGAGAGGTTGCGTCACTTACGATAACCTTATTATAGATAGTAAGTAACCGCGCTTGAGACAATAATATTTAGTAAATAACTCTAAAAACTACGAAAAAACCACTAAATAGTTGTTAAATAGACATTTTTTACGATAACTATACAGAACGTCGCCCACAGTTATATTAGTTAATGATTGTCGAAAAATCTAGTCTTTTCTATCGATTCGTCAGCCATAAATTGTAAGAGAACTTATTACTATTGGTTATGAGACAAACAAAACTGCTATTAAATTTTTAATGTAAACTATATATACCTCGCTTAACGAAAGGCTTTGATAATTCTTAGCCGTAACAGCTTGCCTTTTATAATGACGTTAGAATTATTTTGTATCATGCTAAAAAAACCCACTAACCAGATGGCTAGTGGGTTCAATTAATCATATAAAGGCTAATTACTCTTATCTTCTATAAGTGCCTTCATACTGTCGCTATTATTTTTAGAAGGATTAGCGTTAGCATTTTTACTATTAGCATTTGAGTTATTGTTCGTGCTACTAGGAGGCTTTGGCGTTGGCACGACTGGTGGCTTCTTACTAGTGGAGTTCTCCACCGGTGCCGTAGACTTTTTGTTTTCTGGTGCAGGCTTACTTGCGTTGTTTTCGTCTTTTGGCGCTACTTCAGATATTGTCTGCGTTTCACCACCAACCGTACGCTCTTCGCTAACAGACAGCGTAGCAGAAGTATCCGCCGACTGACGAATACTCTCTTGAGTGCTACTATTAGCGCTTCCTCTATTACTGTTAGCACTAGCTGCTTGAGCAGCGGCGGCATCAGCTTCTTCTTGCAAACGAGCCGGCACTTCACGCTTAGTAGGTTTCAAATCGACGGCGCGTGTACGTTTCGTACTCAGATCTTTTATTGGATCAGGACGCTCATAATTATCAATAATACTGACATACCGATTAATCTCTTCTGGCAATACACGTACGTCTGTAGGTAACTTAAAGTTTATTAGCTTTGCTGCTCCTACCGCTTCTTGCGGGCTACTCATAATCCCATAAGTCAGCATATAACGGACTTGTTTTTCATCATCAAGGTAACGGAAATAAGCGAATTTATCGCGATCTTGACGGCCTTCTAAGTAACTAACAATCACATCATCTTCGGCGACATTCATCACTTGAACAGTCCACTTGCCTTTGTTAGCTAGCAGATAACGCTTGTCTTTGAACTCATCAGGATAATCGCGCAAATCTCGAATAGTTGCATCAAAATTAATCGGTTGTACATCCGTATCTAACTCATGTAACGATTCGACTTTTAATGGTTGCTCAAACTCTTCATTCAAAATCTCTGGCGCTGATATCGGTGCATTCTCAATTTTGGCACCCATGGCTGGTGTTTGACTAAACATCCATACTAACGCTGTGGCCACCCCTAAAAGTAGGGTCACTATTAGCCAAATCAGTGCTTGACGACTGTATGATTGGCTAGCAGTACGCGTTTTTGTTTTTGATGTTGCCATGAGGCGGTCCTTGATAAACACATGTTTTACAGCATGGTATAAATGCTTATTTAAACAGAGGTACAGCTAACCAGTTGGCTATAAGTACGAGATGTTAGTATAAATATATAAACGATAAGTTCTTGAGACATTACGCGCTATGTTTTGCCAAAACTTCATGCAATAGCTGGCTGTCAAATTCATTAGTCATTACCGCATCGCCAATTGATTTTAACAAAATTAGGCGGATTTGTCCGTGTTTCACTTTTTTATCGTGGCCCATTAGATCTAAAGCAGTGTCTACATCGATAGCTGGCGATGTAATAGGTAAGTTTGCCAGCTCTAAAACACGCTTAATACGTACGACTTCAGCATCAGTTAACCAACCAATTTTTTGCGATAGCTCGGCTGCTTGTACCATACCAGCCGCCACTGCTTCGCCATGTAACCAATTGCCATAGCCTTCATGTGTTTCAATCACATGACCAAACGTATGACCAAAGTTCAATAGCGCGCGCACACCTGACTCTCTTTCATCTTGTGCCACTACATCGGCTTTGTACTGACAACAGCGCTTTACAGCTTCGCCAAGTACAGCCAAATCAAGCGCCATCATTGCAGGCAAGTTTGCCTCAAGCCATGTCAAAAACGCCTCATCCATGATAAGGGCATATTTAATAATCTCGGCCACTCCAGCCGATAGCTCACGCGCAGGCAGTGTCTTAAGCGTACTCATATCGGCAAGCACCATTTGCGGCTGCCAAAAAGCACCAATCATATTTTTACCTTGCGGATGATTGATACCTGTTTTACCACCAACACTAGAATCTACTTGTGATAGTAGCGTCGTTGGAATTTGGATAAAATTGACACCGCGCATAAAACTGGCAGCAGCAAAGCCAGTCATATCTCCGACCACACCACCGCCAAGGGCAATAAGTGTCACATCGCGATTGAAGTGTTCTGTCATCAGCGCATCATAAATCTGATCAATACTTGCCTGATTTTTGTATTGTTCTCCATCTGGCAGTACGCACACCTTTACCACAAACTGCTCTGCTAGCTCATCTTCTAATGCCTTTAAGTATAAAGGTGCCACAGTGTCATTAGTGACGATCAAAACCTGACGACCACTGACATAAGGCGCGATTTGCTTCGCCATACTGCTATGTTCAGTCGTAGATTTTTCAGTAATGACAATAGGATAATCATGACTTTGCGTATGAACTATTAGGCCATCATGAAACGGCATTACCATGTGATACTCCTAAAGCATTTTCGATGAGGTAAAAGTAATTGAGTCTGCATATCAAACGTAGTTGCCAGTCTATTACTAGTCTTCTTGGTGCGCCGATAAGTCCGTAGTGCAATCGACGAATGATTCTAGCTGCTGCATCAATTGATTGACCATGTGGCGTGGGTACGTGTGACCAGTAGGCATAATAATATGGGCGACTTGGCGATAGAGTGGATCGCGAGCACTGTATAACTCTTGCAATATTTTTCTAGGATTAGGCTGCTGCAATAATGGTCGAGACTTATCTTTAGAGGTACGGGCTAGCTGCACCTCAACAGGTGCATTAAGATAAACGACGATGCCACGCTGTTTTAGGAACTCTCGGTTTTCAGCACACATGACTGCACCGCCACCGGTCGCTAATACGATTTGAGAGTTTTGGGTCAATTCATCAATGGCACGCGTTTCACGCTCACGGAAACCTGCCTCACCTTCTTTGGCAAATATCCAAGCAATGTCGGCACCCGTCTGCGATTCAATATACCAATCACTGTCTACAAAAGTGCGACCTAACTGCTTGGCAAGCAGTTTTCCGATTGTCGTCTTCCCTGCTCCCATCGGACCCACTAAAAACACCGACGGTAATTCCTGCCCCATAATACTTACTCAGCTAAATTAGGTATGATACAACGTCATTGTTATTCTGGCTAGTAATGAGCCGTGATTATTGTGAGTAAAATTTAGAGTGCATCATTCATCGGTACATACATAGATATTGCAACGCTAAAACCACTAATTTCGCGCATAAAAAAAGCAAGCACTATGGCTTACTTTTTTTATGAAAGATTAAAAAAACTAAATCAGTTAATACGGCTAGTACCATCATTAATAAGCTTCGGAGTTACGAAAATAAGTAACTCTTCCTTACTGTTGCTACGTACATCACGACGGAAGGCACGACCAATATAAGGCAAGTCTCCTAAGAAAGGTACTTTATCTACGCCATTACTAGTGCGGTTCTTAAAAACACCGCCCAGTACGACTGTCTGGCCATCTTCAATAATAACATTGGTTGATATAGAGTCTTCAGAGATAGCAACTTGGTTATTAATGATTGTCGGCGTGCCATTAGTAATCACCAATTTCAAACCAATTTTGCCATCAGGTGTGATATTTGGTGTAGCCTCCAAACTTAATGCAGCTTCTCTAAAACTGGTTGTCGTGGCACCACTAGCTGAGGCTTCTTGATACGGAATCTGAGTACCAGAGGAAACCTTCGCTGTCTGCTTATCCGCGGTCAAAATCTTTGGTGTAGAAATAACTTCACCACGGTTGTCTGCCTGTAGCGCTGACAACTCAAGATCAAGCATCACATCTGACATACTGAGCAAACCAAAAGCGATACTACCAGCTGGATTAGAAACGCCTAAATCAACGTTTAGGTTATCAGGACTTGTAATGTCATAAGAAGGATAAGAGACTGTCTGACCATTGACGGTCGTTGTCTCTATATCAAAGTCCTTGAGATCAGCTAGTGTTTGGTTGCTACCACCGACTAATAAGCTACGGTTATTGGCTGCACCGTTTGATAATATACCCCAACGTACACCAATTTCTTTACTAAAGGTATCGGACGCGCTAACGATACGTGCTTCGATCATAACTTGGCGAACAGGGATATCAATTTTGCTGATTAATTTGTGGATATTTTCAATACTGTCAGCAACGTCTTTAATAATCAAAGTATTGGTACGTTCATCAACCGTTACCGTACCACGATTAGATAATAACGTATTGTTATCATCAGCACTATTGGAGTTATTGCCGCTATTACTAGATGATCCACTGCCTTGAGAAATAAGAGTCAATACATCTTGTGCTTTCGCGTAGTTCAGACGAATATATTCATTGCGTAAAGGCGCATACGAATCAACAGCTTGCTGCGCTTCAAGCTCGCGAGCCTCTTGCTCAGCAAGTTCAGTAGAAGGCGCAACCAAAATCACATTACCATTTTCACGTTTACCAAGATTTTTACTTTTCAAAATAATATCAAGCGCTTGATCCCAAGGAACATTGATCAAACGCAAAGTGATGTTGCCAGCAACAGAATCACTTGCAACGATATTCATCTCAGTAAACTGTGCCAAAATATCTAAGACACTACGGATCTCAACATCCTGGAACTCCATAGATAAGGGTTCGCCACTATAGACTCTTTCTTCAAGCGTTGGCTCACGTAACAATTCAGGTTTCTTGATACTGATATTTAACTGATTACCTGATTGATAAGCCTGATACTCATAGTCATCTGTCATATTGATGGTGACGACACCATTTTGACCCTGATTCTTAGTATCAACACTATCAACAAGACCACTATTAATATTCAAACGACGTAGTAAGTTTCTCGGAACTGTGCTACCAGTCAAACGTATGACAAGCTTCTTACCTTGGCGCTGTACATCTACTGGGATAGCTTCGTTAGCAAGTACAACACTTACATTGCCACCTCCATCATTACCTGCCGAAAAATTGACTGCACTTAGTCCATCATAGCTATACTGTTTGCTTACCTGTGAAGCAGCGAGTTGCGGATTTAATAGTGGGTTTACTCTCACTACCATCGTATCAGCTGGCACTTCATTTTTTACTACTGCCTTGCTCGTAGTACGTACAGGCGCCACTGGTACAGTAGAGGTCTCGACGATAGGCGTAACAACTGCGGTCGTTGTCATACTATTATTGTTATTAAGCACATCTTGAATCGGGTCGCTGGTAATAACTGGACGATTAGGATCAGTAATTGTTAGTAATAAATCATTGCCTTCAATCGCTGTCGTATAATTTCCTGACTCCTTCAAACCAACAATAAGACGTGTGGTACTGTCACTGCTTAGCGTCGTAACGTCATTAATCGCACCGATGTTATATTCATTAAAGCGGCTAGCAAGCCCATTTTGCACTTGTTCGAAATCTAGCACCAAGCGACTAGGATCATCAAGCTGATAAGCTGCAGGCAATACTGGCAACCCTGTGAACCCTAGGCGCATTTGAGTCACTGCAGGTGCAGTCTGTACTACAGAAACACTATCAATGCGCTGTGCAGCATAAGCACTATTAGTCACAGCCACCATACTGACTGCCAGTGCTGAAATAGCAAAAGCAGAAGAAACGCGGTTGCTCATCATCATTACCTTGTTATTGCGTACTGTCATTATTTATTCCTCAAAAAATCTGCCGACTTAGCTTATAGGGGATACCAGCGACTGGGGTTTTTCTACAAACCCTGCGCGGCTATCTGGCACAATTTCAATCAAGTTAATCTGGGTCGGCGTGATTTCAACAATACGGCCGTCGTTCATTCCAAGATAATCGCCTACTTTAACACTGGCAACCGAACCGTCGGGACGTTGTACTAACGCATATCGCTGACCTTCAGGCGAAATTACCACACCTCGAAAAATCAGTTGCGACAGTTCGTACTGCTCAAGTGGTTCTTTTATTCTGTTAATATCAGGACGTACACCTTCAATAGAGGTTCTAGCCCCTTGCACACTGACCAAGCTTGGCGGTAAAAAAGGACTACGCTGCGAACTAGCGCTATAAACAAAATCCTCTACTAGTTCAGCTTTGGGTGGCGGCTCAATAGGCTGTGCAGGCTGATTGCGGATATCAGTCATTGACTGCTCTGCCATACCTATACGATCACTACACCCTGTCATAGATAAAACAGCAATACTTAAAGCCAATAGCATGGGCATTTTTTGAATACTCATTAGTTGCCTCCTGCGTTTGCATCAGTAGCAATGGCTTCATCACCTTCGGGAGCCGCTTCTTTAGAGCGATAAGTCTTCGTTTGCAAGACTAAGTTAAGCTCTGGTAAAACATCCAAAGTAGGCTGCGGGTTACTGACTTCAAAATCATGCATCGTAATAATTCGAGGAAGTGCTGCAAGACCACTAATAAAGCTGCCAAACTGATGATATTCACCTAACGCAGCAATACGTATTGGTTGCTCAATAAAGAATTCATTTTCAATCTCAGGCTCTACCGAAATATCTTGAAAACGGATATTACTACCAACGCCTGTCATGTTTATGCCTTCTACCAATTCTGACACACGAGTATCTTTTGGCAACTGATCTAATAGAGTATTAAACTCAGTTTCCATTTGTACAACTTGTGCTTGATACGCTTTTAAATGACGAGCGCGCGACTCTTTTTCACGATAGCTATCAAGTAAGGTTTGTTGTTGGGTCTCAGCAGCATTAATTGCATCAATTTTGCTACTGATCGGTAAGGCCCATGATAAAGCTGCGATAAAGATAATAATAAGGCCAATTACTGTCACTTTTACTGGTAATGGCCAACTGCCGTAATTTTCTGAATCTAACGACTCAAAGCTACGGCGAAACTCATTTAAATCAAATTGCTTTTTTGGTTTTAAAGCAGATTTTTTGGTTTTAGTGAGGCTTTTTTTACGGATAAGCTTCATAACTCACCTCCAAGACTAGCACTAGTATCAGCGTCATCAGGGTTAGGTGTCTCTGACTGGACTTTAGTCGTCACTATAAACTGTACGTAACTGTCTTCAGGATACACAGGACGTGGCTGTTCACCTGTCTCAACTGTATTATTGAGAGCTGGTGCAGCTTGATAAGCGGTAATATTCTGTTGAATGTTACTTACTGCTGAGTTACCCATCCATTTGCTACTATCAAGGTTACGGATTAAGCTTGATACAATATTTGGATTATCTGCTAAACCTGTTAAAGTTAAGACATCGCCTTCACGTTTAAGGTTATTTAGATATAGCGCTGGTGGAATAGCTTTAGCAAGATCATCCCATAGGCGTACAGGGACAGGACGTCGACCTTGTAAATCTTGAATAACTTGCATGCGTGAAATAATATCGTCACGACGCTGTTCTAAACTATCAATTTCAGTCAACGCTGTGTCTAAGCGAGTGTTTTCTTGTTCGATCAAAGCGTTGGCATCAAGCTGTTCATCAAGCTCATTGTTAAAATAACTCCATGAAGCAAAGGCTGCCAATAAAGTTAGCAACGTAACTGCAACTACTAAAGTGATGAACTCTTTGTTGCGACGTTCACGTTCTTCTTGTCGCCAAGGTAAAAGGTTAATACGAGCCATTAGTCAAAGCTCCTCAACGCAAGACCGCATGCAGCCATTAAACTTGGAGCATCAATAGCCAATTGTTCATTATCAATATTTGGTGCAATAGTCATATTAGTAAATGGATTAGCAACACTGACAGTAACGCCTAGCTTTTGTTGTGCCATACCAGCGAGACCTGCAATGGAACTACTGCCCCCTGCGAGCACCACATGATCGATGCTGCTATATTGGCTTGATGAGAAGTAAAACTGTAGAGAGCGAGTGATTTGCTGAATAGTGTTTTCTATAAAGGGTGTCAAAACTTCAGGATAATAATCATCAGGCAGTGTGCGCTCGCGCTTACTCAGCGTCGCCTCTTCTGCCGATAAGCCATAGCGGTTTTGTATGGCTTCTGTTAATTGAACACCTCCAAATAACTGTTCCCGACTATAGATAAACTCACCATTTTTGGCGATATATAAAGTAGTTTGATTATGACCTATGTCTATCAAAGCCACCAGTTCTGGTACATTTGGGAGACTATCCACCATCAATCCAAACGCACGCTCAATTGCATGCGATTCGATATCCATGACTTTTGTTTGCATCCCACCGAACGCTAAAGCATCTACACGTTGGTCAACATTTTCCGAGCGAGAGGCAGCAAGCAATACCTGAACCATATCTTCGCTGACCAAAGATGGTCCTAATACTTCAAAGTCTAAGTTGACATCTTCTAATGGATAAGGCACATATTGGTCAGCATCTAGACGTATCTGAGCCTCACGCTCAACATCGCTAAGTGCCATATCCATATCAATGATTTTAGTGATCACTGCAGACCCTGAGACCGCAGTTGCAGCACTACTACCCGATACCTGGCAACGTTTTGCCAGACTCGTTATAATGTTGCCAACTGCCTCTGTATCTGCTAGAAGCTTATCAATGACGACACCTTCTGGTAGCCTTTCAATACCATAAGATTTTAGGTGGAACATGCCTTGTTGGCGCTGTATGTCAACCAACTTTACTGAGGTGGCACAAATATCCACACCAATCAAATGTCGACTTTTGGAAGTAAATAGCCTCACAAACTCTATACCTTATATTAAGTGTACAATCTGATAGTTATTTGTAATAATTGAATACAATACTTTACTTAATTGATAGATTCAAGCATTTAAAAATATATTAAGGCTAACTTACACATTTATTATTACCTGCTCATTTTGTTCAAGGTATAATAATATTGTCTGCTACAAATTCTAACTAATAAGTCTTATTATGGCCAAGAAAAATGCTACCGCTCGTCTCATTCGTTCTTTAGTGGGACTTTTTATCGCTTGCCTAGCATTGGCAGTTGTTCTAGCACTTGCTGTACCTATTGGTTTCTATGGGATGGCAATGTATTTGTCACCAACCCTACCTAGTACGCAAGAAATTAAAACAGCCAAACTAGAAATGCCATTACAGATTTATAGTAGTGATGATAAATTAATCGGCCAATATGGCAATCGTTTATCGTTACCAGTTAGTTTTGATGAGATTCCTGAAGATTTAACTCATGCCTTTTTAGCAGCCGAAGATGCTTCTTTCTTTCAGCATAGCGGAATTAGTATTAAAGGTCTTGGTCGCGCTGTCACCGAAGCAGTCACTGATGACGATGGCCAAACCGGTGGCTCTACCATTACGATGCAGGTCGCTAAAAACTATTTCTTAAGTCCAGAACGTACTTTAAACCGCAAACTAACAGAGTTGTTTTTGGCGCGGAAGATCGAAGACGAGCTGAGCAAAAATGACATCTTGACACTATATGTCAATAAAATTTATCTGGGTGAAGGCGCCTATGGCATCCGCGCTGCGGCCAAAAAATATTATAGTAAGTCATTAGACAATCTAACTATTGCTGAAATGGCGATGTTAGCCGGTCTACCAAAAGCCCCTTCTAAGTATAACCCTGTTGCCAATCCTAGCCGCGCATTGACTCGCCGTAACTGGATTGTTGGACGCATGCATGAGCTTGGCTATATTACCAAAGCTCAGTACGATGAAGCGGTCAACTCTCCTATAGGTATCAACCTATATAAAGAAAAGCTCGATGTAAATATGCCTTATTTGGCAGAAATGACGCGAGCTTCTTTAGTCGAACGTTATGGCGATCAAGTCATGCACGGTGGGTGGCGCGTACGTCTCACAGTAGATAGTAAAGCGCAAACAGATGCCGAAGCAGCAGTAGTAACAGGATTGATTGCCTACGAGCATCGCCATGGTTGGCGCGGGGCTGAAGCGAATGATGAGCCTCTTGAAAACTTTCGACGCTACAGTAATATGTCTCCTGCCAAAGTGACTAAAGTCAATTCTCGTAGTTTTGACGCAGTCCTACAATCCGGTGAAGAAGTAACCGTTAATTGGTCTGGTATGAAATGGGCACGTAAATATATTTCTGCTGACCGTATTGGTTATTACCCTAGCAATGCCAGTCAAGTTGTTAAGAAAAATGATATCGTTCGTGTGATACCTACTTCAAATGGCAGCTGGCAATTAGGTCAAATACCTAAAATTCAAGGCAGTTTGGTCTCGTTGAATCCAGAGACTGGTGCTGTAAATGCATTGGTTGGTGGCTTTGATTTTAACCACAGTAAATTCAACCGCGCTCTACAAGGCTGGCGTCAACCTGGCTCAACCATTAAACCGCTTGTTTATACGGCCGCTTTAGAAAAAGGTTATCGCCCAGATACTATAGTGTCTGATAAAGCTATCCAAGTAGGTGACTGGAAACCCAAAAACTCTGATGAACGTTTCTTAGGTGATATCACTTTACGTCGTGGTTTATATTTGTCGCGTAACCTCGTATCTATTCGCTTGTTACAAGCTATCGGTATCTCAAGTACGCGCAACCTATTAGATGAATTCGGTCTTGATAAAGAAAAGCTACCAACAACCTTGTCATTAGCACTTGGAGCAGGACAAGCCACACCATTACAAATGGCCACGGCTTACTCAACCTTCGCGAATGGTGGTCATCGTGTCCAACCTTACTTTATTGAACAAATTTACAATTATAAAAACGAGCTGTTGTTTCAGGCAAATCCACGTCAAGCGTGTGCACTATGCTTTAACGAAAAACTTGAAAAAGTTAATAGCAGCTTAGTTGAAGAGTATGAGAAGTCAATTGAAGCGCCTGATGATAATACTAATGAAATAATCGCTGATAATTCATCATCGAAAAGTAATGATGATAGCGAAACAACAGATAAAGAGCTTGATTTAAAGGTATATAACGCAGGTCCACAATCAGACCGCCTGAAAGCGCCTACCGTACAATATGTAAGAGCCAAACAAGCACCGCGTATACTGCAACCTAGAGTGGCTTTTGAGATGGCAGATATACTACGCGACGTAGTCCAACGCGGTACAGCGGTAAGAGCAAAGGCATTAGGACGTGATGATATCGGTGGCAAAACTGGTACCACCAATCAGGCCAAAGATGCCTGGTTTGCAGGATTTCATCCTACCAATGCGACAGTAGTATGGATGGGATTTGATCAACCATCTACTATGGGCCGCCGTGAATATGGTGGTGTGGCAGCGCTACCAGTATGGATGGACTTTATGAAAGCCCAGCTCAAAGACACGCCAAGCCAATGGGTATCTATCAATAATCGCTCAAAATCTAGAAAACAACAGCAAAGTATCATAGAGATGACTGATGATGGCGTCCTAATTAACGATGCCTCCAATAAATCAGCAAAGCCAGTCAAAACTCAAACCCAGCAGCGTAAGCCTTCGGCTCCAGAGCCTACTGAAGATAGCAGCACTCCACAACCAACGAAACCAAATAGCAATCGTAGTGATGACAGCGTACCGGAAAATCCATTAACAGTGACGCCCGTTGAGAGTATGCCTCCGATGCCAGAGTAACAAACAAAACTATTTTTAGTTAATAAGAAAAAGGCTTATTCAGTAATAACTGAATAAGCCTTTTTTATGCGCTGTAGACTATGGCCTACCCTACTTAATCATACTTTCAAATGGTTCAATAAATAGCGATCAAAGAATAAATTTTCTAGTTTACTTCCTATTAGAATTCAACCATACCTGCACGCAGTTGTTCAATCAGTTCTAAAAGCTGATTGCGCCATTCTCGTATTGTAGTCTCATCAGGCAGCCATTGATTAGATAAGGTGACGACATTGACAATCAAGTCTGGTGACGCTGAATGACTGCTTGGCGCTTCATCGACGATAGTATCTGGCGGTACTGCATAAAGACAACGTTGATAAGCACGTTCTATATTGGCGATAAAACCTTGCTGCTGTAATTGCTGCAAACGCTGAATTTCAGGAGATACTTGGGTTCGCTCGCTCAGTGCTTGTTCAATATCGAGCAAAGTTGGCGCTGTCATATTTAAGCTATAGAAATGACCCAACTCCTGAATAAATGCTAATAAAGCACCATGCAAATGAAAAATAGCAGTCTCACAGTGTGCTTGGTATAACTGCTTATCATTGGTACTTCCTGCAGATTGGCAAGATAAACGACAAAAATATAACTTTTGATTGGTTCGATCTGCTTGATATTTGGCGACGCGAGTTTTACCTGCCATTTGCTAATTATCCTTTTATGAATAGTGAATTAGAGCATATTTCCAGTGTACTATTTTTTTAGATGATAGCACCATGCCTTTCTCAGTTTTTTATACGCACAAAAAAGCCAGCAACTTAGGCTGGCTTTTTTATCAAATTAAGAATTAATCAAAATACTCAATACGATTAATTATCTTGATTTAGCTCTTGAGCAAATGCTTCATCAAAGCTTGCAAAGTCTTTGCTATCAGTGCTTGCAGTCATATCAAACGCTGCATTCAAATCTTTATCTTGTAGCTTCTGATCTGCTTTTTCTTTACGTGCTTTATGATAAGCAAGACCAGTACCTGCAGGAATCAAGCGACCGACAACCACGTTTTCTTTCAGACCACGTAGCTCATCTACTTTACCAGTCACAGCAGCCGCAGTTAGTACACGGGTTGTTTCCTGGAAAGAAGCCGCTGAGATAAAGCTTTCAGTTGCCAGACTTGCTTTGGTGATACCTAGTAATTGACGCTCAAACTGTACTG
>Ga0209295_1000164_pt1 | contig 63636 bp, 76 predicted proteins | sample Porto_5metaG_FD_187428 | JGI IMG/M metagenome (GOLD analysis project Ga0209295, IMG submission 187428) | Marine algal microbial communities from Porto, Portugal - Porto_5 metaG (SPAdes) (version 2) | ecosystem: Host-associated > Algae > Red algae > Unclassified | place: Portugal: Porto...
GCAAGCTTCTCATCAAGTCCGCTCGACTTGCATGTATTAGGCATGCCGCCAGCGTTCGTCCTGAGCCAGGATCAAACTCTCCAATAAAGTATTGAAAAGAGCGATAAGCTCATTTTGAATCTGACGAGATTAAAAATCTCATTTGTGCTCCAGTCGATTCAAGCCAAGGCTTGTTTCAAACTTTCGCGTTCATTCTGCAAGCAGAATGTTACTCACTCGTTGTTCAGTTTTCAAAGATCAAACATTCAATTTGTTGCTATCTTTCATGTTGTCGTCGTTTCAGCGGCGACTTTTATAATATATCATGTTGCAGTTCTCTTTGCAAGCATTTTTTTCGATTATTTTTCAATCGCTTTATTTACACGCTCGTTTCGGTGAACCGCTCCTAAAAAAGGAACGAAATTTAATTTACCATATGAAATTAGAAAGGTCAACCCTTTTTCGACAAAAAGTATGAACCCCTCAGCAATTTCAACATTGTCATGGTTCAGAGGTACAGCACCCGATATCAAGAGCCGCACCTCGCATCCACTACTGTACACCTAATATATGACCAGCTTCAGCATTACGGCTTCGACTTTTTCAGCTTCCCACCTCTTGCATACTTGGACAACTCTTTTGGCGGGGCAAAGCGTGCATACATGCGGAACACAGTCTTATATCGGCTCGCGATGGCATATTTAATCTCTTGGTCCAGACGATTATCACTTAGATCGAACAGCATTTCATCTAATTCTTTACGCAGCACATAGTCTAGTTCTTTGCATTCCTTCTCGTTAAACAACATACCCAGCATTAGAGTTCTCCTTTTTGTGCATAGCCTCTTTATCACACTTACACAAGTTTCATGCAGCACCCCGTGCATTCGCTTTTTATGGGTGCTGCTGGAACCCGTTTTATTGTTATGGTCAACTTTCTGAAAATTTATGAATGCCAACCATCACAAAATTTTATCCTCTCACCAGAGCATACGTAAGTGTGCTTTCAATGATCGCTGCTACAAGAAGCAAGATGACAACCCAGAAAGATGCCGTTAAGGTCCTATTCATAAATGCTTTCCACCGCGTCCCAATCGTATTTCGTTTGTCACTGCCAAGGTGTACAAGGCTTTTGATAACTAGTCCACCAAACTTCAGTCCGAATGCGCAAGCAATAATAATCACCGGAATCTCAATAATGCCATGCGGAAGTAAACCTTTAACCACAATATCATAGAAGCTTGCTCCATAATTCATCGTGGTGTGCACTACAAATCCAAGGACCATCCCATTGATCAGCAGGAAGATGACAGGCAGAATTCCGAAGAATATACCGGCATAAATGACAAGTACACTTTTGATAGCATTATTGAAAAAGATAAACAGGAAGAAGTTCCATTGTACATTGCCTCCCTGCTCCAGCCGTTCACTGACCTCACGTAATCCTCCGATTTGATTCAACAACAGCTCCTCCAGTGGACCTGTACTCACCCATCCCGCCCCTATTCCTGCGGCAAACAAAATTACGGACCAGATTAAAGCACTGCGGATGGAACCAAGATCTCTAAGAAATGTACTGAATTTTAACATAATAACCTCCTGTAGAATCTAAAATGATGGACAAACAAGGTTCAGTTACGAATAACTGGGCAGTACGAGCATACATTGGAGAGTAAACAAGCATTTCTTATGGGAGAGGGGCGCTTATTGAAATGAACTCGTTCTATGTATTTAGCGGCAAAAAGATTAAACGTTACCTGATTGTCCTGGTTGCTGCTGTTTTTGCGATCGGTATTATCTATCTGGAGAGAGGTAATGTCTCCGTATTCTCGGAGGAAGCACCATCAGCCGTGTACAGCGTTCCAACCGAGAAGAAAGTGATTGCACTAACCTTTGACATTAGCTGGGGTGATAAACGGACAGAGCCGATTTTGAAAGTTCTTCAGGAGAATAAAGTGCAGAAGGCAACCTTTTTCCTTTCCTCCCCCTGGAGCAAGACACACCCCGAAATTGTTACAGCAATCAAAGATGCAGGATATGAAATTGGTAGCCATGGACATAGACATGAGAATTACAGCAGCCTGACCGAGGAAGAAATTCGCAAAGAAATTTCGACAGCTCATAGCATTTTAACCGATTTAACGGGAAAAGAACCGAAATTATTGCGTCTGCCCAACGGGGACTTTGACAAGCGTGTGCTTCAGGTAGCCAATAGTCTGAACTATCAGGTTGTACAGTGGGATACTGATTCCCTGGATTGGAAAAACCCTGGTGTACAGACTATTGTTGATCGCGTGGTTAGTAAAGCACATCCGGGTGACATCGTGTTACTGCATGCAAGCGATTCCTCCAAACAAACTCATGAAGCACTCCCTGTCATTATCGACAAGTTGAAAAATCAGGGCTATGAATTCGTTACCGTCTCGGAATTGCTAAACCATTCCAGTGTCGAGGGGAAAGAAGTTCGAGACCAAGCTAGTAGTCAGTAAGTGGTTGCTTGCTGGAGCGACAGCCTAAACACGAGGTTAAACGTTGAAAAGAGCTAACCTGGTTAGCTCTTTTTGGTCTGTTTTTTATGCAAAATGCATTCTATGCGCGGCTTTCTTTCAAGTGTTCTGCCTTTCCACTTACACTCTGATTCGTAGATACATCCACGAGCCTGTGCAATATCAGCATTTGGTATGCATTACATAAGAGCAAAGGAACCACAATAAATATGGTTGCAGCATTCACATCAATACGTAATACGCCGATCGTCTCCACTATGGTGACGGCAATCATGAAAAAGAGTGTAGGTACAAGCGCGGAGATATGAGTCAGTTTCACTTTAACGTAAGCGGTAACAATTGCAGCTGCCAAAATAATGATACCTAGCACAATATCCGATATACGTTCCCGGTCTCCCCCAACAAACAGGCGCAAAAACATCACGTCAAGCAAGGCTAACACTGTTAGTACAATTTGCACGATCTGCCAACCGCGCTTTGGAAAAACACCTTTACCCATATAATTCAATATCAGATATGCAAAGAAACCCATTTGTGAATACACGCTGATCATAACCCCTGATCCAAAGAGTATCAGAAGATACAGAAGAAAATCATTCAATCCATTTGTTTTCTCTCCGTTCACCAGCATCATAATCAATCCTGTGCCTAGTGCTCCCGCGGCCCCAATAAGCAAGGCTGTCCAAAACAGGAAAAACCATTTACGTAAATTCAAATGTTTTCCACCCCCGAGTGTTTATTTTACCAACCTTCACAGCAAAAAACCATCATTGCTCAACATATTTCCCCCTTTCCCATCACATACTACATCCAGTATCTAATCAAGGAGGGATTGTACACATGAAACGGCCTTTGTGGCAGCTATGCTGTGTCGTGCTGGGGCTATCCGTCATGCTTGCCGGCTGCGGTTCAGATCAGAGTTCTTCGCCTCCTCAGGGCAGTTATAAAGAGATGAAAACGATGGTTGTCGATATTTTGAAAAGTGATGAAGGCAAGAAAGCGGTCGAGGAAGCTCTTACCGGTCAAAGCTCATCCAGCGGTGAAGGTGGCGGTTCAGAAGAAGGTGGCGGCGGTTCGGGTGGTGGTTCGGGAACCATTGGTATGAAAATGTTAATGCCTGTGCAATCTTCGGAACAAATACGTATTGCAGTAAAAGATACCATTACAGCTCCCGAATACCAGAAGGAATTCGAGAAGATCATGACAGATCCACAGTTTGCCAGTGAATTTGCCAAAGTGATCAACGCTCAAAGCAAACAGCTTCACATGCAGCTGATTAAAGATCCCACATATCAAAAGTCTGTAGGAGACATCATGAAGTCACCCGAAGTATCCAAGATGTTCATGGATATGACGAAGACTCCAGATTATCGTAAACAGACGATGACTGTTATGCAGGAAGTCATGCAAAACCCATTGTTCCGTATGGAAGTACTCACTTTACTCAAGAAGGTTGTACAGGACGAATTGCAACCCAAAGTAGAAAGTGGCGGACAACAGGGGCAAGAGCAAGGTGGACAACAAGATGGGCAGGGTGGTAGTGATGGCGGAGATGGTGGAAGCAGTGGAGATTCTGGCGAAGGCGGAGGTTCATAAACAGTAGGTGTTGATACAACATAGCATCTGAAAAGCCTGCATCCAAATGGACGCAGGCTTTAGTTGTATTTATACACTCATGCCGTTAGAATTTCAATTCAATGGACCGGGCCACTTCATCGTAAATGGCTCCGATACGGGAATCTGCTTTGTACACAGAAGGCGAGAAGTCTGGCTCGGAAGGATGATTATCCGGAGTGCCTAATGGAATCTGGGCTAGCAAGCTCGTATGCAGACTCTCCGCAAGTCTTCCCCCGCCTCCACGACCGAAGACATAATCCTTCTCTCCGCAACTGCCGCACTCGTAGTAAGCCATATTCTCAACCACACCAAGTAGCTCATGATCGGTCTGAATGGCCATCGCACCTGCACGCGCTGCGACAAAAGCTGCTGTTGCATGGGGCGTGGTAACAATGATTTCCTTGCTCTGTGGCAACATCTGATGCACATCCAAAGCGACATCTCCCGTACCTGGTGGCAAGTCGAGTAACATATAATCCAACTCACCCCACTCGACATCAGTAAAGAATTGACGCAGCATCCGACCGAGCATGGGTCCACGCCAGATTACCGGGTTGTTCTCCCGAATAAAAAAGCCCATCGACATGACTTTGACCCCGAAACGCTCAACCGGTTGAATAACGCCATCTTCCACGACCGGATATTCCTCAATCCCCATCATGTCGGGTACACTGAAGCCGTAGATGTCGGCATCAATTAATCCCACTTTCTTACCTTGTCGTGCCAAGGCTGCAGCCAGATTAACGGTAACCGTTGATTTACCAACGCCACCTTTACCACTGGCCACTGCGAGAAAACGAACGCCCGATTCAGGACTTAACAGCTCATGTCCATCCAGACCCGCTGCGTGACCTTTCACAAGCACTTCGTCCGGATCTTGCACATCATCAGGTTGTCCCATATTCAGGCTCTCACGATCATGCTCAGAAGCTGCACGCACGCGAATATGTACATCCTTCATTCCGTGCTGGGACAACAGATTACGCGCTGCATCACTCAAGGCTGTTGTATCCTCAGGTCGATTCTCCAGTGTCACCATGGTCAGAGCCACATGATTTTCTTTCACCATAATATCACGAACCCATTCCAGTTCGGTCAGGCTCACTCCCAATTGCGGTTCTTGTAATGGCTGTAATAGTTCAAGTATCTGTTCTTTTGATAACATCAGACAGCACCTCAGCTTTATCTATTGGCATGTAATTAGGTATGCTGTTCCAATTATATCATTACCCTTCTTGTTATGACTAACTTTTAGGTCGTTCTCCTGAGGAATATCTGAGAACCCCATTATAGATCGAAGCAGCTACTTTACGTTGATAAGCTTCGTCCGCAAGCATACGTGCCTCTTCTGGATGAGAAAGAAAACCCACTTCTACCAGTGCTGACGGGATTTTCAGAGCCTGTAACAGGTAAACTGTATTAACCGTTTTGGCGATTCGATCAGTATTCTCCAGATTACGAACCATCTCTTGTTGAAGCAGATTGGCCAGTCCTTCGTTATCGGGATGGTTAGGTGTATAGAAAACCTGCGCTCCACTCCATCGGTTTGAAGGAACACTGTTCATGTGAATGCTAATAAAGAGGTCCGCTTGCTTATCCTCTATCCGTCGTACTCTTTGCTTCAGATCTTCCGTCTTGCGTTTGGAGTACCCCTGGGTGTCCGATTCCGCCAGATCAGTGTCTATTTCTCGTGTCATCACAACTAAAGCCCCTGCCTGTTGCAAATAATCTCTTACATACAAGGCGATAGCGAGGTTAATATCCTTTTCAATAACCCCCTGTTTACTCACCGCTCCTCCATCTGGACCTCCGTGTCCTGCATCAATAGCAATGACTTTACCCGCCATTGGCAAACTCCAGTAACCTGACGTCTTCGCTGAAGGCAGCTCATAGGACATTACTGCCACTAACATGGCCAGCAAACCGAGGCTTAACATGACCCTTTTGATTGTCTTTAACCTGATCCAGACTACAAAGTGCTTCCCCATATTTTTACGCATAAAAAAACCACCTCGTCCCTATAAATGACTCTAATCATCTATATGGGACAAGATGGACAAATATACCGTTAGGACCGGACTTGCTCCGCCATTCCTTCAATCAGCACCTCAGCTACCTCAGCTACCTCAGGACGTGTTAATTCAGGTGGAGGGCATTGGCCGTCACGTAGCAACCCGCGCACTTTGGTACCGGAAGCGTCATGTGGTGTTCCTTATCATGAGGACAAGTTTTACTGGATGCCATATTTCCACATTTGGTACAGAAGAAACTATGTTCGAAGAACAACGGAGTGATTCCCAGTTCCCTGCCGTAAAGTTAGTAAAGATCTTCTGTGCTTCATATGTTCCGTAATAATCGCCTACACCCGCATGGTCACGACAGACGATAAAGTGGGTACAACCATAATTTTTGCGGACCATCGCATGAAAAATAGCTTCTCGTGGGCCGGCTTAGCGCATAGCTGCGGGGAACACGCCAAGAAACGCACGATCAGCCGGATAATAGTTCTCCAGCAGTACCAGATAACTCTTCATCCGAACATCTGCAGGAACATCATCCGACTTCGTTTTTCCAACGAGCGGATTCAGGAAGAGTGCGTCTACAATCTCCATAGCGCTCTTCTGGATGTACTCATGAGCCCGATGGACCGGATTACGTGTCTGAAAACCGACTACCGCCTTCCACCCCTTCTCCTGGAAAATCTTCCGTGTATCCGCAGGGTCATAATAGAACTCTTCGAATTTCGAAGGTTTCGGACGGTTCAGAACTTGGATTGGACCTCCTACGTGTGTTGCAGGACGCTCCAACAATTTTTTCACATCTGGATGCTCTGGATCATCTGTTTTAAATACACGCCGTGCTTCTTCACCCTGATCCACCTGGTATAAACTTTGGACTTCGAGCAATCCATAGGTTACCCCATCTTGATCACCAACAAGTTTCACGCGTTCACCAATCTGGAGGGATGCCGCCTGTGTATCGTCAACAGCAAGTGTAATCGGTATACCCCAGACGGTTCCATCCGCGAGACGCATGCGAGACACAACCGACAAGTAATCTTCCTCATTCATGAAACCTTGAAGTGGCGAGAACGCACCCACACCAATCAGATCCAAATCTGATATCGTCCAAATATTAATACGCAAATAGGATAAACTCTTACTGTCTTGCAACAACTGCTCCCGTTCTTATCCTTGTACGAGACGCTGCACCAGCGTACCTCCATGAGGCAGAATCGATGTCATCTTGTCAGTTCCTTGTGTATCTATTATTTATGAAGGCCACATTCCGTTTTATCATTACCAGACCAGCGTCCAGCACGAGGGTCCTCGCCAGGCATAACCTGACGTGTGCAATGCTCACAGCCAATACTCGGGTAGTTCTGATCATGTAGAGGATTATATACAACGTTATTGTCACGAATATATTGCCATACATCCTCCGTCGTCCAATGTGCAATCGGATTAAACTTCATCAGGCCAAATTTTGAATCGTACTCAACCTTCTTGGAGTTTGCACGAGTTGGTGCTTGATCTCTACGAATACCTGTAATCCATGCATCATACTGAGAAAGAATTCGTGTTAACGGTTCGACTTTGCGAATGTTACAGCACGCATTGGGATCAGACTTCCACAACTCTTCACCGTGTTGAGCTGCCTGCTCTTCCGGAGTAATCTTAGGTGACACACGTACAAATTCAAGGTTGTAGTTCTCCTGCATCTTATCACGTGTTTCATATGTTTCTTTGAAGTGGAAATCCGTATCCAGATAAAAAATATCTGTGGATGGGCTGATCTTCTGCAGCATATCTACAAGTACAACATCTTCTGCACCAAAACTACATGCAAATGTGATATTTGGAAATGTTTCAATCGCATACCGAATAATATCCTCTGGACTGGCATGTTCCAGTTCCTCTGCCTTAGTCCGTGCCAATTCTTCTTTCTCCAACAAGTTCATCTGTGAATTTCCCCCATTCTGCATTTCAATACATTCTAAAGCCGACTAATCTAATATGAATTATGTTTAGTATAAATCTTTCATTGGGGATGTCAATGCCTGCCATATGGTAAAATAAATCAGTTTTTGACCATATTTAAACGTAACTCGCACACAATATTTTGGTACAGTTTACGCATTTCTCTGTTATTCAGACAAAAACAATCCAATTGCTCCAAGTCACCGGGCAGATCAAAATAGATTACATACCCTTGGAAACCTTTGCTGCTGTTATGTTTGCACAGTTCATGTCTACATGAGCAGAATTAAAAGCGCCAGTTGATTGAGAATGAAGAAAGAAAAGAACAAGTTTGAAGGTGAGTAGGATTGCAACATACAGCAATTGATATGTAAGAGACTTTTATCGTTTCCATAAGAAATACTGATGAGGTTTAGATTAGAGAATGAATTGCAAAACAGCAAACTGAATGTATTCAGTGAATCCAGTGTGATCCCCAACAGATGATCACATAAGGAGCTTTTATAGAAAGTGCAGATGGAAAGATAGCTAAGATGAAATTGAATGATGTAAAACAGATTTAGAGAGGTTATGTAAGATGTATTAACGCATATAGTAAATGATTGTATGGAGGAATATTAAGAGGGTTCTACAAAGGCAATGAAGGAACAATGTACAAGCATGTGGAGAGATATGAGAGCTATTACACCAACTGATGCAGAATAAGGTGAATAGTCATGAATATATAAAAAAGCCTTTGACCGAGGCCAAAGGCTTTTAATATTAACGTTTGGAGAACTGAGGTGCGCGACGAGCCGCTTTAAGACCGTATTTTTTACGTTCTTTCATACGTGGGTCACGAGTCAGGAATCCTGCTTTTTTCAGGGATGCACGGTACTCCGGATCTGCTTTCAACAGAGCGCGGGAGATACCATGACGGATTGCGCCGGCTTGACCGGAGATTCCGCCACCATGAGCAATAACAAGAACGTCATAGTTGTTGAGCGTTTCTGTCAAGTTCAGTGGTTGTTTTACGATCAGTTTGAGTGTTTCCAAACCGAAGTATTCATTAATATCACGTTTATTGATGACAATGCGTCCTTCACCCGGTACAAGGCGAACACGTGCTACCGAATGTTTACGACGACCTGTCCCATAGTATTGTACTTGTGCCATGAAACTGTCCTCCTTTTAATTAACCGCGAAGTTCGTAAACTTCTGGTTTTTGTGCTGCATGTGGATGCTCAGTGCCTCTGTACGCTTTAAGTCTCAACTTCATTTTCTCGCCCATGCGAGTTTTAGGAAGCATACCGCGAACAGCCAATTCCAACATACGCTCAGGTTTGTTTTTAACCATCTCTTCAGCTGTAGTTACTTTCAAACCACCTGGGTGCATAGAGTGACGGTAGTATTTTTTACCTTGCATTTTCTTACCAGTCAATACGATTTTCTCAGCATTGATGATAACAACGAAATCGCCAGTGTCCACATGTGGAGTGAATTGTGGCTTGTGTTTGCCGCGAATCAAAGCAGCTGCTTCGCTCGCCAAACGTCCGAGGGTTTTGCCTTCAGCATCAATGATGTGCCATTGGCGCTCAACTTCGTTAGGCTTCGCCATGTACGTAGTACGCATGAAAAGTTCCTCCTTAAAATGTTCAAAATCATCATTTTCATTTATCTTCGTTCGTTAAGTTATAACTTTAGGTGTTGATGGATTGTAAATTCGATGTGAACCTCTTAATTGGGGCTGTGGGAAAGCCATTAAGAAAACACAACTTTTATATTACATGATAGGCGATTAAATCGCAAGTGTTAATTAAGCTTTTCACTCACCAAATTTAATCTTTTTTGTATTCAAGATCCCAGAGCATTAAACCGCAGCTAACTGCAGTAGGTCCTGCAGCAGATCGATTACATGCTGCAATCATATTCGGTACATCAGAGGCTTCCCGTTTGCCCTCTCCGATCTCCAGCAGTGTCCCTACAATGATACGAACCATATGCTGCAAAAAGCCGTTACCACTCACATAAATGTGAATGACACCCTGATCACGCGGATGGTCTCTGCACATTGATCGGTCCACTTCCATCCATGCTTCGTATACCGAACGTACATGATTCTCTTTCTGGGACTTGCGTGAAGCAAACGAGGTAAAATCATACGTACCTATGAAATGACGCAAGCCCTCCTGCATTGCTCTAATATCAAGCTTCGCATGATGGTGATACTGCAATCTTCTGTTGAATACATCCGGAAATTGATTCGCATTGACTGTATAACGATACGTTTTCTTTTTCGCTGCATAGCGAGAATGAAAATCAGCCGAAACTTCCATCGCGTCAATAACGACAATATCGGATGGTAATCTGGAGTTGAGTGCAATACACCAACGTTCAATCGGAATCTGGGACTCCGTAGGAAAATTGAAGATCTGTCTGCGAGCGTGAACGCCTGCATCTGTTCGGCCTGAACCTGTAATTTTAACATTCTCACCGGTCAAAGCGCGAATCGCATCTTCAAGATGGTCCTGAATGGTATTCCCTCCCGGCTGTACTTGGAAACCGTAATAGGCAGTGCCATCATAAGTTAACGTCATACATAAGTTCCGCATTATTACCACACCTTTGTTCCATACTATACATATCCCTATCCCGAACAGCAAAAGAAGCCCCTTACGGAGCTTCTATTACAGCACGAATTCCGAAATGAAGAGAAAAAAAGGGTTAATACAGAATCGTTGATTCTGTCCCCTTTCCCCATCTCATCTGTTTTACGCGCGGTCTACCAGTTCCAAGTAAACCATTGGCGCTGCGTCACCACGACGAGGTCCCAGTTTCAGGATACGAGTGTATCCACCTGGACGCTCAGCGTAACGACCGGACAATTCGCTAAACAGTTTTTGGATTGCATCTTGCTCACCATCGATAGTTTCGCGGCGAACATAAGCTGCCACTTGGCGACGGGCATGAAGATCTCCCTTTTTCGCTTTAGTGATCAGTTTTTCAGCAATAGAGCGAACCTCTTTTGCTTTCGCTTCAGTTGTCTGAATGCGTTCGTATAAGAACAGGTCGGTTACCAGGTCACGGAACAAAGCTTTACGTGCGCTGGAATTACGGCCCAACTTTTGGTATGCCATTGTTTTCCCTCCTTCACTTCAAGTACTCGGCTGTCTATTCTTCTGTACGAAGTCCCAAACCAAGTTCCTCAAGCTTCTCTTGAACTTCTTCCAAAGACTTGCGTCCGAGGTTACGGACTTTCATCATGTCTTCTTCCGTTTTCGTAGTCAGCTCTTGCACAGTATTAATACCGGCACGTTTGAGGCAGTTGTAGGAACGAACAGAGAGATCCAGCTCTTCGATCGTCATTTCGAGTACTTTTTCTTTTTTGTCTTCTTCTTTTTCGACCATGATCTCTGCATCTTTCGCTTCGTCTGTAAGACCCACGAAGAGCATCAGATGCTCAGTCAAAATTTTAGCGCCAAGGCTTACAGCCTCTTCAGGACGAATACTTCCATCAGTCCAAACTTCCAACGTGAGCTTGTCATAGTTGGTCACTTGACCGACACGCGTATTTTCCACAGCGTAGTTAACGCGACTGATCGGGGTGAAGATGGAATCGACTGGGATGACGCCGATCGGCTGGTCATCGCGTTTATTCCGATCTGCCTGGACGTAGCCGCGACCGCGATTGGCAAAAATACGCATGTGAAGTCTCGAACCTGGTCCGAGCGTAGCAATGTGCAAATCCGGGTTAAGGATTTCCACATCGGAGTCAGCACGGATATCTCCAGCCGTAATTGCTCCTTCGCCTTCAGCATCAATCTCGAGCACTTTCTCCTCATCAGAATGAATCTTAAGCGACAAAGCTTTCAGGTTAAGAATAACCTCCGTTACATCTTCCATTACGCCAGGAACTGTAGCAAATTCATGCAGAACGCCATCGATTTGAACCGAAGACACTGCCGCACCCGGCAGTGACGAGAGCAAGATTCGGCGAAGCGAGTTTCCAAGCGTCGTACCGTATCCGCGCTCAAGCGGTTCTACTACGAATTTCCCATAGGTGCCATCATCGTTGACGTCTACCGTCTCAATTTTCGGCTTTTCGATTTCAATCACTGCAATACCCCTCCTTCAAAACGTCGGTCCTCTATGAAACATTTACCTTCTCTTGCGAAAACATGTAGTAGTATGCCTAAACAACCATTATTAGCAGATTGTGCCGGAAATATACCACACGCAGGGGCAAATCTCATTAGACACGACGACGTTTTGGAGGACGGCATCCGTTATGCGGGACTGGAGTTACGTCTTTGATCAGGTTAACTTCAAGACCAGCAGCTTGCAAAGAGCGGATCGCTGCTTCACGGCCTGCGCCTGGTCCTTTAACCATAACCTCAACGGCTTTCATCCCATGTTCCATTGCAGCTTTGGCAGCAGTCTCAGCAGCCATTTGTGCAGCAAACGGAGTCGATTTACGGGAACCTCTGAATCCGAGGCCGCCGGAGCTTGCCCACGAAATTGCATTTCCATGAGGATCCGTAATAGTAACGATAGTGTTATTGAAAGTGGAACGGATATGCGCCACGCCAGATTCAATATTCTTACGGTCACGACGTTTAGTACGTACGACTTTTTTCGGTTTAGCCATTTTCTCTTATCCCCCCTTATTATTTCTTCTTGTTCGCTACTGTACGACGAGGACCTTTACGAGTACGAGCATTCGTTTTCGTACGTTGTCCACGAACAGGCAGACCACGACGATGACGAACTCCACGGTAACAACCGATCTCCGTCAAACGTTTAATATTCAAAGAGATTTCTCGACGCAGGTCACCTTCTACTTTGACCTCTTTATCGATACTTTCACGCAATTTGCTGACTTCATCTTCCGTCAAATCACGAACACGAGTGTCCGGATTGATGCCTGTTGTGCTCAGAATTTTCTGGGAAGTCGTTTTACCGATTCCGAAAATATAAGTCAAGGCGATCTCAACGCGCTTATCACGTGGCAAATCCACACCAGCTATACGTGCCATTTTACGCTACACCCCCTTCTTTAACCTTGTTTTTGTTTGTGTTTCGGATTTTCACAGATAACCATAACATTCCCTTTGCGGCGAATGACTTTGCATTTTTCGCAAATCGGCTTGACCGAAGGTCTTACCTTCATGTGAATTACCTCCTCAAAGTTTTGCTAAGCAAAACCCTCTTCGTAAGCATTGACCTTGTTCTACTATTGTAAAACCGGCTTCGAAGCTTTCGCAAGTTTTGCCGGGCAAAACCCGCTACATAAGCTTCACAGTTCATTGCAACTGTCTACTACTATTTACGGTAAGTTATGCGACCTTTTGTTAAATCATAAGGCGACAACTGAACAACTACTTTGTCTCCAGTCAGGATACGGATAAAGTGCATCCGCAGTTTTCCGGAAACGTGAGCGAGAATTTGATGACCGTTCTCAAGCTCAACCTTGAATGTTGCATTCGGTAGCGGTTCGAGAACCGTACCTTCCACTTCAATGACATCTTCCTTGGCCATTAGTCAGTCTCCTTTCTCTTCAGCTTGAATGTTGGTGGATTCCAGAAATGAATGAACCGCATAGCGGAGCTTTCCATTTGTCACCCGACCACACTCGTTTAAACTGTTCACAACCTCGCTGCTAATCATGGGCTGGAGTTCAAGATGAAGAAGATTCTTCTTCTTGGGTTGATCAAACTTACGTTTGTCTCCATCCGCAATATATACGAACCTACTGTCCGCTATAGCAACAATTACTGCGGCTTGGTCCGCATTGCGGCCTTTACGGATCTTCACAAGTTGACCGAGCTGCGGATTAGACTGACTGTTCATGCCTTATCACCTACGCATTCAGTTTCGTGAAAATTTCCATACCATCTGGTGTAACTGCTACGGTGTGTTCAAAGTGGGCACATAACTTTCCATCAACCGTGACGACAGTCCAGTTATCTTCCAACGTTTTCACATACCGTCTACCTACGTTAACCATCGGCTCTATGGCCAGCACCATGCCCGCTTTAAGCCGTGGTCCCCGATCGGGAAGACCATAGTTCGGAATCTGTGGTTCTTCGTGCAGATCTGCGCCTATGCCGTGACCGACATATTCACGAACTACGGAGAACCCTTCATCTTCAATATATTTCTGAATCGCATGAGATATTGTAAACAAGCGAACGTCCGGTTTTACCAGCGCCAGACCTGCGTATAACGAAGCCTCGGTAACGTCCAGAAGACGACGGGCTTCTTCGGAAATACGGCCGACTGGATAAGTCCAGGCGGAATCTCCATGATACCCCTGGTACTGCGCGCCAATGTCAAACGTAACGATATCGCCCTCGTTCAACTTGCGTTTGCCGGGAAATCCATGTACCAACTCTTCATTTACTGAAGCGCACACACTGGCAGGGAAACCGTTATAACCTTTGAAAGACGGCACAGCTCCTTGACTGCGGATGTATTGATCGGCCATATGGTCAAGTTCTCCAGTCGTAATACCGGGAGCGATATGCTCTGCCAAGAGACGATGCGTTTCCGCAACAATTCTCCCTGCTTCCCTCATCAAGCCCAGTTCCGTTTCGGACTTACCAATGATCATCAATTAACCTCTCAGTAAGGACACGATTTCTTGAGAAACTTGATCGATATCCTGTTCTCCGTTCATTTGACGAAGAAGACCTTTAGTCTCATAGAATGTGAGGAGTGGTGCTGTTTTGTTGATATACTCGTCCAGTCGTGTACCTACACTCTCTTCATTATCATCAGAGCGTTGATACAACTCACCAGCGCATTTATCACAAATACCTTCCTGCTTAGGCGGATTGAATACCACATGATAAGTGGAACCACAGTTTTTACAAATTCGACGACCCGTCAAACGAGCGAGCAATTTGTTGCGATCCACTTTCAGGTTGATTACATGATCGAGACCTGAGTTCAATCGATCCAGAATGCCATCGAGCGCTTCTGCTTGAGAAAGAGTTCTTGGAAATCCGTCCAAGAGGAAACCTTCTCTGCAGTCTGGCTGCTGCAAACGTTCTTCAACGATGCCAATGGTAACATCATCTGGTACAAGCAATCCTTGATCCATATATTCCTTGGCTTTCATGCCAATGGGAGTTCCCTGTTTGATCGCGAGACGAAATGCATCGCCTGTTGAAATATGGGGAATACCGAACTCTTTCACGATGACGTCTGCTTGCGTTCCTTTTCCTGCCCCCGGAGGGCCCATGAATAGGATGTTCACGTTATGTCACTCCCTCCAAGACTACCCTACATCAACAAACAGCACAATAGGTGCCGGCAAGTAAATCTTCACTCGACCGGTACCTATTGCCTATTTATTGATAAAACCTTTGTAGTGGCGTTTGATCAATTGGCTTTCGATTTGCTTCATCGTATCCAGCGCAACACCGATAACGATCAGGAGGGATGTTCCTCCAATTTGCGCAGATTGAGGCAAACCAGAAAGTGCCCCTAAGAATACAGGCAGAACGGAAATGACTGCCAAGAAGATGGCTCCGGCCATTGTCAAACGAGTCATGACACGGGTCAGATATTTCTCGGTTGCTTTACCCGGGCGAATGCCTGGGATGTAACCGCCGTTCTTTTTCATATTGTCAGCCATCTGCTGTGGATTCATCTGTACAAAAGTATAGAAGAATGTGAAACCGAAGATCATCACGACATACAGCAACATACCAAGAGGTTTGTGTGTGGTCAGGTTCTGTCCGATCCACTGTGCCCAGAGGCGATCTGCCCAGAAGTTGGCGATGATCGTTGGGAACATCAACAGCGATGAAGCAAAGATGACAGGGATAACACCTGCTGCATTAATTTTCAGCGGGATATGTGTATTCTGTCCACCGTACATTTTGTTACCTACGACACGTTTAGCGTACTGTACCGGAATTTTCCGAATCGCCTGCTGAATGTAAATGACCCCTATGATGATCAACACAATAACAATTGCGATGATAACACCTTTAAGAATATTCATAAACAGTTGGTCAGGTTGAATGAAGTCAGATTCGATCGTTTGTTTGATAATGTTAGGCACCGTAGATAGGATACCCGCAAAGATCAAGATCGAAATCCCGTTTCCTATGCCCTTCTCGGTGATCTGCTCACCAAGCCACATCAGGAATGAAGTACCGGCCGTAAGTACAATCGCAATCAAGATATAATCTGCAAATGTAGCGTTAGGCACCATCTCTGTATTGTACAAGCGGTTGAATCCGATCGACGTACCAAACGCTTGAATCAATGCCAGCCCGATGGTTAAATAACGGGTCAACTGTGCAGATTTCTTCTTACCTTGTTCACCTTGCTTTGCCCACTCCGCTAATTTAGGAATAACGTCCATGGAAAGCAACTGTACTATGATAGACGCAGTGATGTAAGGCACGATCCCGAGCGCAAATATCGAGAACTGGAAGAGCGCTCCACCCGAGAACGTATTGAGAAGTCCAAAAACTTCTTTACCCGCAGAATTTGTCGCTTCGAACACATCTTTGTTAACTCCCGGTACGGGAACAAAGGATCCGATGCGGTAAATGATCAGTACAAAAAGGGTAAATAATACCCTTTTGCGCAGATCTTCAACCCGCCAGATATTCTTTAGGGTCTTGAACATTAAATCACCTCAGTTGTACCGCCAGCAGCTTCAATTTTCTCAATAGCAGATTGAGAAAACTTGTTAGCTTTAACAGTCAGCTTCACAGTGACATCACCGTTACCCAGGATTTTGATTCCGGATTTAGCGTTTTTAACTACGCCGTTCGTCATCAAGAATTCTGGAGTTACTTCAGTACCCGCAGCAAAACTGTTCAGGTCTTCAGTATTCACAACTGCATATTCTTTGCGAGTTGGGTTTACAAAACCACGTTTTGGCAAGCGACGATACAATGGATTTTGTCCACCTTCGAAGCCTGGACGTACTCCACCGCCAGAACGAGCGTTTTGTCCTTTGTGACCGCGACCTGATGTTTTACCTGTACCACTACTTGGACCGCGACCAAGACGTTTACGTTCTTTGCGGGATCCAGGAGATGGTGAAAGCTCATGTAACTTCATCGTTCGTTGCACCTCCTTAAAGATTTGTGGGATAAACCCGTTTTTAAGCTTCTACTTCTTTAACAGCAACCAAGTGGCTTACTTTGTTAATCATACCACGGATGGCAGGATTATCGTTTTGTACCACTTTGCTATTGATTTTGCGCAAACCCAATGTTTTCACAGTTGTTCTTTGCGTCTCCGGACGTCCGATCAAGCTGCGGACGAGGGTAATTTCTAATTTAGCCATGAGAATTCCCTCCTTAACCCAGAAGCTCTTCGACGGATTTTCCGCGCAGTTTAGCCACGTCTTCAGCACGCTTCAAACGGGACAAACCTTCCAAAGTCGCATTGACCATGTTCATGGAATTCGAAGAACCCAGAGATTTTGTCAAAATGTCACCTACACCAGCAAGTTCGAGAACCGCACGTACAGGACCACCAGCGATAACACCAGTACCTTCAGATGCTGGTTTCAACAGCACGCGTCCTGCGCCGAACTTACCTGTTACCAAGTGAGGAATCGATGTTCCTACGAGTGGAACGTGTACAAGGTTTTTCTTAGCGTCTTCAATACCTTTGCGAATTGCATCAGGTACTTCGCCCGCTTTACCGATACCAGCTCCAACCCAGCCGTTGCCGTCGCCGACTACAACCAGTGCGCTAAAGCTGAAACGGCGTCCGCCTTTTACTACTTTAGCTACGCGATTAATATTTACAACTCTTTCAGTCAGTTCCAAAGTATTCGGATCTACACGCAAGTCGTTAACCTCCTTTTGAAAAATATCTTAAAACTCAAGTCCTGCTTCACGAGCCGCTTCAGCCAAAGCTGCGATACGACCATGGTACAGATAACCGCTACGGTCAAATACGATGTTGGAAACACCTTTGTCTTTCGCACGTTTAGCAACGAGTTCGCCAACTTTACGAGCTGATTCAACAGATGCACCATTTTTGATGTCAGTGCTCAATTCTTTGTCTACGGTAGACGCGGAAGCGATTGTTACACCAGCAACATCATCGATGATTTGAGCATACATATGTTTACCAGAACGGAATACGTTCAAACGAGGACGTGTTGCCGTTCCTTGGATTTTCTTACGAACACGAAGGTGTCTTTTCAGACGAGCCTTATTTTTATCTGGTTTCGTAATCATCTCAAAGATTCACTCCTTTCAGGTTACCTCGCTGGCTTCAAAGCAGAAGCCACGGGGTATATTAGAAACACACGAAGCAAGCAAGCCGAAAGCCGCGCAAAGGCGGTAAGAGAAATCTTATTTCTTCTTACCGGCTTTACCTTCCTTACGGATGATACGCTCGCCTTCATATTTGATACCTTTACCTTTGTACGGCTCAGGTTCACGAACGGAACGGATTTTAGCAGCGTAAGCACCTACACGCTCTTTGTCGATTCCGCGAACGATGATTTTCGTATTCGAAGGTACTTCGAATTCGATTCCCGCTTCCGGTGTAATTTCAACCGGGTGAGAGTAGCCAACGTTCAGAACGATTTTATCTCCGGATTTGCTTGCACGATATCCGACCCCAACCAATTCCAGAGATTTTGCGAATCCTTCAGTAACGCCGCTCACCATATTGTTTACAACGCTACGCGTTGTGCCGTGCAAAGAACGGTGAGTTTTGTTATCGGAAGGACGCACAACTGTGATTTCGTTATTTTCAACTGTAACCTTCATGTCTTTATGAAGCTCACGAGTCAAAGTTCCTTTTGGTCCTTTTACCGTAATAACGGTGTTGTCCAGGGTGATGTCTACACCACTTGGTACTGTGATTGGTTTGCGACCAATACGAGACATATGTTGCACCTCCTATCTTGTGACGTTATATTACCAAACGTAGCAAACGACTTCTCCGCCGGATTTCGATTGACGAGCTTCTTTGTCCGTCATGATACCTTTAGATGTCGAGATGATCGCGATACCCAGGCCACCAAGTACACGAGGTACTTCGTTGCTTTTCGTGTAAACACGAAGACCAGGTTTACTGATTCTTTTCAGACCAGTGATAACGCGCTCGTTATTTTGACCGTATTTCAGGAAAACACGGATAATCCCTTGTTTGTTATCATCGATAACTTCAGCGTCACGGATGAAACCTTCACGCTTCAGGATATCGGCGATTTGTTTTTTCATTGTCGAAGCAGGCATTTCTACCGTTTCGTGACGAACAGTGTTCGCGTTACGAATACGAGTAAGCATATCTGCAATTGGATCAGACATAGTCATTGTGAGTTAACCTCCTTCCCGTTCAGGACTTTTTACCAGCTTGCTTTTTTCACGCCAGGGATCTGGCCTTTATAAGCTAATTCACGGAAGCAAATTCTGCAAATTTTGAACTTTTGCAGGACCGAATGTGGACGTCCGCAACGCTCACAGCGTGTATATGCACGTACTTTAAACTTTGGTGTACGTTGTTGTTTAACTTTCATCGAAGTTTTTGCCACTTAGCCTGACACCTCCTAAATAATTTCGGAGAAAAGGGAGTCTTTCCAGACACCCGGAAACGTTATGCCAACATTACTTAACGAAAGGCATTCCCATTTGCGTGAGCAATTCGCGGGACTCTTCGTCTGTTTTCGCCGTTGTTACGATGACAATATCCATACCGCGGACTTTATCAACTTTATCATACTCGATCTCTGGGAAGATCAATTGCTCTTTCAGACCCAGTGTGTAGTTACCACGTCCGTCGAAAGCTTTGCTCGATACACCGCGGAAGTCGCGGACACGAGGAAGCGTAACGTTGAACAGTTTATCGAGGAAGAAGTACATACGCTCGCCGCGCAATGTTACTTTAACACCGATAGGCATATTCTCACGCAGTTTGAATCCTGCGATAGATTTTTTAGCACGAGTGATTACAGGTTTTTGACCTGCGATCAGTTGCAAATCGCTTACTGCGGAATCCAACACTTTGGAGTTTTGGACAGCGTCGCCCACACCCATGTTGATAACGATTTTCTCGATTTTCGGCACTTGCATTACCGTTGTATAGTTAAACTTCTGCATCAAAGCAGGAGCGATTTCTTGCAGGTAACGTTCTTTCATTCTTGATGCCATGAATCATAGCCCTCCTTTCTCATTCGGTTCAATTAGTCGATAATTTCTCCGGAACGTTTAGCAACGCGCACTTTCTTTCCGTTATCCAAAACTTTGTAACCTACACGGGTTACTTTTCCGCTCTTCGGATCGATGTGCATTACGTTGGAAACGTGAATCGGAGCTTCCTTCTCGATAATGCCGCCTTGCGGATTTTGCTGGTTAGGCTTCTGGTGTTTTTTCACCATGTTAACACCTTCCACAAGGACGCGGTTCTCACGAGGATAAGCAGCGATGACACGGCCTTTTTTACCTTTGTCTTTACCGCTGATCACCATAACCGTATCTTCCTTTTTAACGTGAAGTTTGTTGTTATGGGATTCCAGAACTTTTTTCACTCTTGGCATTTCGTACACCTCCTGTTTCTAACATCACGAGATTAAGCTTTAGATAACTTCTGGAGCCAAGGAAACGATTTTCATGAAGTCTTTATCGCGAAGTTCGCGAGCAACTGGTCCGAAAATACGTGTTCCACGTGGGCTTCTGTCGTCTTTTACAACAACCGCTGCATTTTCATCAAAACCGATGTAGGAACCGTCTTTACGACGTACAGAACGTTTCGTACGAACGACAACCGCTCTAACTACATCACCTTTTTTGACAACGCCGCCTGGTGTTGCTTGTTTTACAGAACAAACGATCAGATCACCGATTTGAGCTGTACGACGTCCCGTACCGCCGAGTACGCGGATACACATCAGTTCCTTCGCACCGGAGTTGTCAGCCACAGTCAAACGTGTAAATGGTTGAATCATTTAGTATTCCTCCTTTCAGCAGTGCTGCTGAGCATTAGATGATAACCGCTTTTTCTACGATTTCAGTAAGTCTCCAGCGTTTATCTTTCGAAAGCGGACGAGTCTCCATGATTTTCACCGTGTCACCGATTTTCGCAGTGTTTTCTTCGTCATGTGCTTTGAATTTTTTAGTAACCTTAATGCGTTTATGGTACAAGTTGTGTTTTTTGTAAGTTTCTACAGCAACAACAATTGTTTTGTCCATTTTATCGCTGACCACTTTACCAGTTTGCACTTTACGTGCGTTACGTTCTTCGCTCATTGTTGGCCTCCTTCCTGATTACGGACGGATTGTACATCCTATCCCTAATTAACCGATTCCCAATTCTCTCTCACGGATAATGGTTTTAGCACGAGCTATTTCTTTCCGCACATCACGGATGCGAGTCGGGTTATCCAGCTGACCGGTAGCTAATTGAAAGCGGAGGTTAAAGAGTTCTTCTTTAAATCCGGCAATCTTTTGCTCGATTTCAGCAGAGGTTAGGTTGCGAAATTCACTAGCTTTCATTTGCTTCACCACCCAATTCTTCACGTTTCACGAACTTCGTTTTGATTGGCAGTTTGTGAGCGGCAAGACGCATTGCTTCGCGTGCAATTTCCTCCGGTACACCAGCAAGTTCAAACATGATCTTACCTGGTTTCACTACTGCAACCCATTTTTCTACGTTACCTTTACCGCTACCCATCCGAACCTCGAGAGGCTTTTGAGTGATTGGTTTGTCTGGGAAGATTTTGATCCAAACTTTACCACCACGTTTGATGTAACGAGTCATCGCAATACGAGCCGCTTCGATCTGACGGTTCGTAATCCAAGCCGGTTCCGTAGCTTGCAGACCGTATTCGCCAAAGTTCAGAGTCGTTCCGCCTTTAGCTTGGCCCTTCATATGTCCACGTTGTTGCTTACGGTGTTTTACACGTTTTGGTACCAACATGATTAGTTGCCTCCTTCCTTAGCAGCTTGTTTCTTAGCCGTAGGAAGAACCTCTCCACGATAGATCCATACTTTTACGCCAATACGTCCGTAAGTAGTATGAGCCTCTGCTGTACCATAGTCAATGTCAGCACGCAGTGTGTGCAGTGGAACAGTTCCTTCGCTGTAGCCTTCAGAACGTGCGATCTCAGCACCGCCAAGACGTCCGCCTACTTGAGTTTTGATACCTTTAGCACCAGAGCGCATAGTTCTTTGAATTGCTTGTTTCAGAGCACGACGGAAAGAAACACGACGTTCCAATTGTTGTGCAATGCTTTCAGCTACAAGAACAGCGTCCAGGTCTTGGTTCTTAATTTCAGAAATGTTGATGTGTACTTTTTTACCGCCAGCAATTTTCGTAATTTGGTTACGAAGATTTTCAACTTCCGAACCACCCTTACCAATAACCATACCTGGTTTAGCAGTGTGAATCGTTACGTTTACGCGGTTAGCCGCTCTCTCAATTTCTACACGAGATAAAGCGGAGTCTTTCAATTTATTTTTCAGGAATTCACGAATTTTCACGTCTTCCATCAAAAGATCACCGAAGTCTTTGCCTGCATACCACTTAGATTCCCAGTCACGGATAATTCCGACACGGAGTCCGACTGGATTTACCTTTTGGCCCACACATTTCCCCTCCTTCTACTTCTCAGATACCACCAAAGTGATGTGGCTAGTACGTTTGTTAATACGACTTGCACGTCCCATTGCACGAGGGCGGAAACGTTTCATTGTCGGTCCTTGGTTCACGTAAGCTTGCGAGATAACCAAGTTATTAACATCTAAAGAATAGTTATGTTCCGCATTCGCAATAGCGGAGTTAAGCAACTTCTCAACGATAGGAGAAGCGGATTTCGGAGTGTGACGGAGAATGGCAACCGCCTCACCTACTTGCTTGCCGCGAATCAAGTCAACAACGAGTTGAACTTTACGAGGAGCAATCCGGATAAACTTAGCATGTGCTTTTGCTTCCATTGTGTAACCTCCTCTCAAACATTAAAGATGTTCATTTATCTTCTTGTTTTCTTATCATCATCAGTATGGCCTTTGTACGTACGGGTTGGAGCGAACTCACCCAGTTTGTGTCCAACCATGTCCTCAGTTACATACACTGGCACGTGTTTACGACCATCGTAAACGCCAAATGTGTGTCCGATGAATTGTGGGAAAATTGTAGAACGACGGGACCAGGTTTTGATTACGTTCTTCTTACCTGAAGCTTCCATCTCTTCTACCTTTTTGAGCATGTAGCCATCAATGAATGGCCCTTTTTTCAAACTGCGACCCATGTGGAGATCCTCCCTTCAAACGTAGCTATTATGCATCCGCAGATGCCTCACGAAGTTAAGCACAGTGTGTATTACTTCGTGCGGCGGCGAATGATGTATTTATCAGAAGCTTTATTTTTCTTACGCGTTTTGTAACCAAGAGTAGGTTTACCCCATGGTGACATTGGCGATTTACGTCCGATTGGAGCACGACCTTCACCACCACCGTGTGGGTGATCGTTAGGGTTCATTACTACACCACGAACCTCAGGACGTTTACCCAACCAACGGCTACGACCGGCTTTACCGATTTTGATGAGCTCGTGGTCTTGGTTACCAACAGATCCGATTGTCGCGCGGCAAACTTTCAAAATACGACGAACTTCTCCGGAAGAGAGACGAACGGAAACGTATTTTTCTTCTTTACCAAGCAATTGAGCTTCTGTACCAGCAGCACGAACCAATTGTCCGCCTTTACCTGGTTTCAACTCGATGTTGTGGATAACGGTACCTACTGGAATGTTTTCAAGTGGCAGTGCGTTACCGATTTTGATGTCTGATTCAGGTCCGGAGAATACTTGATCTCCAACTTTCAAACCTTTAGGAGCGATGATATAACGTTTCTCACCATCAGCGTAGTGAATCAGAGCGATGTTAGATGTACGGTTCGGGTCATACTCAATCGTAGCAACGCGGCCCGGTATTCCATCTTTAGTACGTTTGAAGTCGATGATACGGTATTTACGTTTGTGTCCACCACCATGGTGACGAACTGTAATTTTACCTTGGTTGTTGCGGCCTGCTTGTTTGCTCAACGGGGCCAACAACGATTTCTCCGGCTGATTTGTGGTGATTTCCTCAAATGTAGAAACGGACATGTTCCGTCTTGCCGGGGATGTTGGTTTATACTTTTTGATTGGCACTGGGTTTCCCTCCTTACTTCAAAAATTCAATTATACAGTTTCAAAGAACTCAAGCGTTTTGCTGTCTTTTGTCAGCGTTACAAACGCTTTTTTCCATTCGCTAGTATATCCGGAATAACGTCCGTACCGTTTTGGCTTAGCTGGAACACGAAGCGTGTTCACGTTTTTCACTTTTACGTTGAAAATAGCTTCTACTGCCTTTTTGATCTCGGTTTTGTTTGCACGGATATCGACTTCAAATACATATTTCAAGTCGTTCATCATGTCAGCAGTACGTTCCGTAATAATCGGACGTTTTACAATATCACGAGGATCCTTCATTACGCGAGCACCTCCTCTACCTTCTGAACTGCTTCTTTCGTAATGATCAATTTGTCGTGCGAAAGCACGTCAAGAACATTAATGCCGTCAGCAGCTACGAATTTCACGCCTGGAATATTCCGTGCGGAAAGAGCTACATTATCATCATAGCTAGGAGCTACGATCAAAGCTTTACGTCCCACTTTGAGGTTACTCAAGATGGCTGCGAATTCTTTAGTTTTAGGCGTGCTCAGCGTGAGAGCGTCCAAAACGATAATGTCATTGTCAAGCACTTTAGATGAAAGGGCTGATTTGATCGCCAAGCGGCGAACTTTCTTAGGCAGTTTGTACGCATAGCTCCGTGGTGTTGGACCAAATACGATACCGCCGCCTTTCCATTGTGGTGAACGAATTGAACCTTGACGAGCGCGACCTGTACCTTTTTGTTTCCAAGGCTTACGTCCACCGCCACGTACTTCAGAACGTCCTTTTACTTTGTGGGTACCTTGACGAAGGGAAGCGCGTTGCATAAGAACTGCATCGTACAGAACGTGTTGGTTCGGTTCAATTCCGAAAACCGCATCGTTCAATTCAACTTCGCCTACTTGGCTACCATCTACATTGTAAACTGATAATTTTGGCATTTTGTGTTCCTCCTTTCTTCAGTGGTTATTTTTTCACCGTTTCTTTAACTTTAATGAGACTGTTTTTCGGTCCAGGAATGGAACCTTTCACGAGCAACACGTTACGTTCAGCGTCTACTTTAACTACTTCAAGACGTTGGATTGTAACAGTATCATGTCCCATGTGTCCTGGCAGGCGTTTGCCTTTAGGAACGCGGTTAGCTTGGATCGAACCCATTGAACCAGGGCCACGGTGGTAACGCGAACCGTGTGACATAGGTCCAGTGCTTTGTCCCCAACGTTTGATAACGCCGGCAAAACCTTTACCTTTAGAAATACCCGTTACGTCAACGAATTCGCCTTCAGCGAAAATGTCAGCTTTCAGTTCTTGGCCAACTTCATATTCTGCGATGTTGATACCGCGAACTTCACGAACGTAGCGCTTAGGGGCAGTGTTCGCTTTTTTAGCGTGACCTGCTTCTGGCTTGTTAGCATTTTTCTCTTTCTTATCGGAATAACCGATTTGAATTGCTTCGTAGCCATCATTCTCAATGTCTTTCTTTTGCAAAACAACACAAGGGCCTGCTTCGATAACCGTTACTGGAACTACGTTACCTTCAGGAGTAAATACTTGAGTCATTCCGAGTTTTTTTCCTAAGATTGCTTTCATGTTGACACCTCTTTTCCTTTATACATGGTCTTTGTTGTAGCTTGTATTACAATTTAATTTCGATATCTACACCGGACGGCAGATCCAAGCGCATCAAGGCATCCACAGTTTGTGGAGTCGGGTTAACGATGTCGATCAAACGCTTATGTGTGCGTTGTTCGAATTGCTCCCGAGAATCCTTGTACTTGTGCACCGCACGAAGAATAGTAATGATTTGTTTTTCAGTAGGAAGCGGAATCGGACCGGATACACCTGCACCCGAACGTTTTGCTGTTTCAACAATTTTCTCCGCTGATTGATCAAGAATTCTGTGGTCGTAAGCTTTCAAACGAATACGAATTTTTTGCTTTGCCATTTTAGTCCCTCCTTCTATCGCCCAATTTTTTATCGGACATACTCCGTGAAAATTTTCTAGCCACTGTCCCATGGCAAAGGGGCCGGGTGTGCCAGTAACCTCTCACATCATCGCAACGTCACAGAACAACATTCATTATTATATAGAAAAGATGGGCGTATTGCAAGCATATTTAAGAAAAACATTTAAACTTATCTTTTCTGATGAAATGACTTCGTTTATTGCAGTGTTTTTCTTCAATATCCAGGCTGCCTTGCCAATCCTTCTAAACTCGTAAATGATGTTCATTTCGTATGACGCAGGTTCCGAAACTTTACACATAATAAAAGAGTTCTTTATCCGATGTCGGATAAAGAACTCTTCCGAAGCTTCGTTACAATACAATGTTACTCGTTCCAGTACACTGTTGCATATGCTTTATTCAGCGTTAAGCCGAATTATTTTTGGATAGATGCTACGGAACCGGCACCTACTGTACGTCCGCCTTCACGAATGGAGAACTTAGTTCCTTCTTCAATCGCGATTGGGGAGATCAGGGAAACAGTAACAGTGATGTTATCACCAGGCATTACCATTTCAGTACCTTCAGGCAAGTTGATGATGCCTGTTACGTCAGTTGTACGGAAGTAGAACTGTGGACGGTAACCAGTGAAGAATGGTTTGTGACGTCCGCCCTCTTCTTTAGTCAAAACGTAGATTTGAGCTGTGAATTCTGTGTGAGGCTTAACAGAACCCGGTTTAGCCAAAACTTGGCCACGCTCGATGTTGTTACGGTCAACACCACGAAGAAGTGCTCCGATGTTGTCACCAGCTTGAGCGGAATCCAGCAATTTGCGGAACATCTCAACGCCTGTTACAACAGATTTTTTAGTTTCTTCAGTGATACCAACGATTTCGATCTCTTCGCCGACTTTAACAGTACCACGCTCTACACGGCCAGTAGCAACAGTACCACGACCAGTGATGGAGAATACGTCCTCGACAGGCATCAAGAAAGGCTTGTCAGTTTGACGCTCAGGCAGTGGGATGTAAGTGTCGATCTCTTTGAACATCTCAACGATTTTTTGAGCCCATTCGCCATCTGGGTTTGCCAGTGCTTCACGAGCGGATCCACGAGTGATTGGAGTATCGTCACCTGGGAACTCATATTCGTTAAGAAGGTCGCGAACTTCCATCTCAACCAATTCCAACAACTCTTCGTCTTCAACCATGTCACATTTGTTCAAGAATACAACAATGTAAGGTACGCCTACTTGACGGGAGAGCAAGATGTGCTCACGAGTTTGTGGCATTGGGCCGTCAGCTGCGGATACTACCAAGATAGCTCCGTCCATTTGTGCCGCGCCAGTGATCATGTTTTTAACATAGTCGGCGTGACCTGGGCAGTCTACGTGAGCGTAGTGACGAGTGTCAGTTTCGTACTCAACGTGTGCTGTGGAGATAGTGATACCGCGCTCGCGCTCTTCTGGCGCTTTGTCGATTTGGTCGAATGCTACAGCAGCACCACCGTAAGTTTTAGACAATACAGTTGTGATTGCAGCAGTCAGAGTTGTTTTACCGTGATCGACGTGACCGATAGTACCGATGTTAACGTGGGGTTTATTACGTTCGTATTTAGCCTTTGCCATTTGAACGTGGCCTCCTTAAAATTATAATTTTATGTTTTCACTGAATGAAGTGCTCCGAAATAAATTCTTATGCACTTGCATCCAGTGTGAGAAAACTACTCGGTGCCTTTTGTTTTAGCAACGATTTCTTCAGCGATGCTCTTAGGAACTTCTTCATAGTGAGAGAGTTCCATGGAGAATACGCCGCGTCCTTGAGTACCGGAACGAAGAGTTGTAGAGTAACCAAACATTTCAGACAAAGGTACCTTAGCACGGATGATTTGAGCTCCACTACGGGAATCCATACCTTCGATGCGGCCACGACGGGAGTTCAACATACCCATTACGTCACCCATGTACTCTTCTGGAACTGTTACTTCTACTTTCATGATTGGCTCAAGCAGAACTGGTTTACACTTGTCTTTAGCCGCTTTAAGCGCCATAGATCCGGCAATTTTAAATGCCATCTCATTGGAATCGACATCATGGTAAGATCCATCTACAATTGTAGCCTTAACGTCTACAAGCGGGAAGCCTGCAATAACGCCGTTTTTCATTTGCTCTTCAATCCCTGACAGTGCAGGTTGAATGTATTCTCTTGGAACGGAACCACCGACAACCTTACTTTCGAACTGGCTGCCTGTACCCGGCTCGAGAGGTTCGAATTCAACCCATACGTGACCGTATTGACCACGACCACCGGATTGACGTACGAATTTACCTTCAACGCGCGCTGGAGCACGGAATGTTTCACGGTATGCTACTTGTGGTTTACCCACAGTAGTTTCAACCTTGAACTCACGACGCATACGGTCGATGATGATATCAAGGTGAAGCTCACCCATACCTGCCAAGATTGTTTGACCTGTTTCTTCGTCAGTATGAGCACGAAGAGTTGGATCCTCTTCAGTCAACTTGCCGAGAGCAACACCCATTTTATCTTGGTCAGCTTTGGTTTTAGGTTCAACGGCGATTTCGATAACCGGATCAGGGAAGTTCATTGACTCCAGGATAACCGGATTTTTCTCATCACATAGTGTATCACCTGTACCCGTATCTTTCAAACCTACGGCAGCTGCAATATCACCGGAGTAAACTTCAGTGATCTCTTGACGGCTGTTCGCATGCATTTGAAGGATACGACCGATACGCTCACGTTTGTTTTTAGTGGCATTCAATACATATGAACCGGATTGAAGAACACCGGAGTATACGCGGAAGAATGTCAATTTACCTACGTAAGGGTCAGTCATGATTTTGAATGCCAATGCGGAGAAAGGCTCTTCATCAGAGGACTTACGAACTGCTTCAGTTCCATCTTCAAGATGACCAGTAATGGATGGTACATCTGTTGGAGCTGGCAAGTAGTCGATAACAGCATCCAACATCAGTTGAACACCTTTGTTACGGTATGAGGATCCACAGATAACCGGGAAGATCTTAACATCTACAACACCTTTACGGAGTACGGCTTTGATCTCATCAATTGTGATTTCTTCGCCTTCCAGGTATTTCATTGTCAAGTCTTCATCCAGTTCAGCAACGCGCTCAATCAACTCGTTGCGAAGTTCTTCAACTTGATCTGCAAATTCTGCAGGAATGTCGGTTTCTTCGATATCTTGTCCGAGATCATCTTTGTACATATGAGCTCTTTGTGCAACGATATCGATGATACCTTTGAAATCATTTTCAGCGCCGATTGGAAGTTGAATCGCAACAGCGTTCGCTTGAAGGCGATCACGCATGTCAGATACAACGTTCAGGAAGTCAGCACCGATGATATCCATTTTGTTTACATATGCGATACGAGGTACGCCGTACTTGTCAGCCTGTCTCCATACGGTTTCGGACTGAGGCTCAACGCCTTCTTTCGCACTGAATACACCAACTGCTCCGTCCAATACACGAAGGGAACGTTCAACTTCAACAGTGAAGTCAACGTGTCCCGGGGTATCAATAATATTAACGCGGTGGCCTTTCCAAGCAGCGGTAGTCGCAGCGGAAGTAATCGTAATTCCGCGCTCCTGTTCCTGTTCCATCCAGTCCATTGTCGCAGCGCCTTCGTGTACTTCACCGATTTTGTGCGTACGTCCTGTGTAGAACAAGATCCGCTCAGTTGTCGTGGTTTTACCCGCATCAATATGAGCCATGATCCCGATATTACGTGTATTTTTCAAGGAGAACTCTCTAGCCATGAAATGGGTCTCCCTTCAAAATTGAAGTTTTTTTATTGTGAACTGAATCCTACCAACGGTAGTGAGCAAACGCTTTGTTCGCTTCAGCCATTTTGTGCGTATCTTCACGTTTTTTAACGGAAGCGCCTGTGTTGTTGGAAGCGTCGATGATCTCAGCCGCCAAACGCTCTTCCATTGTTTTCTCACCGCGGTTGCGGGAGTAGTTCACGAGCCAACGTAGTCCCAGAGCAGTACGTCTCTCTGGTTTTACCTCGATTGGTACTTGGTAGTTGGCACCGCCGACACGGCGAGCTTTAACTTCCAGGACTGGCATGATATTCTTGATTGCTGCTTCAAATACTTCCATCGGGTCATTACCCGTACGTTCTTGAATCAACTTGAACGCATTATACAGAATGCTTTGAGCAACACCGCGTTTTCCGTCGAGCATGATGCGATTGATCAAACGAGTAACCAACTTGCTGTTGTATACCGGATCTGGCAACACGTCTCTTTTCGTAACTGGACCTTTGCGTGGCATGGATATCCCCCTTTCTTTCTTGTTCAGCAGACCCTGTACCTTCCAGACCTAATCCAGAAGGCTTTCAGGTTCTCTGCTTATAATGGTTTAGGCTTTTTTAGCTTTTGGACGTTTAGCACCGTATTTCGAACGAGCTTGCATACGGTTGTTTACGCCTGCAGTATCGAGAGCTCCACGAACGATGTGATAACGAACCCCTGCAAGGTCTTTAACTTTACCTCCGCGGATCAATACCACACTGTGCTCTTGAAGGTTATGTCCGATTCCCGGGATATAAGCAGTTACCTCGAGACGGTTCGTCAAACGAACACGGGCATATTTACGAAGTGCAGAGTTTGGTTTACGTGGAGTCATTGTACCTACACGAGTGCAGACACCACGTTTTTGTGGGGCACTGATGTTAGTAGATTCACGTTTCAAAGCGTTGAATCCTTTTTGCAAAGCTGGAGATTTTGACTTCTCAACTTTTGCTTGACGTCCTTTACGAACCAGTTGGTTAATAGTTGGCATGTGATTGCCACCCCCTTCCTCAAATATTCATGTTTCTTTATAAACCTCTTTTCGCTAAGTCCACAGACCCAGGCGGTTCATAAAAAGACAAATGAAAAGTTTTTGCCTTGGAGAATCCTTAAAAGTTCTCGGACAAAAACGTTCCTTACACTATCATTTTACGACAGCAACCATAGCTGCTCCCACTCCAATCCCGCAAGCCTTGCCGAGATTTTTCATTGTATCCACTTTCGTGCATTTCACATTGTGTTGTTCACACAGTGCAATGATTTTGGAAGTGAGCTGCGGATCACTATCTTCTGCGACATAGACTTCGGAAGCCATACCTGTCTGCACCATCCGCATGGTCTGTTTGGTACCAATTTTGACATGAGCATCTTGCAAGGCTTTTTCATTAGACATTGTGCATTCCTCCGAATAGAACCATGTACAATCAGCTGCTCACGCACCTTTGATATATTAGCATCTAGCGCAAGCAATGTCAATGCTAATCCTAAAACATTTTTTCAAAAGTTTACGCACATCAGGAATCGTCCGCCTGTATTATACAAGCGTCCGCCTCCTGACGTACAAAACTTTCATTTTTCTCTAAATGTGAAGAAATCTATTTAATCAACCGAAACTGGCTCAAGCTCTTCTACTGAAGATTGGCCATCTTCTGGCTCAGCAAACTTGATACTGCGGTAACGGTGCATACCTGTACCTGCAGGGATCAATTTACCGATGATTACATTTTCCTTCAGACCGAGCAACTGATCCACTTTACCTTTGATCGCTGCATCTGTCAATACACGTGTAGTTTCTTGGAACGAAGCCGCCGAGAGGAAGGAGTCTGTTTCCAGGGATGCTTTCGTAATACCGAGCAGGATTGGTTTAGCAACCGCTGGCTCTTTATCACTAAGAATCGCAATTTTGTTAGCTCTTTCGTACTCATGCGTATCTACGAACGATCCTGGTAAGAGCGTTGTATCCCCTGCATCTACGATGCGGATTTTACGCAACATTTGACGGATCATAACTTCAACGTGTTTATCATTGATTTCTACGCCTTGGTTACGGTATACGCGCTGTACTTCCTGCAAAATGTAGTTTTGTACGCCACGTACGCCTTTAATGCGCAGCATTTCTTTCGGATCGATGGAACCATCTGTCAACTCGTCACCCGCTTCAATTTCCATGCCTTCGCTTACGCGCACACGGGAACCGTAGGTAACGGAGTATACTTTGGATTCCGCTTCACCTTGAATTTCGATTTCACGACGATCTTTCGCTTCGCGAATCTCTTTAACTACACCATCAATCTCACTGATTGTTGCTTGACCCTTAGGATTACGAGCTTCAAACAACTCTTGGATACGCGGCAAACCTTGCGTAATATCGTCTCCGGCTACACCGCCGGTGTGGAACGTACGCATTGTAAGCTGTGTTCCTGGCTCACCAATGGATTGTGCTGCAATAATACCAACTGCTTCACCAATCTCCACGTGTTTACCTGTCGCAAGGTTACGACCGTAACACTTCTTGCAGACACCATGACTTGCACGGCAGCTGAGTACAGAGCGGATTTGCAATTTGGTGATTCCCGCTTTGATAATCGCTTCTGCTTTATCGGAGTCAATCAATTCATTGCGACCTGCAATGATTTCTTTCGTTTCCGGATGACGAACTGTCTCGAAGCAGTATCTGCCTTCAATACGGTCGTAGAGATCTTCGATAACCTCTTTACCATCCTGGATACGACTTACCGTAAAGCCTTTATCTGTACCACAATCATCATCACGCACGATTACGTCTTGGGCTACGTCTACGAGACGACGAGTCAGGTAACCTGAATCGGCTGTACGCAGGGCTGTATCCGCCAAACCTTTACGCGCTCCGTGAGTGGAGATAAAGTACTCGAGTACTGTCAGACCTTCACGGAAGTTCGATTTGATTGGGAGTTCGATAATTCGACCGGATGGGTTGGCCATCAGACCACGCATACCGCCCAATTGGGTAATTTGCGATTTGTTACCCCGTGCTTTGGAGTCTACCATCATCATGATCGAGTTGTATCGATCCATGGACTTCATCAGAATCTCAGTGATGTCATCTTTGGATTTTGACCAGATATCAATGATACGGTCATAGCGCTCTTCATTCGTAATCAGACCACGACGGTACTGATTCGTAACGATTTGTGCTTTTTCCTCAGACTGTCTAAGAATTTCAAACTTCTCAGGCGGAACGATAACATCAGATACCGCAACCGTAATACCGGCACGAGTAGAGTATGTGAATCCAAGTTGTTTGATTTTATCCAAGATAACGGCTGTTTCCGTTGTGTGATAAATTTCAAAACAACGTGCAATGATGGAGCCGAGGTATTCTTTGCCGACACCGCCAGCCAGAGGAGCATTCATAATAGCTTCTCTGAGATCAGCACCTTTTTCATATACAAATGAGTGATCTGCAGTACCTTGGTACAAGTTCGCACGAGTCGCGTCATTGATATACGGGAAGCTTGCCGGGAAAATTTCATTAAAGATAATTTTACCGATGGTTGTCAGCAGCATTCCTTCTTGCTGTTCTTCCGTGAAGCTTGTTTTACCAAGCGCCTTAACCGGAATAGCCACTCGCGCATGCAGACCAGCAGTACCACGTTGGTATGCCGATACAGCTTCGTTAACTGTACGCAAGATCATACCTGTGCCCTTTTCTTCCTTGTTGTCCATAGTGAGGTAGTAAGAACCAAGCACCATATCCTGGGAAGGAGTAACAACCGGTTTACCGTCTTTCGGATTCAAAATGTTACCAGATGCAAGCATCAGGATACGTGCTTCCGCTTGAGCTTCAGCGGACAACGGAACGTGCACGGCCATTTGGTCACCGTCAAAGTCGGCATTGTATGCCGTACATACAAGCGGGTGAAGACGAATTGCTTTACCTTCAACGAGAATCGGTTCAAATGCTTGAATACCGAGTCTATGAAGCGTAGGGGCACGGTTCAACAGAACCGGATGCTCCTTGATTACTTCTTCAAGAACATCCCATACTTCAGGACTTACACGCTCAACTTTACGTTTCGCGCTCTTGATGTTGTGGGCAAGCCCTTTATTTACAAGCTCTTTCATAACGAAAGGCTTGAACAATTCAAGTGCCATATCTTTTGGCAGACCACACTGATACATTTTCAGGTAAGGTCCAACAACGATAACGGAACGACCAGAATAGTCAACCCGTTTACCGAGCAAGTTTTGACGGAAACGTCCTTGTTTACCTTTCAGCATGTGGCTGAGGGATTTCAAAGGACGGTTACCAGGACCCGTTACCGGGCGTCCGCGACGACCATTATCGATCAATGCGTCAACAGCTTCCTGCAACATCCGTTTTTCATTTTGCACGATAATATCTGGCGCGCCCAGATCAAGCAGACGTTTCAGACGGTTGTTCCGGTTGATTACACGGCGATACAAGTCATTCAGGTCAGACGTTGCAAAACGTCCACCATCCAACTGTACCATTGGACGAAGTTCCGGCGGGATAACAGGAAGTACATCCATGATCATCCACTCTGGCTTGTTGCCGGAGTTGCGGAATGCTTCAATAACTTCCAAACGTTTGATCGCACGATTACGACGTTGTCCTTGTGCAGTGCGGAGCTCTTCCTTCAGGAATTCAAGCTCTTTATCCACATCAAGGTCTTGAAGCAGTTTTTTAACCGCTTCTGCGCCCATGCCAGCCTGGAAACCATATCCGTATTTTTCACGGTAGCTGCGGTATTCTTTCTCGGACAACAGCTGTTTTTTCTCCAGCGGAGTTTCTCCTGGATCAGTTACAACATATGATGCAAAATAAATAATCTCTTCGAGTGATCTTGGAGACATATCCAGCGCAAGACCCATACGGCTCGGAATACCTTTGAAGTACCAGATATGCGATACCGGAGCAGCGAGCTCAATATGGCCCATCCGTTCGCGGCGTACTTTCGCACGTGTTACTTCAACGCCACAACGATCACAGACAACGCCTTTATAACGGACGCGTTTGTATTTACCGCAATGACATTCCCAGTCTTTTGTAGGGCCAAAAATCTTTTCGCAGAACAGCCCTTCTTTTTCCGGTTTCAACGTACGATAGTTGATCGTTTCCGGTTTTTTCACTTCTCCGCGGGACCAAGAACGAATTTTCTCTGGGGAAGCAAGCCCGATCTTCATGTATTCGAAATTGTTGACGTCCAACAAGGAGCAACCCTCCTTAACCAATTCCTGTATTCTAGGTTACGCCCTCTCCGGCCGAAGCCGGAGCAAGACGCGAGCCTGATGAAAAACGCCGGTCATCATGCGCTCGAAGCGGTTTATTCCGCTCCGACCTCTGTACCCTCAAGGTTGAGGCTGAGCTTATCGCTCGCAGCGTCATCTTCATCGTCCATTTCTCTCATTTCAATCTCTTGCTCATCTTCACTCAAAATCTTAACGTCCATACCCAAGCTTTGAAGCTCTTTGATCAATACTTTGAATGATTCAGGAACGCCTGGTTCCGGAACATTCTCGCCTTTGACGATGGATTCATACGTTTTAACCCGACCAACAACATCATCGGATTTAACAGTCAAGATTTCTTGCAGTGTATAAGCAGCACCGTATGCCTCAAGCGCCCATACTTCCATCTCCCCGAAACGCTGTCCACCGAATTGGGCTTTACCACCCAATGGCTGTTGCGTAACAAGTGAGTAAGGACCCGTGGAACGGGCATGGATCTTATCATCAACCATGTGTGCCAATTTAATCATGTGCATGACACCTACGGTAACTTCACGTTCAAACTCTTCACCTGTACGACCATCATACAGGACAGTTTTACCATTACGTTGCATACCTGCTTCTTCCATCGTATCGAAGACGTCATACTCCTTCGCTCCGTCGAATACAGGAGTTGCTACGTGAATACCCAGTTGCATCGCCGCCATACCCAAGTGAACCTCAAGTACTTGACCGATATTCATCCGGGAAGGTACGCCCAGTGGGTTAAGAACGATCTGAACCGGTGTACCGTCTGGCAGGAAAGGCATATCTTCTTCCGGCAAGATGCGGGCCACGACCCCTTTGTTACCGTGACGTCCGGCCATTTTATCACCCTCGGAAATTTTCCGTTTTTGAGCGATATATACACGAACGAGTTGGTTAACACCTGGAGGCAGCTCATCACCGTTTTCACGGGTAAATACTTTCACGTCTACTACGATACCGTCAGTACCATGTGGTACACGCAAGGAAGTATCACGTACTTCACGTGCTTTCTCACCAAAGATCGCATGCAAGAGACGTTCTTCTGCTGTCAGCTCTGTTACACCCTTAGGTGTTACTTTACCTACCAGAATGTCGCCAGCACTGATCTCAGCACCGATTCGGATAATACCGCGTTCATCCAAGTTACGCAACGCTTCTTCCCCAACGTTAGGGATGTCACGTGTGATCTCTTCAGGTCCGAGCTTAGTATCACGTGCTTCTGACTCATATTCCTCGATATGGATGGATGTGTATACATCTTCCTTAACGAGTTTTTCACTGAGCAAGATCGCATCCTCATAGTTGTAACCTTCCCAAGTCATGAAGGCAACAACGACGTTACGTCCCAGAGCCAATTCACCCATTTCCGTTGAAGGACCATCAGCGAGGATATCGCCAGCTTTGACAGCGGCACCTCTTTTGACAATCGGACGCTGGTTAATGCATGTTCCTTGGTTCGAACGCATAAATTTGTGTAATTTATATTTAACGATATCGCCTTTAACTTCCTGACCGTCCACTTCTTCAACACGACGGAGCCAAATCTCGTTCGCAGAAGAACGTTCAATAATTCCGTCATAATCGGAGACAATACATACACCAGAATCTTTTGCAGCTTTGTGCTCCATACCTGTTCCTACAAGTGGCGCTTTAGGAATCAAGAGTGGAACCGCCTGCCGCTGCATGTTTGATCCCATGAGTGCACGGTTGGAGTCATCGTTCTCAAGGAACGGGATCAGCGCTGTAGCGACGGATACAACCTGTTTAGGAGATACATCCATGTAGTCAACTCGCTCACTCGGCATCGTAAGGATGTTATCCGACTGTTTGTTGTAACGTACAATGATCGCTTCTTCTTCAAATGTACCGTCATCGTTCAACTTCGCATTCGCTTGTGCGATGACATAGTTGTCCTCTTCGTCCGCTGTCAGGTAATCAATTTGCTCGGTTACAATACCTGTCTTCGGATCAACCCAACGATATGGAGCTTCAATGAAGCCATATTCATTTACACGGGCGAATGTAGACAAGGAGTTGATCAAACCGATGTTTGGTCCCTCTGGAGTCTCGATTGGACACATACGGCCATAGTGGGATGGATGGACGTCACGCACTTCCATACCAGCGCGCTCACGCGTCAAACCACCGGGTCCGAGTGCGGACAAACGACGTTTATGTGTCAACTCACCCAGTGGGTTCGTTTGATCCATAAACTGTGACAATTGAGAGCTACCAAAGAACTCTTTAATCGATGCAATAACAGGACGTATGTTGATCAATGCTTGTGGTGTAATTACGTTAGCATCCTGAATGGACATTCTCTCACGAACCACACGCTCCATACGGGACAAACCGATACGGAACTGGTTCTGCAGGAGTTCACCCACCGAACGCAAACGACGGTTACCCAGATGATCGATATCATCCGTGCTACCAATTCCCTGCAGAAGGTTAAGGAAATAACTGATGGAGGAAATGATATCCGCCGGCGTCACGTTTTTAACGGACTTGTCAATGTTTGCATTGGCAATCAGTTTGACCACTTTACCATCTTCAGTCGGTGAGAACACATCGATCGTTTGCATAGGGATATCATTGGCATCCAAAACGCCGTTACCCACGTGATACGTGCGGAAACCAACGCTTTTCTCCAGATACGGCATGATTTCATCCAACAAGCGACGATCCACCATTTGGCCTGCTTCAGCAATAATTTCGCCTGTTTCAGCGTCAACAAGTGACTCAGCCAAACGCTGGTTAAACAAACGGTTTTTGATGTGAAGTTTTTTATTCATTTTGTAACGACCTACATTAGCCAGGTCATAACGTTTTGGATCAAAGAAACGTGCTACGAGCAAGCTTTTCGCGTTATCAAGCGTTGGCGGCTCGCCCGGACGAAGACGCTCATAGATCTCAATGAGTGCTTTCTCCGTGGAATCTGTGTTGTCTTTGTCCAGTGTGTTGCGGATATATTCGTCATTACCGAGCAGATCCAGAATCTCAGCATCTGTGCCAAAACCAAGTGAACGCAGGAGAACCGTAACCGGTATTTTACGTGTACGGTCGATCCGGACATAAACAACATCCTTCGCGTCCATCTCCAGTTCCAGCCAAGCGCCGCGGTTAGGAATAACTGTAGCGGTATACGTTTTTTTGGCGTTTTTATCTACTTTGGTACTGAAGTAAACGCTAGGAGAGCGAACCAACTGGCTGACAATAACCCGTTCCGCACCATTAATAATAAATGTGCCCGTGTTGGTCATCAGCGGGAAATCTCCCATGAATACTTCCTGCTCTTTGACTTCGCCGGTTTCCTTATTAATGAGCCGGACTTTGACCCGAAGCGGTGCTGCATACGTAACGTCACGCTCTTTCGCGTCGTCTACTGTATACTTCGGTTCACCGAGACTGTAATCGATAAATTCCAAAATCAAGTTACCTGTAAAATCCTGGATCGGCGAGATATCCTGGAACATTTCGCGCAACCCTTCCTCCAAAAACCAATCATAAGATTTTTGTTGGATTTCAATCAGGTTCGGAACTTCGAGTATCTCGTTAATTCGTGCATAACTGCGCCGAGTGCGTCGACCATATTGAACAAGATGTCCTGCCAACTTAAACTCACCCCTCAATGTCTACTCACTTTAAAAATTTCGTTGCGAACCTCTGTTTGTAACCTTATAATGGTACACATACAGAGCAAAACAATGCATCCACAAATAAAGAAAAGCCCTTACTCGAAATGTCGTTCGAAAAAAGAGCAACTTTGATCGGCGGATGTCTTTCCAAATCATTCTTATCCCCAGTTTGCCCAAAATGTACATATTATACGCCAAACGTAGGCATAATAAGCCCGTTCGGCGTAAAAAAAGGTTGACATTTTTAGTTAGCTAAAGCCAAGTAGGGCATCTTAATACTGACATTTTACAATAATACCACGGCCTGAATTTCAAGTCAATAGTCCTATTGCAAAAAAAATGATCCCCTGCTTACTTTACAAACTCTGATTTAGCTTTTGATAGATGCATCTTCCGCTTTCACCGCTTTAAAAATCCGATAGCCTTTATCCTTCGTCACTTCTTCCACTCTTCCAAACAAAGATTCCAATTTTGCTTTCGCAGACGGGGCCCCTTGTTTCTTCTGAATGACAATCCACAACGAACCGCCTACCTTCAGATGGCGATGTGCCTGTTCGAAAATAGTATGAACCGTCTCTTTCCCAGCCCGTATAGGCGGATTGGTTAGAATTACGTCATAATCTTGCTTTTTCACTTCAGCCAGTAGATTGCTTTGCAATACCGTAACATTGTTAATTCCGTTCGCTTTTGCATTTTCCCTGGAAAGTTCAACAGCTCTCTCGTTGATATCGATCATAGTGACATGCCCATCCGGTACAAGTTTGGCTGCTGTAAGGCCCATCGGGCCGTACCCGCAACCCACATCGAGAACATGAGCCCCTGCTGGCAACTCTATCGCATCAATCAATACTCTGCTACCATAATCGATTCCGTTTTTGGAAAACACACCGGCGTCCGTCACGAATCGCAGACTGAATCCACGAAGAACCGCTTCAGTTGCTCTGCGATCATGCGCTACTTGCGGTTTGTCCGAATAATAATGATTGGACATGCCCTCACTCACTTTCCATTTACAATTACAGCAACAAACCCCTTGATATAAGTCAAGGGGTTTGTTGTTTTGTTCATCTAGCTTATAAAAGCTAAATTATTTAACTTCGATTGTAGCGCCAGCTTCTTCAAGCTTAGCTTTAACCGCTTCTGCTTCTTCTTTAGCAACTTTTTCTTTCAATGCTTTTGGAGCGTTGTCAACCAGTTCTTTTGCTTCTTTCAGGCCAAGACCTGTGATTTCGCGAACTGCTTTGATAACGTTGATTTTGGAAGCACCAGCGTTAGTCAAGATTACGTCGAACTCGGATTGCTCAGCTTCAGCAGAAGCTACTGCACCTGCAGCAGCTACTGGAGCTGCAGCAGTTACGCCGAATTCTTCTTCGATTGCTTTAACAAGATCGTTCAATTCCAGTACAGTCATGCCTTTGATTGCTTCCAAGATTTGCTCTTTACTCATGAGTGAACCTCCATATATAATATTATTTTTTTTAAATTCATTTGCCGCCTAAGCAGCGTTCAGATCAAGTTGCTTACGCGCCTTGTTCTTCTTTTTCTGCAACTGCTTTAACCGCAAGCGCGAAGTTGCGCACTGGCGCTTGAAGCACGCTGAGGAGCATGGAGAGGAGTCCATCGCGGGATGGCAGTTCTGCCAATGCCTTAACTTCTTCTACTCCGATTACGCGACCTTCTACGATAGCACCTTTCAATTCCAATGCATCGTTCTTTTTCGCGAAGTCGTTCAGAATTTTAGCTGGAGCCACAACGTCATCTACGCTGAATGCAATTGCAGTAGGACCTGTAAGAACACTATCGAGTTCTGTCAGTTCTGCTGCTGCAGCTGCACGGCGAAGCAACGAGTTTTTCAGCACTTGGAATTCGATCCCTGCTTCACGAAGTTGCTTACGCAACTCAGTTACTTGGGCAACGTTCAATCCGCGATAGTCAACAACAACAGTTGTAACGCTCTCGCGCAATTTTGCTGTTACTGCATCAACGGACTCTTGTTTTGCTTGAATCACTTTTGCGTTTGCCAATCTGTACACCTCCTGATCAAATTTATCCCATTAAGAAAAGCCTCCGTAGAATCACGAAGGCTTGATATATACTCACAACCGATTTTCATCGTTCTAAGTTCTATAATCACACCTCGGCAGGAAATTAAGCCAATTGGCACCTACTGTCTACGGCAAGCATATTCAAATGTCAACGGTCAGTCACTCGGACTCACAACTTTTATATCTTATCAAAAACAGGACAAGCCTGTCAAGAGATATTATCTAAAAGCTGCTGCGTTCACGCGTGCGCCAGGGCCCATCGTGGAAGAAAGACTAACATTCTTCAGATAAACACCTTTTGCTGCCGCTGGTTTAGCACGATTCAGAGCTTCCATGAGAGCTTTAAAGTTCTCATTCAGTTGCTCAGAAGAGAAAGAAGCTTTACCAATCGGTGCATGAATTTGACCTGCACGATCCAGACGATATTCGATTTTACCGGCTTTAATTTCTTGAACAGCCTTAGTTACATCGAAAGTTACCGTTCCGGCTTTAGGGTTAGGCATCAGACCTTTACCGCCGAGCAGTCGGCCCAATTTACCTACTTCACTCATCATATCTGGTGTCGCTACGCAGACGTCGAATTCGAACCAGCCTTGTTGGATTTTGTTGATCATGTCTGCATCACCAACATAGTCCGCGCCAGCCGCTTCCGCTTCTTTCGCTTTGTCACCTTTTGCAAATACCAATACGCGTTGTGTTTTACCTGTGCCGTGTGGCAAGACAACAACACCACGTACAGCCTGGTCTTGCTTACGAGGGTCTACACCCAAACGAACTGCTGCTTCGATTGTTTCATCGAATTTTGCAGTAGCTGCCTTTTTCACAAGCTCTACAGCTTCTGAAGGCTCGTAAGTTGCTTCGCTGTCAATCAGCTTAGCAGCTTCCAGGTATTTTTTACCGTGTTTAGCCATGTTTTATTCCTCCTTTGTGGTGTTAGCGGATATACCTCCCACATCAACCGGTCGCGAATCGACCGGTTTTACGAAGCCATGTTTCTTATGAAAATTAGTCTTCGATGGTGATACCCATGCTGCGGGCAGTACCTTCGACCATACGCATAGCGGACTCAACGTCTGCTGCATTCAGGTCAGGCATTTTTGTTTCTGCGATTTGACGTACCGCATCACGTTTAACAGTAGCAACTTTTTTCTTGTTCGGTTCGCCGGATCCTTTTTCAACTTTAGCTGCCACTTTCAACAGAACTGCTGCTGGTGGAGTTTTAGTGATGAAAGTAAAGGAACGGTCCTCGAATACAGAAATTTCAACTGGAATAATCAATCCCGCTTGATCAGCTGTACGAGCGTTGAATTCTTTACAGAATGCCATGATGTTGACACCTGCTTGACCCAAAGCTGGACCTACTGGTGGTGCTGGGTTTGCTTTACCTGCTGGAATCTGCAGTTTTACCATTTTAATAACTTTTTTCGCCATGATTGACACCTCCTTGCAAAATAGTGGTTAACGGGTTTTTCAACCCTCCCACAAGAAACTTGAAGAGACTATATCTTCTCCACTTGCGTGTATTCCAACTCAAGCGGCGTTTCCCGTCCAAACATGTTCACGTGCACTTTCAACTTGCTTTTGTCTACCAAAATTTCTTCCACGGAGCCTACGAAATTCGCAAAAGGACCGACTTTAATACGTACGGATTCCTTAATATCGAACTCAATTTTCGGCTTAGGTTCAACCATACCCATGTGCTTGAGAATTTGTTCCACTTCTTCAGGCAACAAAGCAGTTGGTTTGGACCCAGAACCTGTCGAACCGACAAATCCTGTAACACCTGGTGTGTTGCGAACAACATACCAAGAATCATCCGTCTGTACCATTTCCACCAAGACATAACCAGGGTAAACTTTACGCATGACGGTTTTTTTCTTACCGTCCTTGTTTACCACTTCTTCTTCCATAGGAACAAGAACGCGGAATATCTTGTCTTCCATGCCCATAGACTCGACGCGTTTTTCCAAATTGGCTTTGACCTTGTTCTCATACCCTGAATAGGTATGAACGACGTACCATCTTTTTTCCATATCAAGCCACCGGAACCCTTCTTAAATAATCGCTTCGATCACAAAGGAGATGCCAATGTCAATGACCCAAAAAAACAGCGTCATAACCACAACAGTACCAAGTACGATCAATGTGTAGTTGGTCAGCTCTTTACGATTAGGCCAGCGAACTTTTTTAAGTTCAGCCCAGCTTTCTGAGAAAAAGGAAATCAGAGATTTGAAACTTCGTTTCACGCCGACACCTCCAAAAACTATCTGGTTTCGCGATGAGAAGTCTGCTCGTTACAAAACTTGCAAAATTTCTTCATCTCCATGCGGTCGGGGTGATTACGCTTGTTTTTTGTCGTAGTGTAATTTCTTTGTTTGCAGTTAGTACAAGCCAAAGTAATAATTACCCGCATGATGTACACCTCCCGAAGACTTCCACATTCAAGCAGAGTCTCTAAATTGATCCTGAAAAAAAGCCATAAATTTAGGCCTACCTAAAACACTTTATCACAAGGGTATAACCATGTCAATGAAAGAATAGCCTTTTCATTCGCTGGGTATTACTTCCGTACAACGTACTCTCGTTTCACATCTCTGTTTTTCTCTTCTCCTGCATGGACCGAGCGATTACTAGTATAAACATTCTTTGATTTTATAAACTTGAGACACTAAAAAAAGACTCAAACACCGAGCCTTTTCCGTCAACGACAACATGTGTTTAATTATCTCGAACTTCCAGGTACTTTTCAAGCTTGCGCTTCACGCGCTGGAGTGCATTATCAATGGACTTCACATGTCTGTCCAAATCTACTGCAATCTCTTGATAAGATCTCCCGTCCAGATACAACATCAATACTTTACGTTCCAGATCACTCAGAATCTCGGACATTTTATCTTCCAGGCCCACAAACTCTTCCTGATTGATGATAAGTTCTTCCGGATCACTGACCTGGGTTCCACAAATCACATCGAGTAACGTACGATCAGACTCTTCGTCATAAATAGGCTTGTCCAGAGATACATAAGAATTAAGCGGAATATGCTTCTGACGTGTTGCTGTCTTAATCGCCGTGATGATCTGTCTTGTAATACACAGTTCGGCAAAAGCCTTGAACGAAGCCAGCTTGTCCCCTTTGAAATCTCGAATGGATTTGTAGAGGCCAATCATTCCTTCTTGAATAATATCTTCCCGGTCTGCCCCAATCAGAAAATAAGATCTCGCCTTGGCGCGTACAAAGTTACGATATTTGTTAATCAAAAACTCTAACGCTTCGCTTTCGCCTTCACGGAAAGCTTCGACAATGTCTTCGTCACTTTGGTAATCATACTTGGATAACATGATATCTTTGAGGTCGACACTCACAGACAATCCCTCCGGCTGCAACGCAAGGTACCCCGTTACTCTACTCTATGAAATATACGATCAGTATATATGATGGCACCTCACACCGTCAACCACGCTCTGCCTAAAAAAGAACATCAATAACATAAATGTCAAGACTTTCAATATTCTAAATATTGTAAAAAGCGTACTGTTATTCCCGCCGCCATCGCTCAAACTCTTTCAATACATCGGGACTTAACTTGCCCCCGAGTGTATTACGAGTTGTCTTCGCCTGATCTTCTTCCAGTCGTTTCTTTAATTCTTTTTCGTTCTGCTCGACTTCAATCAGCAATTCCCTTGCAGATACGCGTAGCGCTCCCTGTCCGAATATGACATGTTGCTCTACCATATCGCTCGTAGCCACATAGATTTGGCGTCTTCGCATGCTTAGTTCCCGAACGAGTCTCTCAATGCATTCGTCTGCCGTCTCTTTTTCCTTTGTAAAATAGATCTGTACTTTGCTCTGTGTAAAGGATTTACCGAGTCCAGGCACGAGGTAGGCGTCAAACACAACAATGACCCGCCGGCCGGAGAACGCCTGATAGTCAGCGAGCCGAAAAAGAAGCCTGTTACGCGCCTCTTCGAGCCCACTTTCAGCTAGTCTGGTTAACTCCGGCCAGTCACCAATCATGTTGTACCCGTCTACAAGAAGCACATCACGGGAATCAGCCATACCTTCTATTCCTGCGCTTGACGCGAGCGGAGCACTTCATACATGACAACACCCGCTGCCACGGAAGCATTCAGGGAATTAATCTGACCTTGCATCGGCAATTTGATCAGTACATCGCATTTCTCACGAATGAGTCGTCCCATTCCCTTGTTTTCATTGCCGATTACCAATGCCACAGGGCCAGTAAAGACTCCGTTACCAAAGACACCTTCATGAGCCGTGACATCTGTCCCTACAACCCACACACCTTCTTCTTTAAGGCGATCGATAGTCTGACCGAGATTACTTACACGAGCCACTGGTACGTACTCCACAGCGCCTGCTGACGTTTTGGATACCGTCACTGTTACCGCTGCCGAGCGACGTTTGGGTACAATGACACCATGCGCACCTGTGCAGTCTGCTGTCCGTAAAATCGAACCCAGGTTATGAGGATCTTCAATCTCATCCAGTAGAATTAGGAAAGGATGCTCATTCTTCGCTTTTGCTGCGGCAAGAATGTCTTCTACCTCCACATAAGCATAAGGTGCCGCTTGTGCGACTACCCCTTGATGCTGAATGCCTGGTACTGTTTGGTCCAACTTACGCTTGTCCACGTGTTGAATGACAATCCCGAGTTTTTTAGCTTCCGAGATAATAGGTTGAGTCAGATGTTTCTGTGCTGTATCGGCAATCCATATTTTATTAATGGTCCGGCCTGAACGCAGCGCCTCCGTCACGGAGTGTTTACCGGCGATCCATTCTTCTTCCATCGTTGTTCGATCCTCTCTGTAATGCGTTGTTTTGTTGAAATTTCTATTTTTTTGTCGGTGATGGCGATTGTTGTTCCGCTTGCTCAATGCCAAGTCCGATCAGTTCAATCATGCGATCATGACGACCACTACTGTAGAGGTATCCAATGAGACATTCAAAAGCCGTAGCATGTCTGTACTCCAGAACATCTGCATTTTTGGGGATACTCCCCGACTTGGCATTCCGCCCTTGCCGGACGATATCCCGTTCCTCTTCTGTCAGTTCAGCCTCGATAGTTGTAAGTATGCGGCTCTGTGCCTTCGCTGATACCAATCCGGTTGCACTACGGTGCAAATGATTGGGACGCATGTTGGCCTTCGACAACAGATATTGACGAACAGCCACTTCATATACCGCATCACCAATATAGGCCAGTGCAATAGGAGGAATCAACCTGGCAGGTCTGGAAGGGGGATATGGGAACCATCCTCCTTCTGTAGCCTGCTCCTGTTGTTTTGGTGTATTTGAATGTCCTTCGCTCATTTGCGCCGCCATCTCATGCCCTGCGCCGTATCCTCAAGCAGGATACCACGTGCAGACAATTCATCGCGGATTTCATCCGCTCTTGCCCAGTTTTTGGACTTGCGCGCTTCTACACGTTCTTCAATCAGACGCTCTACTTCTTCATCCAAAAGTTCTGGCTCTGCGTCAGTATAGATGCGCAGTACCGCATTCAGTTCATTGAACAACTCGAGGAGCGCACGAATGTCAGCAGCATTGACTACTTCTTGCTGCAACAGTTGGTTGGCTTCCCCTGCCCACTCAAACATTGCTGTAATTGCATCAGGTGTATTGAAATCGTCCTGCATCTTCTCGTGATACTGCTGACGAATTTGGTCGAGTCTTGCTGCAAACTCTGTTGAAATATCCTGATCTACAGTCACCGCATTCAGACGATGGTTCAGGTTACCTACAGCATTCGCAATCCGGTCCACACTGTTCTGTGCCTGCTCCATCGTATCATCCGTAAAGTTCAATGGATTGCGATAGTGGGTAGACAACATGAAATAACGAATCGCTTCACGTTTATATTGATTACGCAAGTCTTTAACAAGAACACCATTGCCGAGCGATTTCGACATTTTCTCGTTATCGATTCGGATAAAACCATTATGCATCCAGTAGTTGGCAAGCGGTTTACCTGTTAACACCTCGGATTGGGCACATTCGCACTCATGGTGCGGGAACTGCAGATCCTGTCCGCCCCCGTGAATGTCCAGTGTATCCCCAAGGTACTCCCTTGCCATGGCGGAGCACTCAATGTGCCAGCCTGGTCGACCATCTCCCCAAGGGCTGGACCAATAGATCTCACCTGGTTTAGCAGCCTTCCAGAGCACGAAATCTTCAGGATGCTCTTTACGCTCGTCCACGCCTACACGGATTCCGAATTGCAACTCCTGCAGGTTTTGTTTCGAGAGTTTGCCGTATTCGCTGAATTTGCCTGTGCGATAATAGACGTCACCACCATTTTCATATGCAAATCCCTTTTCTACCAGCTCACGGATAAAATCAATAATGAGCGGCATGTTCTCTGTTACTCGCGGATTGCTGCTTGCCTTCGGAATACCCAGTCCTTCAAGGTCTTCATAATAGGCTGCAATAAACTTCTCCGCTACATGAGGGACGTCTGTTCCAAGTTGTTCTGCTTTGCGGATCAGCTTGTCGTCGACATCCGTGAAGTTCACCACATAGTTCACTTCATGTCCTGTCTGTTCCAGGTACCCACGAACCGTGTCGAAAAAGATGACTGGTCGTGCATTCCCGATATGAATGTAGTCATATACCGTTGGTCCGCATACATACATTTTTACTTTCCCTGGCTCTTGGGGAACAAAATCCTCTTTTGTACGGCTCATCGTATTATAAATTTGAAGCGTCATGGTCACTTATCCTTTCATCCTATACTGCCTATATTTATTGTATCACGTATCACGCACAGTCTCATTTTCACGGGCATTCTGCAGTGTACGTATTTCTTGCTGCAATCGTTCGAGTTCTTTTTGCATACTGCGCAAGGAGTCAACGACCGGATCGGGCAATTGTTGACTGAGGCGATCTACCCGTCTACCATCCTGTTTAACAATTCTGCCCGGTATACCTACCACGGTACTATTGGAAGGAACCTCCTTAAGCACAACGGAGTTCGCACCAATGTTGCATTGATCCCCCACGCTAAATGAACCCAGCACTTTGGCTCCGGATGAGATAACCACATTATTACCAATGGTCGGATGTCTCTTACCTTTTTCTTTCCCTGTTCCGCCCAGGGTAACCCCCTGATAGATAACGACATCATCGCCAATCTCACATGTTTCTCCAATAACGACGCCCATTCCATGGTCAATAAACAACCGATTTCCGATCGTAGCTCCAGGATGTATCTCAATTCCTGTCATAAAACGGCTAACCTGTGAAATGAACCTGGCAACCGAGAACCATCTTCGCTTGTATAAAAAATGAGCCATCCGGTGTGCCCATATCGCATGCAGCCCTGAGTAGGTTAATACGACTTCAAACCAACCTCGGGCCGCCGGATCGTTTTCAAACACCGCCTGGATATCTGATCTGATCTTCTTGAACATGCTCGTTCCCCTCTTGTTCAGGTTCCCGTCCTCCGGCTTACCGGACGGCGCGTTCCTTGGTAGTGTACTGCACACTCGCCTAAACAAAAAACGCCCCTGCAGCATTTAGCTGCAGAGGCGTTTATCGCGGTCCCACTCTGCTCGGTCCATTCTTAAATAGAATGAGCCCTCAAGCGGTTTGGTAACGGAAACCAATCGTCACAACCTATCCTAACGTTTTCCCTTGTCATGATCGACAAAGGCGGGGCTGGATTCGGCTGTGCAGCTCACGGGCGCATTTCGACTGCTGGACAGTGGATGGTTCACAGCCACCGCAACCAAAGAAATCTTTCTTTGCTGCGGGACCATCCTCTCTGAATCTGTCCGGGTCAGTCTACTCCTCCCGATCTTTGCTGTTCTATTAGATAAATCATATCAATTATTCGTTGTGTTGTTATTATAGCGAAAAGGCCTCAGGCTGACAACAGCCTCCTACGTAATCCATAAATCATAGGACTGTGTCCAGATTCCAAATAAACGGAATGTCCTCGAATAAGCTTATTTTACTTGTGCAAGCAATCGCTTAATCACCGTATCACGACCCAGAAGCACGATCGTTTGGTTCAGATCCCGTCCATGCGTCTGTCCAGTCAAGGCTACACGAATTGGCATAAAGAGCTGTTTGCCCTTAAAGCCGGTTTCTTTCTGTACTTCCTTGATCAATGCAGCCATTTTGCTTGGAGTAAACTCTTCGCTCGCCTGTACCTTATCGGCAAATGCCTTCAGTACGGTTGGCACCTGCTCCTCAGCAAGCACTGCTTCTCCTTCACTTTCAAGCTCCAGATTGGAACGGAAGAACACTTCCGACAATTCCACAATATCGGAGGCAGAATTCATCTGCTCCTGGTACAGATGTACCAGAGTATACGCCCACTCTTTTTGTTCAGCCGACAGCTCCGAAGGGATAAGTCCAGCCTTTTGCAGATGCGGAATGGCCATTTCAGCAATACGTTCCGGGTCAGCATGTTTGATATAGTGGTTGTTCAAGTGAGCCAGCTTGTGCGTATCAAATACCGCCGGGCTCTTGGACAGACGTTTCGTATCAAAAATGGAGATCAGCTGCTCTTGCGAGAAGATCTCTTCCTCCCCTTCCGGCGACCAGCCAAGCAGGGAAATGAAGTTAAACATCGCTTCAGGCAGATAGCCAAGCTGATCATACTGCTCAATAAACTGAATAACGGACTCATCCCGTTTACTCAGCTTCTTGTGATTTTCATTCACGATCAGCGTCATATGACCGAATTGCGGCGGCTCCCAGCCGAGCGCTTCATAGATCATCAGTTGACGCGGCGTGTTCGAGATGTGATCTTCCCCACGCAGAACGTGGGAGATCTTCATCAAGTGATCATCCACAGCAACAGCATAGTTGTAGGTGGGAATGCCGTCTTTTTTCACAATGACGAAGTCACCGGATTCCTTGCTGTTGAACGAAATTGTACCTTTAACCATGTCATCAAACGTATATATGCGCTCTTCCGGTACACGGAAACGAATACTCGCTACGCGGCCTTCCGCTTCAAACGCACTAATTTGCTCTGGAGTGAGGTCACGGTGTTTGCCAGAATAACGCGGTGTTTCTCCACGTGCTGACTGTTCCTCGCGCTCTTGCTCCAATTCTTCTTCCGTGCAGAAGCAAGGGTAAGCCAGACCGTTATCCAACAATTCCTGCGTATATTTACGATAGAGATCCAGACGTTCCGTTTGACGGTATGGTCCGTATTCTCCGCCCACGTCAATACTTTCATCCCACTCGATTCCAAGCCATTTCAGGTATTTCAGTTGGCTTTCTTCACCACCGGCAATGTTCCGTTTCACGTCCGTATCTTCAATACGAATAATGAATTTACCGTTATTATGTTTGGCATATAGATAGTTAAACAACGCCGTACGGGCATTCCCGATATGCAGGTGTCCCGTTGGGCTCGGCGCGTAACGCACACGAATATCCGTGCTCATATGATCCCCTCCGTCACTAATTGATTGATGATATCACACACGTACAAGGCAAACAACGGATTGAGCGGCAATGCCCTCTCCCCGTCCCGGGAATCCCAGTTGCTCTGTTGTTGTTGCTTTCACGTTCACCTGTGTTACATCCGCTTCCAGTGCCTTGGCAATAACCTCAGCCATCTGTGGGATATAAGGAGCCATCTTTGGCTTCTGGGCAATAATCGTTGAATCGATATTCCCTAGCTTATACCCGCGATCTTTCACAAGCTGCCATACATGCTCCAGCAATTTCAGGCTGTCGGCATCTTTGAATTCCGGATCGGTATCCGGGAAGTGCTTGCCAATATCTCCAAGTGCCAGCGCACCCAAAATGGCATCACTAATCGCGTGCAACAGCACGTCTGCGTCCGAGTGACCCAGCAGTCCTTTTTCATAAGGAATCGTTACTCCGCCAATAATACACGGGCGTCCCTCTACCAGCTGATGTACATCAAATCCCTGTCCTACACGTATCATCGCTTCTTCTCTCCCCCCAGCAAAAACGCAGCATATTGCAAATCTTCCGGCGTTGTTAATTTGATATTGGTATAATTGCCTTCCACAACCTTGACCGACATTCCCTGACGTTCAGCCAGCATGGCATCATCTGTCCCCAGAAATCCGTCCTGCTCGGCTGATTCGTAGGCGGAGAGCAGGGAAGAAAGACGAAAAGCCTGCGGGGTTTGAATGCTCCACAGACTGCTGCGGTCTGGCGTCGCCGTAACGACTCCTTCCGCATTCACTTGTTTGATCGTATCCTTCACGGGAACCGCTAGCACAGCTGCTCCACCACCAGATATGGCGGCCGCCATACATCCCTTGATCTGCTCATGGTTCACAAAAGGACGTACCCCGTCGTGAACGAGAACCCAATCCGTCCCAAGTGCCTTCAGGCCTTTATGGACAGAATGTTGTCTCTCTTTCCCTCCGGGGATAACACGGACACGTGAATCCAGTTGGTATTCTTTTACCCAATCCTGGCAGCGTTCAACATCTGCAGCTCCTGTGACCAGCACCATCTCGCGGATCTCGTCCAGCGCAGCAAACACCTCAAGCGTATGTATGAAAACGGGCTTGTCCTGCAGCAACAGAAACTGTTTGCTCTCGGTCGTCCCCATCCGGGTTCCGCGACCTGCTGCCACAATGACAACGCCCCACCCTTTATCCATGCCGCAATCCCTGCCTTGTCTGTCAGTTTATCGTCCAAAGATATACAATATCATTCAACGATACACTACCCATCATACCGCTTTATTGGGCTTTTTCCAACAGTTTCGGCTTGGCAAAAATCATTCGTCCCGCTGAAGTCTGCAACACACTCGTCACCAGCACTTCCATCATCATGCCGATATACTCGCGTCCGCCTTCCACAACGATCATTGTGCCATCATCCAGATAGGCTACACCTTGACCATGCTCCTTGCCATCCTTGATGATCTGCACCATAATCTCTTCACCTGGCAGAACGACCGGCTTCACTGCATTCGCGAGATCATTAATGTTCAGCACAGATACACCCTGGAGTTCACAGACTTTGTTCAGGTTAAAGTCATTAGTGACCACTTTGCCCTGAAGCACTTTAGCCAATTTAACCAGTTTGCTGTCCACCTCGGAGATTTCCTCGAAATCCCCCTCGTAGATCAGGACTTTGACATCCAGTTCCTTCTGGATTTTGTTCAAAATGTCCAGTCCACGCCGCCCTCTGTTCCGCTTGAGCAGATCCGATGAATCGGCAATATGCTGCAGCTCTTCCAAAACGAATTCCGGAATTACGATCGTGCCTTCAATGAATCCGGTTTTACATATATCTGCGATACGCCCATCGATAATGACGCTGGTATCCAGAATTTTATGTTCTTCCATCCGTCTATCCTCGTCCACCTCGGGATGACCCCACCGTCCAGACATCCAGAAGGCCCCCAGATCGTCTTTCTTTGCCATGGCAAGGGTGTAGCCAGAATAGGCACTAATCACCGTCAGCGCCACTTGCAGCACTTCTCCTGCCGTCCCCATCCATCCCAAAACAGGGTAGAGTAACAAGGCCACCAGTAATCCTGCAACGGTACCTGCCGCACCTGCAGCCAATTCGTTCATAGGTACTTTTGCCAATGAATCAATTCCACTATGCAGCCTGTCTGCTATCAATGTACCGCCAATGTTACATACAGCCATAAACATTACAGCTCCCAGCAGCGTTGATATACCAGCTCCCAGTAATCCTGCCGACTGAATCCACTCCGCCATCCATGGGACCGATTTTCCTGCCAGATGATATGCCGTGTAGCCGAACCATGCACCGCACAATCCTGTAAAAGTTAAAATGCCTTTTTTCCACATTAGTCCCTGCACCTCCTTCAATGTATCTCGAACTTTATATCCAGTATGATCCAATTCCTGAATTGCTAATCCCATCCGCAAGAACTTTTTGGAAATGTTGCAATCGTCAGTTGAAAGTAGGTAAATTATTGGCATATAATGAATTCAATTCATATCCCGAGGTGAGTGGCAAAATGAGTACGCTAAGTTTACAGGCTTTCCAGGATCAAGTTTCTGAACTGTTGCTGCGTCATCGCAGCCTGATTGATGTACTGTCCAAAACGGGACAAGCCGGAGCGTCTGTTAACCGTGCCGTGTCCAAAGCCATTACCGAATGCGGCTGCATCGAGCTGCACGCCACCAAGCAGAAATATGCCCCGGAGAGCGATATCGCTCAAACCAAGGGCTTGCTGGAAACGCATGTGGAAGGTGAGTTGTGCGAGAACTGCCGAGAGGTCATCAGCTCTGAACTGGGGCGGAACCTGTTCTACATGTCGGCTCTCTGCAATCTGCTGGACATCAACATGGAAGAGGTCGTGAATCACGAATCACAGAAGTGTTCGACGTTAGGGATGTTTAATCTGTCGTAAGAAGATATGTATTTCGTTCGTAAGGGTTTCTTTTACCGTAAATAGATCTGAATAAGCAAAAAGCACGTATACTCCTATTCAGGAGCGTACGTGCTTTCTTTGTATGGTGTCTATCCCCAATGCCCAATGCTTAACGATCAGAAGAACGGGAAGATTTCTCATCCTTGCGTTTTTTGGCCCGATTACGCGAGGCCGCTGTTCGCACATTATGCTTCATTCCATACAAGGCGTATAACACCAGCGGAATAAAGATCAATTTGGATAACTGCTCCGGGAAAATAACGGCTACGGCTATCGCAAATAACACAACCCATGGTGCAATCCAGATTGCCTTGCGTGGCAAACCGACCTTTTTGAAATTGGGATACTTAAGCGAACTCACCATCAGGTATGATAACAGCAACGTAGCAATCATCATGCTGATCGGGCCGATATCCTTGTTGAACAAGGACAGTGTAGCCAGCACTCCGCCGGCTGCCGGAATCGGCAGACCTGTGAAGTACCCCGGAATTCCCGGACGAACATTAAACCGAGCAAGACGAATGGCTCCACAGATCGGAAAAGCAGCTGTTGCAATCCAGGCGAGTATCGGCATCGAATCTTGAAACGACACCATAAATATGATCAGGGCTGGTGCTGCACCAAAGGAAACCATGTCAGACAAGGAATCCAGTTCCTTGCCGAATTCGCTTTGGGCATTTAGCGCACGTGCCACTCGGCCATCCAGACCGTCCAGCAGCATCGCTACAATGACCATAATAGCAGCCAAACTGTAATTTCCATCAATTGCAAGCAAAATTGCCATCATTCCAAGAAACAGATTACCCAGGGTAAAGAGATTCGGAATGAATCTGGTTAGCATTGTTGTTTCACCTCATCCATTTCAAGCCTTTATTTAGGCAAACCCTTACATCTGTCTGTCGATAAACATCTGCTCCTGCAAACGTTTGAGGCCTTCCTTAATGGTCCGGGCACGAACTTCACCAATACCGTCCACTTCGTCCAGTTCTTCAATTGTAGCCATAATGACATGAGGCAATTGTTCGAATTGATCCACCAGGTTATGGATAATGACATTCGGCAGGCGGGGGATCTTATTTAATACCCGGAATCCGCGAGGTGCAACCGAATCCTCTGAAGTAGCCGCAGATGAAGGGTAGCCGAGCAGACGAACAATATGATGTGCATCCAACAATTCATCATCCGACAATCTTTTCAGTCCCACGATAATTTCACGGATTTTGTCATCACTGTCGTCACGGGCATAGTCTTTGTACAGCAACCAAGCTTCTTCTTCCGTTGTACCCACGAGCTCTTCCATTTGCATGGAGATGAGTCGTCCCTCATTCCCAAGTTCATGAATGTATCGTTTGATTTCCGTTTTGATCCGCATCACCATTTCGGTACGCTGAATCACATTAACCACTTCAGGAATCGTTACCAGTTCCTCAAATTCAGAGGCACTCAGATTCGTAAGGGACTGTGTCAATACAGCTTTGTATTTCTCCAGGGTTTGAATTGCTTGATTGGCTTTGGTCAAAATAACCCCAATTTCCTTGAGGGAATAACGAAGTGTTCCCTGATACAAGGTGATGATATTCCGACGCTGTGATATGGAAACCACCAATTTACCCGTTTGCTTCGCTACACGCTCTGCCGTCCGGTGACGAATACCCGTCTCTGATGAAGAGATCGAAGAGTCCGGGATTAACTGGGTATTGGCGTAAAGAATACGCTTCAAATCCTCACTAAGAATAATGGCTCCATCCATCTTGGCGAGTTCGTACAGATAGTTGGGGGAAAAATCACAGTTAATCGAGAATCCCCCGTCCACCACTTCCATTACTTCAGGGCTGTATCCTACAACAAGCAGTGCGCCCGTCTTGGCGCGCAGCACATTTTCCAGACCTTCGCGGAAAGGTGTACCTGGTGCGATCAGCCTTAACAACTCATTCATATTATCCAGTTGGCTCGAATCTTTCATCTTGTTATGCCCCCTAATCTAAAGCAACCGCTAGTGCATCTGCCACGGTATTCACACCGATCAGTTGTATCCCGCGAGGATGTTTCCAGCCCTTTAAGCTTTTTTCTGGTAAAATGACTCGCTTGAAGCCCAGCTTCGCGGCTTCCTTCACTCGTTGTTCGGCCCGTGATACGGCTCGGACCTCACCTGTCAGACCGATCTCGCCAAAGATGACGTCATCCGGCTTCGTCGGTACATCTCTTAAACTGGATGCAATGCTGACAGCAACCGCCAAATCGACAGCTGGCTCATCCAGTCTTACTCCTCCAGCTACATTCAGATACGCATCCTGGGTCTGTAAAAACATACCCATCCGTTTCTCCAGCACAGCAATGATCAGATTCAACCGATGCAGATCTACCCCTGTTGCCATACGGCGGGGAGAAGGGAAATGGGTCGTCGAAATCAACGCCTGCAATTCCACAAGCAGAGGGCGTGTACCCTCCATACTGGCAACTACCGTTGAACCTGCTACCCCTAGTGGACGTTCCGACAAAAAGAGTTCGGAGGGATTGCCCACCTCACGAAGTCCATCCTCGCCCATTTCAAAAATACCAATCTCATTGGTGGAACCAAAACGGTTCTTCACCGCACGCAGTAGGCGATACGTATGATGCCGTTCTCCTTCAAAATAAAGCACGCAATCCACCATATGTTCTAACATACGTGGACCGGCAATGGCACCTTCTTTGGTAACATGCCCCACAAGAACCGTTGCAATGCCTCTGCCTTTGGCAATCCGCATGAACCTTGACGTACATTCCCTTACCTGTGCAACACTACCAGGCGCACTGGTAACTTCGGGAAGATATACCGTCTGAATGGAGTCGATGACAAGAAAATGCGGCTGGATCTGATCCACCGCTTCCTCTACACGTTCCATATTGGTTTCACACAGTACATACAACTCGGCAGAGAGTGCCCCGAGACGATCCGCCCGTAATTTGGTTTGCTTGACCGATTCCTCACCGGAAACATATAACACACGCAAACCCGAATGCGTCAACGCATGGGACGTCTGCAACATCAACGTTGACTTACCGATACCTGGATCTCCGCCCACCAGAACGAGGGAACCTGGAACAATTCCGCCACCCAATACCCGGTTCAACTCTCCAATTCCAGTCTGTACACGCGGTTCCTGACCGCTATCTATATCTATGATAGGAAGCGGTTTATCTTTACTGTCAAACAGGGGAGAATTTCTCCCTTGTGTTTTGACCACCGTCTCTGTTTCTTCCACCATTGAATTCCATGACTGACAACCCGGACACTTACCGTACCACTTGGGGGCTTCATAGCCGCATTCCGTACATTGAAACTTGGTTTTAACTTTGGCCACTTCAGCACTCCTATAATTTAGATTTATAACAGCATTTTGCATTATTCGACGAATTTTGCCCAAACTCCCTGACGTGCAGGGTTACTAAAAGTTTACCATTGTTTGAGATTTTTCGTAAAGGATTATCGCAAACTTTACACATGTTCCTGACATAATCATGTCCGTCTTCTGTCCAAAATGCAAAAAATCCTCCCCGGCCGAAGCCGAGAAGGATTAAAGATTAATGCAAGCTGGAGTTCAACTCCAAAGCTTGATACATATTATTTGGTTTCGATTTCCTCGTTAGAAGGAACAACCACGTCTTTTTTCGTTACAGACAGTGCACCGTTCTCTTCATCAATGAGTAATGAATCCCCTTTGGTTACGTTACCTGTGAGCAACTCTTCGGACAATTTGTCCTCGATATGCTTCTGGATCGCCCGACGAAGCGGACGCGCACCGTAAGCTGGATCGAAGCCGGCTTTGGCAAGGAAATCCTTTGCATTGTCCGTGAGTTCAAAGTCAACCTCGTATTCACGTAGCCGTTTGCGAAGCTCCTCGCTCATGAGGGTAACAATCTCTGCAATGTGTTTCTGTTCCAGAGAGTGGAATACGATAATTTCATCAATCCGGTTAAGGAACTCTGGACGGAAGCTTTTCTTCAGCTCATCCATAACTTTACCCTTCATGTTATCGTAATCCGCACCTGCATCCACAACCGCTGTAAAGCCCAGTGTAGAGTTACGTTTAATCGCTTCAGCACCCACGTTGGATGTCAGGATAATCAGCGTATTCCGGAAGTCAACAACGCGACCTTTGGAATCCGTGAGACGACCATCCTCAAGCACTTGCAGCAAGATATTGAATACTTCTGGATGTGCTTTCTCGATCTCATCGAGCAGGACTACGGAATAAGGTTTGCGACGAACTTTCTCTGTCAGCTGGCCACCTTCTTCGTATCCAACATATCCAGGAGGCGCTCCGACAAGTCGGGAAGTCGAATGCTTCTCACCATACTCGGACATATCAATACGAATTACTGCATTTTCATCGCCGAACATCGCTTCAGCCAGAGCACGAGCAAGTTCTGTTTTACCTACCCCTGTAGGGCCGAGGAAAATGAATGAACCCATCGGACGTTTTGGATCTTTCAATCCAGCACGAGCACGACGAACCGCACGGCTGACGGACTTCACAGCCTCATCTTGGCCAATGACACGTTCATGCAGAATCGATTCCAGGTTCATCAGACGCTGTGTCTCTTCTTCTTTCAGCTTGTTCACCGGAATTCCTGTCCAGTTGGCTACCACTTGTGCGATATCCTCAGGTGTTACTTCGGAATCCGTACGACCTTGTTTTTCTTTCCATTGATTCTTCGTTACATCCAGCTCTTCACGGATTTTTTGTTCCGTATCACGCAGAGCAGCTGCTTTTTCGAACTCCTGGCTTTGAACCGCAGCGTCTTTTTCCTTACGGATATCTTCCAGACGACTTTCCAGTTGTTTCAGGTTTGGTGGGATCGTGTAAGAGTTCAATCTTACTTTGGAACCCGCCTCGTCAATCAGGTCGATCGCTTTGTCTGGCAGGAAACGGTCTGTAATGTAACGGTCAGACAGTTTAACTGCCTGCACAATCGCTTCGTCCGTAATTTTCACGCGGTGATGCGCCTCATAACGGTCACGCAAGCCATGCAAGATCTGAATCGCTTCTTCCGGAGAAGGTTGATCTACAGTAATCGGTTGGAAACGACGCTCAAGCGCAGCATCCTTCTCGATATATTTGCGATACTCATCCAGCGTTGTTGCACCAATGCACTGCAATTCTCCACGGGCCAGAGCCGGTTTCAAAATGTTAGAAGCATCGATGGCACCTTCAGCTCCGCCTGCGCCAATCAAGGTATGCAATTCGTCAATAAACAGGACAATGTTACCTGCTTGACGAATCTCATCCATAATTTTTTTCAGACGATCTTCGAACTCACCACGATATTTGGTTCCGGCTACTACTGAACCCATATCCAAGGTCATTACACGTTTGTCGCGCAATGTTTCCGGAATCTCATTTGCAATAATTTTTTGTGCAAGGCCTTCAGCAATGGCTGTTTTACCTACACCTGGCTCACCGATCAATACCGGGTTGTTCTTGGTACGACGGCTGAGCACCTGGATGACACGTTCAATTTCTTTGCTACGTCCAATAACTGGATCAAGGTTATTCTCTCTGGCGTAAGCCGTGAGGTCACGTGCTAGACTGTCCAGCGTTGGTGTGCTTACATTGGCAGGTGTTCCATTATGGCTGGATACAGCCTCACTGCTACCAAGCAACTGCAGCACTTGTTGTCTTGCTTTGTTCAGGCTGATCCCCAGGTTATTGAGCACACGTGCTGCAACACCCTCGCCTTCACGAATCAATCCGAGCAGGATATGCTCTGTGCCTACATACGTGTGACCCAATTTACGAGCTTCATCCATAGACAGTTCAATTACTTTTTTCGCACGTGGCGTATATGCAATGTTGGTAGGTTGCTCTTGGCCACGGCCAATCAGCGTTTCTACTTCATCCTGAATTTTTTCCAATCCGAGTCCCAGGCCGATCAGTGCTTTGGCTGCGATGCCTTCGCCTTCACGAATGAGGCCGAGCAAAATATGCTCAGTACCGATGTTATTATGACCGAGACGGACAGCTTCTTCCTGCGCGAGTGCGAGCACCTTTTGGGCCCGTTCCGTAAATCTTCCAAACATCATATCTCCTGCACCTCCATGGTTTTGGATAAAACGAGGGTCATGTAATGAAATAACCGTCGTATTCTTCATATCTTTTTTGTTTGCAGCCGTGCTGCGAATAAAGTCATTCGGCATTCGTACATGCCTTATTATATAAAAGCCGCAATGCGGCATGAAACCATAATTCAATACAATATCAGGCTAAGCTAGGACTGCTTCGCTGCATTGATCGTATCACGAATCAACTGAGCACGGTAGATGTCACGCTCATCTGTGCGCATATCTTCCCCGAATGTTTTCTGCAAAAATCCCGGCTGAGTCATCACATTCAACTCATTCATTACCGTGATGGACAATCCATCCAGCAAGCCGAGATCCACGCCAAGACGTACATCCGATAAGCGCTGAGCAGCTTCCTTAGAATCCACAATGGCTGCATGTGACAGAATGCCGTAAGAACGCATGACACGATCCGTAATTCGAAGTCTGGAGTCGGTAATTAACCGTTCTCTGGCTGTACGCTCATGACCAATCATCTGTAACACAACACTATGCAGGTTCTCGATGACTTCCTGTTCGGTCTGTCCCAGTGTAATCTGGTTCGATATCTGGAACAGGTTACCCATCGCCTCGCTACCTTCACCGTATATTCCCCTTACAGTCAATCCAACTTGGGAAACTGCGGTTAAAATGCGGCCAATCTGTTGCGTCATCACCAGGGCAGGCAAGTGCATCATAACCGATGCTCTGACCCCTGTACCTACATTGGTAGGACAGCTGGTTAAGTATCCTCTGCGATCATCAAAAGCATAATCCACGTGCGCTTCAAAAGCATCATCTATTGCGGAAGCTTTCTCCCAGGCTTCTTTCACCTGGAACCCCGGATAGAGGCACTGGATACGAAGATGATCCTCTTCATTAATCATAATACTGACAGATTCATCCTCACTGAGAATAACCGCACCATTTCTGGATTCATTCGCAAGACTTGGACTGATGAGATGTTTCTCCACCAGCACCCGTTTGTCGAGTTCGTCAATATCGATCAGATCCAACGTATGAAAATCCCCAAAGGCATGAACGTCATCGTATTGAAGTACTTCGCTCAGCTTATTCAGCACTTCTTCCGATTGCTCATTGGAAGCCAGCATCGGAAACGGAACATGCTGAAGGTTGCGTGCGATCCGGACACGGCTGCTAATGACGATTTCGGAATCAGCCGCATCACTGCGCATCCAGTCGCTGAGCGCCTTCTCTGTAAAGCGCAGATTAGGCATTACGCATCCCTCCTACTCATGACAAACTTTACTCCTGAGCTATCCCTTTTTCAAGTCCTCTGATCTGGTCACGGATCTGAGCCGCCTCTTCAAATTCCTCTTGGGCGATGCTCTCCTGAAGCTCGCGCTTCAGATCGGCGATTTGCCGTTTCACCTTGATGCGACCACCAGCTCGTGCAGGCACTTTGCCTACATGGGACGTACTGCCATGAACCCGCTTGAACAAAGGGTCCAAACGGCTGTCAAAATATTTATAACATGAACTGCAACCGAACCGGCCTATTTTGCTAAATTGTGAGTACGTCATACCACACTCTTCACATTGAAGTGCTTTTGCAGGTGGTGTGCCTGCCGATCCACTTTTGCCGGCTGGATCAAAATCGAGCAACCCGGACAACAGATTGTGAATGGAAAATCCACCTGATGTTCCAGGGATCATTTCCCCTTTTTCACGGGCACATGACTCACAAATATGGAATTCCGTCTTCTCTCCATTCACGATCTTCGTAAAATGAAGTGTCGCCGGACGTTTATTGCATTCTTGGCACAGCATATTGATGTACCTCCTTTGACCCCGATAGTTTTCATTTACCGAGCAAAGATATTAACATCGCCTTCAACATTCTGGCACGAATTTGATCCCGGTAAGGAAGTTTGACCAATATAACCTCTCTAGATACAGCTGCTCGCATTAACCCGGCTTCCCGTTTGCTCAAGAAACGTGCTTCTTCCAGTTGATAGATCAGACCTTCGGCAGCAGTCTGCCCGATCTCATCACCAATACTATGGTGCAAATGATTATGCAGAGCTGATTGGGCCGGTAATTCAATGCGCTGTATGCGAACATAACCACCACCACCGCGTTTACTCTCTACCAGGTATCCCTTCTCGAGGGTAAAGCGTGTGCTGATGACATAATTGATCTGGGAAGGTACACATGAAAATTGATCTGCCAGATCATTACGCTGAATTTCAACCATTCCTTCGGGACTTTCATGCAAAATACTCTTCAGATATCGTTCGATAATATCAGAGATATTACGCATCCAATCATCCTCCACTGTCTGAAACGTTAAGTCAATAAGGACCCACACGCCCCCACAGAGTACACCTTCTCTACCCATTTAACCAATCAGGAAAACAGCGAATCTTGCTTCCACAGACGTCAACAGGAGAGCGAAGGAAGCACGAAGGTCCTTTAATATTTCCTTGATCCTCCGATGAAATGAATCCCGTATATTGGCGATCATGCATCAGATTGTAGAAAGAAAGCTACTTAAGTATTAACCCTTTAGTTGACTTTGACTTTCTTTGACTTTATAACCATTATAGCATATTTTGTGGGTTTGCCAAGTGGGGTCACTATTCATTTTTTACGATTTTACACGAAATATTCCCCAGACACAAAAAAACCTCTCCAAAATTACTGGAGAAGTCCATTTGTCTTTCAATAACGCCGTATTCCTGTATAAGCTAATCAAGTTGAACAGAACAGCGGGGATAGGCATCAGAAGAAATCGAGCAAGTAGGTTTCCCGTTCAGGAATCGCTTGTTCCAAAGCCTTGATTGCTGCCTCTGGTCCGTGAATTCTTCCGATCCGTGCCATTTCCGTCGGTCTGCGATATCCCATCAACACCGCCGTAAGGGCTTGGATATCCACTTTAATGGTCTGATCATCAGTAATTGGCTCGGATGTTTTCCATATGGACGCCGTTCCGTTCATCGCCACGTTTAATTGCCATACCCCTTCATTCCACGGAGCGTGGGTATCTTCTACCTGAAGAACAATCTGTACCGGTGAATCCTGGCTTGCAAATGGATACTGAGATATAAACTGCTCTACACTAACGATGCGAGCCATAAAGTAAGGTACAATCTCCTGCTGAATCCGTGGGTTATCCAATTGGAAAGCGAGCGTATCACTGGCTGGTGCCTGCAACGTAACTTCCTGAATCATGGAATCATGATTGGCAATGAAGGTCCACAGTCCTTGCCTAGCCTCTTCATTCAGATAGATGATCTCTTTAATCGTAAATTTATTTTCCTTTACCTCATATAAAAGATAACCTTGTGCTACATCAGCTTCATCATAATATACAGCCTTCTGGCTGGCCCCATTAACAAGAACTGAATTCTCCCACCTTGCATCATCCCGCACCAAGGTTCCGTTATAACGCTCAGCGTAAGCACTGTATACTTCCTTTAGTATGCTGAGGCCCGAATCACCACGCCGGATCGTTCCGGGTGTCGCTTTTTTCGATGGCAAATGAGCTGTAGGTACTTTATATCGTTTAAATTCAACATAGGTCTCCCACCCATACTTCCGATAGAAACCAAAAGAGAATGGATGCAAGAACGATATACTTTGTTTGTTACGATTCATTTCTTCCAACGCATGCTTTAGCAGACCCGCTACCCAGCCTTTGCGTCTATACTCTGGCCAGGTGGCAACACCCGCAATACCGCCCATCTCGAACGATCTGCCATGAATATAAGTTTGAAAAGGAATGATGTGAAGTTTAGCTCCTAGCTGCCCGTCCTCATATACACCCCATATATCCTGTGATGAAAATTGACTCCGCCGTTTTTCTTTCTGTTCTTCACTCATTACTACTTGAAAAGCATATTCGGAGAGTGCCATCGCCGGTTCAAAATCATCTACCGTCAATTTCTGAATTTCCATGTCGTCCTACACCCCATTCGCTAGAGTTATTATCAATCCAAATCATGGCCTGATATGTGATATATGTACCCCTTAGAGTGTGTCAGAGGATTCTTACAAAGTCAAATAAGAGATGCTTTCGCATCCCCTTAAATAAACAAATAAAAACCACCACCGAATAACATCGGCAGTGGTTCTTCGCTTGGCGGCGTCCTACTCTCCCAGGACCCTGCGGTCCAAGTACCATCGGCGCTAGAGGGCTTAACGGTCGTGTTCGGGATGGGTACGTGTGGAACCCCTCCGCCATCGCCACCAAACGCGATTTGT
>Ga0209295_1000165_pt1 | contig 63624 bp, 53 predicted proteins | sample Porto_5metaG_FD_187428 | JGI IMG/M metagenome (GOLD analysis project Ga0209295, IMG submission 187428) | Marine algal microbial communities from Porto, Portugal - Porto_5 metaG (SPAdes) (version 2) | ecosystem: Host-associated > Algae > Red algae > Unclassified | place: Portugal: Porto...
CTTTGGCCATTTGAGCACAGTGTACTGTATGAAACGGATGAACATTGAGGACAGCTTCGACATTTTGACCGTCATTGGTCAATGCCATGACTTGCTGACGCACATCACCAGTTAATGTATAGCTATCCACAAAGATAAACCGTCCTGATGATAGTCTTATGAGTGCACATTGAACCCCAATATCAAGTATGCCGTTTTTGATAAATGAGCCTCGAATACTCCAAAACCCTGCACCCAAATCATACATCTCATCAGTCATCAACATTGCTCCTTAACCGTTCATTTATTCAATCTTTTTACTCGTTTGTAGCACTCTATAGTTGGTTCAATATAATTTGGATACAAGGAAGACAAGTGAAAGTACTACAAGTTGTAGACTAAGCGTGCCTGACACCGTATCCAATTTATAGAGGATTGACTATATGATTATTGATTTTTATGGCAGTAATGTCTGTAAGAAAAAAGATAGAAGCAATGTAAATGTGTAAAAATAAAAAAGAGTTGTTATCTAAATGTCATCATCAAGAGTGAAAAATGTCTGTCCTTTTTTCTATCAGTAAATTAAAAAATAGCTTATAAACAGTTTTCGTAATCGTAAGCTGAGATACGAGGATCATCTATGTAGCTTTCATTGCCACATAAGAATTTATCGAAACGGGTATCACCATTAATATAACGCTGCATCCATGCGATAGCAGGCTTACTCAATAGCTTTTCGTTAAAACGATGGCTGGCACAAAAATGACTGCCGTTGTTAATCTCGACCTTCATTTTTGGACCGTCAGCTTTTTGATAAAAAGTATTGGTATATTTTTTATTCGGGGCGATACGGTCTTTTTCACAAGCGATGAATAGAGCAGGGATATCCATCGCACCATAGTTTTTATCGTGATAGGGCGTTTGTGCAATGATGGCTTGCACCGTACTGCGCTCAGTTGCCAGTCGTAGTGCACCGCCGCCGCCCATTGACCAACCAATCGCGCCCAAACGGTTTGGATCGATCATATGCCCCACTGTTTCATCAGCGATGAGATGATCGAGAGCCGCGCTCAATTGCTCAGCACGGTTATCCGGATTGTCGTAAATGGAGCTAGTATTAATAGTGATAACGACAAATCCCCAAGAGGCCAGACGCGGTCCCCACCATTTGATAGAAGACTCATAAGACACGTAACCTGGCACTACCGCGATACCACCTAGTAGACCACAGCTAGTAGCATCCGTTGGATAGTGTATGGTACCGCCACCAAAGCCATTGGCAGATTGGCGGCTCACATGCTTGGACTTTACAGAAAACGGACCGTTATCGCGTGTCTTCATGAGCTCAGTAGCAGTAATATCGTCATCCTTTATACAGTCTACTGCCGCTAGTGAGTTTGTAGCGTCGAGTGTTGATCCAACTGGATTGAGACTTCTAACGCTAGTTTCGGACAGGGTTACTTCAGCTATAGCCATCGTAGAGAAAACCGATGTACAAATCGCGATAATAAGTTTTAAAAGCACCATATTTTTTATCATAGCAAATCGTATTCTCAAAGGTTGTGTGGTCGTGCACGCCTTTAGGTTAGAAAAAATAAACGTAGGTAGTGTTGGGAAATGTCAATGCTATCAATCGTTAAAGTAGTTAAATGATTAACAAATGCGTCAATAGCATCTAACCATACTATCCTGTATATGCGATAAACGTAACGCTGATCTTGACCTTGTGAGTCGAAAAACTGTCTTCACTGTCTCAAGTCAAAGCACGATTCCTAGTCAAGTTTTTCTACGATAATCTCTAGCCCAAATAAGGAATCTATCAAGCGTTAATAACACTTTTAAACCTGAGTATATTGGCGAATGTGCTACCATGATTTGCTTGTCATTATGATGAGCATTTATCGTTTAATAACGGTGCTTTTGCTTATACATTTAGCATAAGCAAAAGCACCGTTATTCCTCTCTATCATCCACGCCAGTGACGGTTATTATTTGCAGTCATGGTATAACCAATATAGTCAGATCCCCTGTGAATCATTCTAAAGATCAGATCCAAGATATAACAGCTGTGCCACTAGCTCCCTCCAATCATTCAACGTCGTGGATATTGAAGCTCACAATTGGTCTAATAGGTATGTTTGCTTTTTTGCAAGTGTATTCTATTCAGGCGGTGCTACCGGTCATGATGGTGGACTTTGCTGCGACCGAAGTACAGGCTGGCATGATTGTTGGTGCCACTGTGTTGGCAATCGCCATTATGTCACCATTTTTGGGTATGCTCTCAGATGCAGTCGGGCGCAAGTCGTTTATCGTTGGTGCTTTATTGTTTTTGGCGATACCGACAGCACTCATTGCCCAAAGTTCTAGTATTGGCTGGGTAGGTTTGTGGCGCTTTATGCAAGGATTGTCTGTACCGGGTATCACGGTGGTGACGATTGCCTATATTGGTGAGGAATTTGAGGGACGGGCAATGACTGAGCTGATGTCCTTTTATGTGTCCGGATGCGTGCTTGGCGGCTTTATGGGTCGATTCTTGCTGGGGCATTTACATGAGCTGATAGGCTGGCGTCATGGTTACTATGTGATGACGGCAATGACCTTGCTAGGCGCGATATGGGTCGGCAAGATGCTACCATCGTCTCGTCACTTTGTGGCCAATCCTAATTTTAGCTCAGCGATACAGACGCTGGGTGAGCATGTCACCAACCGCTACGTGGTAACAGCTTGTCTGCTTGGCGCTTGTGTGCTGTTCTCCCTTGTAGGCTGCTTCACTTTTATTAATTTGCATCTGGCAGATGAGCCGTATCAGTTGACGACAGGGGCACTTGCCAATATTTTTGCAGTATATCTATTGGGTGTTATTATCACGCCATTGTCTAGTAAATTGCTACGTCGGTTTGGCTCGGCGCGTACGGTTCGTGTCGCTATTGTTGTGTCGATGGTAGGTTTGTTATTGACCTTGGTTACGCCTTTGTGGGGAGTGATTATAGGACTGGCAATTATGTCCTCGGGTGTGTTTGTTACCCAATCAGCGACCATCAGTTATATCGCGGTTAACGTAAAAAAAGGGCGTTCATTGGCATCAGGTCTATATTATATGGGCTACTACACAGGCGGTACACTAGGGGCTTGGCTGTGCGGCATGGCTTATGCGCGAGGGCAGTGGAAATTAACAGTAGGATTCTTAGCATTTGTACAGGTGCTGGCTTTGGCAGTGGCGTTTTTTGGAATGGTTAAAACTACAGTGCGTGCAAAGTGATTGGTCGTCTTATAATACTTAATGTAAGACCACTTTACACAGCGCCGCTTTTTTCTTACTATCAATAACGATGTTATTACATTATAAAAATTAGAATGGTTAGCGTAGTTAGTCTTATACTGCCCTCAACCAGCTTATCTACTATCATCACTTACCCTTAAAAATAATATAAACAAGGAAGTCAGATCTATGTCAAACATTTACCACAGCGCACCATCTGCCTACGATTATCCATTACTGGTCAAGCAACTATTGAGCCGTGCAAAGACGGTATCGCAAGATCAAGAAATCGTCTATGCGGACAAAAAGCGTCTGACTTATAAAGAGCTGTTTGAGCGTATTAATCGCTTAGCCAATGTATTGGCAGACTTAAAGCTTGATGCAGGTGATGTGGTTGCCGTGATGGATTGGGACAGTCATCGTTATCTTGAGTCTTATTTTGCCGTGCCAATGTCAGAGTACGTTTTACAGACCGTCAATATCCGTCTATCTCCTGAAAAAATCCTCTATACCATCAACCATGCTAAGCCTAAAGTGCTCATGCTCAATTCTGAGTTTGCGCCATTGGTTAAAGACTATCAGTTCGAGAACTCAAGTATTGAGCATATTATCTGGCTTGATGACAACGGTGTCACTGCTGAAGGTATCTTTGGTAGCAATCAAAGCCGTGTCACAGGCGAGTATGAAGCGCTATTAGAAGCTGCTAATAGCGAATTTGATTTTCCAGATTTTGATGAAAACACCATCGCCACGACTTTTTATACGTCAGGTACGACAGGTGATCCAAAAGGGGTTTTCTTTAGCCATCGTCAGCTAGTGCTACATACACTAGCAGAAGCGGCAACTTTGGGTATGCTGCCTGATAAGCAAGGCGTGAGCTATGGTGATGTCTATATGCCGATGACGCCAATGTTCCATGTCCATGCATGGGGTTTTCCGTTTACAGCAACGATGGTAGGTCTAAAGCAAGTCTATCCAGGTCGTTATGCGCCGGATACGTTGATGGACTTAATCGTCAATGAAAAGGTCAGTATCACCCATTGTGTACCAACGATTCTGCAAATGGTACTCAAAGAAGCACAAGACCGCGACGCCAGCTTTAATGGTCTAAAAATGATTATTGGTGGTTCAAGATTGACAGAAGGTCTAGCAAAAACTGCGATGGCCCAAGGCATTGAGGTCTATACAGGCTATGGTATGTCCGAAACAGCGCCGCTTATTAGTTTAACGGGATTTAGTCTCGATGAGCCTGAAATGACAGAGGAAGAAGACATTGCTCGTCGTTGTATGACAGGTAAGCCAGTGCTTATGGTTGATGCTCAGGTATGGGGTGAAAGCAATAAATCAGTGGGAACTGGACCAGAGAACACAGGTGAGTTGGTACTACGCGCACCTTGGCTGACCCAAAGCTATCTCAAAAATGAAGATGCTGGCAAAGAGCTGTGGGAAAATGGCTATATGCATACTCAAGACATCGCCTACATACGTCCTGATGGCTATATTAAAATTACTGATCGCCTAAAAGATGTGATTAAATCAGGCGGTGAATGGATTTCATCATTAGAGATTGAGACTATTTTATCATTACATCCCTCAGTCGCTGATGTGTCAGTGATTGGCGTACGTGATAAGCAGTGGGGCGAGCGTCCGTTGGCTTTGGTGGTGTTAAAGCCTGATGCTCAAAATACCAGTGCTGATGATATCAAAGCGATTGCAGAAAAAGCGGTAGAGCGCGGTATCATTCCTAAGTATGGTGTACCAAGCCAGTTTAAGTTCGTTGATGAGCTACCAAAAACTTCCGTCGGTAAACATGACAAAAAAGTCATGCGCGAGATGTATGCCAATCAAACTGAGATTTAATTAGTATTAGTTAAAAATTTAGATATTTGTATTCGTCAAAATGTAGTGCGTATTACACGCTTAATAGTTGACCTTTCCGATAGGCTCTGCTACATTTTAAACCGATACATATTGTATCGGTTTTCTAATTCTGGCAAGGATGACCAGTATTTACTAAGACATGGTTTTTTATAGTTGAAGCATTTTAGAGTTGGTATCAGCCAGTTGCACGTAGTGAGTGCGTTGCATGAGGTGAATACCGTTACAACTTATTAAGTGCCTTAACTATAAAATACTATTGCCTCATTTCTCGTTTACGCTAAGGACAGCTACTATGAGCGACCATTCCCAATCCCCAGTTTCTACCCAAACGACAGGCACGCCAAACTTCGCTGATATTTATCATGAGTCTATTACGGATCGAGAGCAATTTTGGGCTGAGCAGGCGAAGCGTATCTATTGGCATAAAGAGCCTGAGCAAATTCTAGATGACAGTAATCTGCCTTTTGCCAAATGGTTTGTCGGCGGTGAGACCAACCTTTGTTACAACTGTGTCGATCGTCATCTAGCAGACAGAGCAGAGCAAGATGCTTTTGTGTGGGTGTCATCAGAGATCAATCAAGAGTTAATAGAAACCTTTCCAGGCGTTACTGATGCGTTTAAAGACTTGGGCAACAACGTTGAGTTTTATACAGACTACGCCAAGCGTCGTTTGACTTATAACGATTTATACAAAGAAGTGAATTACTTCGCAGATGTGTTGCAACGTTATGGTATCCAAAAAGGTGATCGTGTTGTCATCTATATGCCGATGATTTTAGAAGCGGCCTATGCCATGCTCGCCTGCGCTCGTATTGGTGCTGTACATTCGGTCGTATTTGGTGGGTTTGCCGCTCATAACTTGGCTATCCGTATGGATGATGCTGAGGCCAAGATGGTTATCACAGTAGATGCAGGACTACGCGGTGGTAAGGTTGTCAATTATAAAAACCTAGTCAACCAAGGTGTCGAGCAAGCTAATACCAAGCCAGAACACGTATTAGTGATCAATCGCGGTATCTTGCCGTTTAAGCCACAAGACATCGATGTAGATTATGCAACTGAGCGCCGTACCAGCTGTGAAGCCAATGCAGTAGTAGAGCCTGTTTGGCTAGAATCCAATACACCTTCTTATTTGCTGTATACCTCTGGTACGACAGGTACACCAAAAGGGGTGCAGCGTGATACAGGTGGTCATGCCGTAGCGCTAACGACATCGATGGACTATGTCTATGATGGGAAGGCTGGCGAAACGTTTTGGGCGATATCTGATATTGGTTGGGCTGTGGGTCACTCTTATACAATCTACGCACCGCTACTGGCGGGTATGACCAGTATTATGTACGAAGGCCTGCCGCATTCACCAAATCCAGGTATTTGGTGGCGTATCGTTGAGGCTAACAAAGTTAATATTTTATTCACCGCACCCACAGGCGTGCGTATGCTCAAAAAACAAGACGAAAGCTGGATGACGCGTTACGACGTTTCCAGTGTGAAATCGTTCTTTTTAGCAGGTGAACCGCTTGATGAGTCAACCGCTCATTGGTTGACCCAGCACCTTGGTGTACCAATTTTAGACCATTACTGGCAAACAGAGTCTGGGTGGCCAATCTTGAGCCATACGCCAAAGTTCAATCATAAGCCGCACAAGCAAGGGTCACCTGGTTACCCCATGTATGGTTATGAGGCGCATGTCATCAATGAGGAAACGGGCGATCCTTGTCAGGCTGGCGAAAAAGGATTGCTTGCAATTAAAGCGCCACTTCCACCTGGTTGTCTCACCACGGTATGGCGCAATGATGAGCGCTTTATCAGCAGCTATTTTGGTCTGTTTGATGGTCAGCAGTACTCAACCTCGGACTATGCAGTGACAGATGATGACGGTTATTTTTATATCTTAGGGCGTACCGATGATGTGATTAACGTCGCAGGTCATCGAATAGGCACGCAAGAGATCGAGGAGGCTATCAGTACGCATCCAGAGATGGCCGAGTGTGCTGTGGTGGGTATTCAAGATGAGCTAAAAGGTGAGCTACCTATTGCATTCTGTGTCCTAAAAGATCAAACGCAAATTGAAACCACTGAAAACCGTTTTCGCATCGAGCAGCAAGTGATAGGCGCTGTCGTCAAATCTTTGGGGGGTATCGCGCGACCGGCTGCTATTTACTTCCCGCAGGCGTTGCCAAAGACTCGCTCGGGGAAAATCCTACGTCGCTCCATTCGTGCGCTAGCGGAAGACCAGCCGACAGGAGATATGTCAACGCTTGATAACCCAACCGCTATTGATGCGATTAAGCAGGCGATGAAGGAATATTGATTGGTAGAAATCAACGTCTTATAAACCAGTGATGTTGTTCATCGCGTATCAAAGTCAGGTTAACTTCAAAAAGCTCATGAGTCATCATGGGCTTTTTTGTTTTTGTTATTTAAACAATTTTTATAGAACACGTGCCATTAAAATAAACTTAGATAAAATTTTGATAAAGCGCTTGACCGTAAAAATGGTTTATTGTTATAGTCAATAACGATACAAAATAAATCATTTTAAAATTTAGTTTTTAATAATGTTTTATAGTCAGATACTCATCGCTTTTATTTTTCTAATAAATATCTAGGTGCCGTCACACGGTAGTCTCGCAAAAAAGATAAGGATATCTTATGCACCACGTTCAACAGCTCATCAATGGTCATTTCGTACAATCAAACACCGACGAATGGATTGATATCACTGATCCAGCGACGCAAGAAGTCATCGCCAAAGTGCCGCAAACCACCAATGATGAGATTAATCAAGCAGTCGCAGCTGCACAGTCTGCGTTTGAGACATGGCGCAAGACGCCAATCACCACGCGCGCGCGTATTTTCTTGACTTACCAAGCGCTTATTCGTGAGCACATGGATGAGTTGGCAGAGATTTTGACCGCAGAGCAAGGCAAGACGATTGCAGATGCACGCGGCGATGTGTTCCGCGGTTTAGAAGTGGTAGAGCATGCCGCTGGTATTGCCAATTTGCAAATCGGCGATTTTGTAGAAAACGTCGCGTCAGGTGTCGATACTTATAGCATTTGGCAGCCACTCGGCGTTTGCGCTGGTATTACACCATTTAACTTCCCAGCGATGATTCCGCTATGGATGTTCCCAATGGCAATTGCCACGGGCAACACATTCATCCTAAAACCGTCTGAACAAGATCCGATGGTGACGATGCGTTTGGTAGAGCTAGCGATTGAAGCGGGCGTACCAGAAGGCGTTCTTAACGTGGTACATGGTGGCAAAGCAACGGTCGATGCTATCTGTGACCATCCTGATATCAAAGCCGTTTCTTTCGTTGGTTCTACCAACGTTGGTAAGCATGTCTATGAGCGTGCCAGTCAGTCAGGTAAGCGTGCTCAGTGTATGATGGGCGCAAAAAACCATGGTGTTATCTTGCCAGATGCCAATAAAGAGCAAACACTTAATCAGCTAGCAGGCGCTGCATTTGGTGCGGCCGGTCAGCGCTGTATGGCGCTGTCAGTTGTGGTACTAGTAGGCGCTGCTGGCGAGTGGATTGATGACATCAAAGCCAAGGCAGAAAACTTAATAGTCTCAGCAGGTAAAAATGACAAGGATTTGGGGCCATTAATTTCTCCTGCTGCAAAAGCGCGCGTCGAGCATTTAATTGGTACTGGGGTAGAAGAGGGTGCAGACTTAATTCTAGATGGTCGCGGAATTACTGTTGAAGGGTTCGAAAAGGGTAACTTTGTAGGGCCGACTATCTTTGATAATGTCACAAGTGATATGCAAATTTATCAACAAGAAATCTTTGGACCAGTACTGTGTATCATGCGTGCTAACAGTTTAGACGAAGCGATTGAACTACTAAATGCCAATCCACATGGCAATGGTACGGCGATATTTACTCAATCAGGGGCGGCTGCACATAAGTTCCAACAAGACATTCAAGTTGGTCAAATCGGTATTAACTTGCCAATTCCTGTGCCACTTCCAATGTTCTCATTCTCAGGTTCACGCGGTAGTAAACTTGGTGACTTAGGTCCTTATGGCAAGCAAGCGGTACAGTTTTATACTCAGACGAAGACTGTTACCGCCCGCTGGTTCGATGATGAAGCGAGCCGCGGTGTCAATACAACGATTTCAATTTAATCGTCAGCTCACTGTATTTTCGGTATAACGTTTTGATTTTGCGGTATGAGGATAATGCAACTTGCGGTACTATTGAACGCAATTCTATTATCATTATGCCGCTATCATGTCGCGCTAACGTCTTATAAAATCTCTGACCAACATTTTTACTAGCGCTTTTATTAACGTTTATCTGAGATTTAATCCCTATTTGATCTATAAGAACAAGGATGACCCTATGGATTTTTCATTGACCGATGACCAAGTCGCCTTTCGCCAAACGGCTCGTCAGTTTGCGCAAAAAGAGCTCAAGCCAAATGCTGCTGAATGGGATCGCAACTCATATTTCCCCGTAGATGTGATCAAAAAATCTGGCGAACTTGGCTTTTTAGGACTGTATGCCAATCCAGAATATGACGGCTTGGGCTTACCAAGACTCGACTCAGCAATAGTATTTGAAGAGCTGGCATGGGGCGATACCGCTGTGGCCGCTTATATGAGTATTCACAACATGGCGGCATGGATGATTGGTGAATATGGTAGCGATGCTTTATGCAAAAAGTATTTGCCTAATATGGTCAGTGGTGAATTGCTTGGCAGTTACTGTCTCACAGAACCGAATGCAGGATCAGATGCAGCATCATTACGCACTAAGGCGGATAAGCAAGGCGATCATTATGTGCTCAACGGTGAAAAGACCTTTATCTCAGGCGCAGGCTCAACTGATGTACTGGTAGTGATGGCGCGTACCGGCAGTGCAGGACCAAAAGGCGTATCTGCATTTGTAGTAGATGCTAATAGCGCTGGTATTGAGTACGGCAAAAACGAGCACAAAATGGGCTGGAAAGCACAACCGACACGCACGATTAGTTTTAAAGACGTCAAAGTACCAGTAGAAAACTTGATAGGTGAGGAAGGCCAAGGCTTCCGTATCGCTATGAAAGGGCTAGATGGCGGCCGTATTAATATCGGTATTTGTGCCGTGGGTACGGCACAAGCTGCACTAGAGACGGCAACCAGTTATGTGCAAGAGCGTAGCCAGTTTGGCAGCCCAATTGCTAGCCTACAGTCAGTACAGTTTAAACTTGCTGACATGTTGACTCAGACTATTGCCGCACGGCAAATGCTGTATCTAGCAGCTGATAAAGTTGACAACAATGATGGCCAAGCATCTACCTACTGCGCAATGGCCAAGCGTCTCTCTACGGATCTTTGTTTCGACGTTGCCAATGAGGCTCTACAGTTACATGGTGGCTATGGTTATCTAAATGAATATCCACTTGAGCGCCACGTACGCGATTTACGCGTGCATCAAATTCTAGAAGGCACCAATGAGATCATGCGAGTGATTATTTCACGTCAGGTTTTACAGGATGAAGGGCCGAGCCAGCTACGTTAACACTTTGATAAGATCGAACTTATCTCGTTTTAATGAAACAAGGATGTTTTATGACAGATTATACGAATTTAAAACTAACCATTGATGGTCATACCGCGACATTGACGTTGAATAACCCACCTGCACATACTTGGACGATGGACAGTCTGGATGCGCTCAAGCAACTCCTTATAGACATCAATGCAAACGATGATGTTTACGCATTAATCGTGCATGGAGATGGTGAGAAGTTCTTCTCAGCTGGTGCAGATCTGAATAATTTTTCAGATGGTGACAAAGGCCACGCGATAAGTATGGCGATTGCGTTTGGTGAAGCGTTCGAAGCATTGTCTGCCTATCGCGGTGTCAGTATCGCGGTCATCAATGGCTACGCGATGGGCGGCGGTCTTGAGTGTGCGCTCGCCTGTGATATTCGTATCGCAGAAGAGCATGCCCAGATGGCACTGCCAGAGACTGGTGTGGGCTTGCTCCCCTGTGCTGGCGGTACGCAAAACCTGCCTTGGTTAGTGGGTGAAGGCTGGGCTAAGCGAATGATACTATGCGGTGAGCGCGTTGATGCGAATATGGCATTGCGTATTGGTCTGGTTGAAGAGGTTGCGGCAAAAGGTGAAGGGTTGCAAATCGCTCAGGCCTTAGCGGAGAAAGTCGCAAAGCAATCGCCTGTTGCTGTCAGTTATTCTAAAGTACTTATCCAAGCGGCTAGGAACACCCCGCCTGCACAGAATCTGATACACGAGCGTGAAGCCTTTGTTAAGTTGTTCGATACCAAAGATCAGCGTGAGGGTGTACAAGCCTTTTTAGAAAAGCGTAAACCCAATTGGCAAAACAAATAAGTAGCGGGCACAAACTTTGAGCCATAATACTTATCATATTCTTTAATTTTGTAGGTCACTTTTATGACAGCAGCGACGAACGATACTAATTCCCAAACGTCAGTAAATCATGTAGCACAAGACGCGCCTGTATTGTTCAATACTGAGCCGACAGATTGTGGACATCTAATTGGGGTAATGACACTCAATACACCCAAATCACTTAATGCACTCAGCGTTGATATGTGTCAATTGCTCGCAGCACAGCTAGAGCAGTGGCAATCTGATAATCAAGTGGTTGCGCTTGTATTAAAAGGCGCAGGAGATAAAGCATTTTGTGCGGGCGGCGATATCCGCAAGTTATACGACAGTATGTCTACCAGTGCGCCGATGCCAAACCCGTATGCTACTGAGTTTTTCAGTCACGAATATCGTCTCTATCGTCAAATGCACTTTTATTCAAAGCCGTTAATACTTTGGGGTGACGGTATTATTATGGGCGGCGGTATGGGTCTGATGGCAGGATGTAGTCATCGACTGGTAACGGAGCGAACACGTTTTGCCATGCCTGAGGTGACTATTGGACTGTTCCCTGATGCCTCAGGCAGTTGGTTTTTGCAGCGTATGCCTGCCAAGACTGGACTGTTCTTGGGTTTAACAGGCGCGATGTGCAGTGGCAGTGACGCGTTATTAGCCAATTTAGCAGAGTATGCGGTAGCCAGTCATGACTATGATGCTGTCATGCAGCGCCTCAAACAGAGCGACTGGCAAACGCTAGATAGCACGAGTAGTTCCGATAAATTCCATGACAATAGTGCTCATAGTATTGTCAGCCGCGCACTGGCTGAGCTACCAGTGGCCCAATTGCCTGATAGTAAGTTGGCCACATATTGGCAACCTATTCAACAACTCATGAACAGTGGTGGTTTGGCTGATATCGATGCGTTGCTACAAAGTGATGAAGCGCTAATGCAGCTAAACAAAGACTTTGCAAAAGACAGTTGGACGCAGCGTGCAGTTGCAACCTATCGCCATGGATGCCCTGCGACAGTCGCATTGACTTATGCGCTGTACCATAAAGTAGCTGACTTATCGATTGAACAAGTCTTGTTTTTAGAGACCAACGTAGCTGTACATTGCGCAGCCAATCCTGATTTTAGAGAAGGCGTGCGGGCACTATTGATTGATAAAGATAAAACGCCGCAATGGTCGCGCTCATTAGCAGACTGTCTGAGCATAGAAGGACAAGCATATATTGATAAGCACTTTGGCAATCCTTATCCAAAAGGTGAGCATCCTTTGAGCGATTGGTTGGGTAACGATGCTTTAGGTAGTCGATACGTCCGTTAGTTATGTAAAGGCAATTTATAACGTAAGGCATAAGCAAGATTCACTGATAAATACTGTTAAATAGTATGTAGCAATAGCTACATCATAAATCATCAAGGAGTGATGAGATGGGTACAAAGGATATAAGTACGATAAATAATGACCCTAGCAAGCCAAATATTGCTTTTATTGGGCTTGGGAATATGGGTGCGCCAATGGCAGAGAACTTATTAAAGGCAGGTTACGCGCTATCTGTTTTTGATTTGTCTGAGGCTGCTACTGAGCGCTTGCAGCAAGCAGGGGCCAGCGTCGCAAAAAGTCCTAAAAGCGCTGCAGCTCATGCTCAAGTTGTGATTAGTATGTTACCTGCAGGTCAACATGTGCATTCTGTCTATCTGGGCGATAATGGTTTACTTGCAGAGCTGAATAAAGGCACGCTTGTGATTGACAGTAGTACAATTGCGGCGGCTGATGCAAGGACAGTGGCAGAGGCGGCAAGTAAACTTGGTATAGACTTCTTAGATGCACCAGTATCTGGTGGTACGGGCGGAGCGATTGCTGGTAGTTTGACCTTTATCGTCGGTGGCGATGATACCGCCTTTGCTAAGGCTGAGCCGATACTTGCTGTGATGGGGAAAAATATCTTTCATGCAGGCGAGCATGGCGCCGGACAAGTGGCTAAAATTTGCAACAATATGCTGTTAGGTGTCTTGATGGCAGGCACGGCAGAGGCGATTAATCTGGGCGTCAAGAACGGCTTAGACCCTAAAGTACTATCAGATATCATGCTACAAAGTTCAGGGCGTAACTGGACACTAGAAGTTTATAACCCTTATCCACAAGTCATGGAAAACGTTCCGTCTAGCAATGGCTATCAAGGGGGCTTTATGAGCAAATTGATGCAAAAAGATCTGAACCTTGCGATGCAGACAGCACAAGATACTGAAGTAGACACGCCAATGGGGGCCAAAGCAACAGAGCTATATGTCTCACATACTGTGGAGAATGGTGATAAAGATTTCTCTAGCATTATTGGACGTCATGACGTCTCATTATTGTCTTAAACCTGAAACTGTTAACTGTGACTCTCTCGACTGTCTCTCTTTTGAATATGACCTTGTTAGGCATATCAGCTCTTAGACATACCCATATTAAGAATTTTTAGTATAAATAGTAGGTGGCGCTAATTAAGAGAATACATTTGCCGATAAGAAAAAGGTCTGCGCTAGATTCATAGCGTAGACCTTTTTTGGTAACTAATAGACAGTGTTAGCTTTGTAGATCATACACGAGACTCTGAACATCTTGCGCGGCTTTTTGTAGTCTTGGTACATGAGTCAGTAGATCGTCAAGCGATACGCGTATGGTTGGCGCATGCAAATAAAGGGAAGCCAGATAGCGTGACTTTTTATCCAGTATAGGCACAGCCACTGCGACCATCTCAGAGATAAACTCTTCATTGTCTATACCGATACCAGTATCAGCGATACGATCAAGCTCGGCATTTAATGCATCGATATCAGTAATCGTATTCTTAGTAAATTTATCTAATGGCAATCCTTGCAGTATTTTCATACGGCTGGTTTTAGACAGTTGGCTTAGATAGAGCTTGCCAGTCGCTGTACACCACATAGGTGACTTTGCGCCGACAGGAAGGTAAATCTGTAGTGGCAAGGTAGTCTGAGCGCGGTTGGTATAGATCATATCCATATGATAGGGAATGCCGATACCGCAAGTTTCTTTTAATTCGTCAACCAGTTTTTGCAAAATCATCTGCCGTTCGTTAAAGAACAGCCGTTGTTGCCATAGCTCAACGCTCAAATTGCGTACGCGTTTACCAGGGATAATGCCGCCACCAATATCAACCATCAAAAAACCATCATCAACCAAGTTTTGAATCAATCTATGGATGGTCGGTTTGGGAATGTCTAGCTCCTGTGAAAGCTCAAGTGGAGAAAGCGGTTTTGAAGCATAGGACACTGCTTCTATGATTTCTAGTACACGGGTAATCGACGATACTTTAGGCATATATATGACTCAGTAGGAGTAAAGAAACAAAGCTGACAGCATCACAAGGTTTTCACAAATAAGACAAATAGTGACAATACTGACGTTCTATAACAAATCTAATATAACAACTAATTTAGCATAATATTTGGTTGAGGCAAGCGTTAGTCTCATTATATGAGATCATTTATATCGTTTTATTTTCTAGCATGAATATTCTTATATAAGTAACAATAGATACGTCAACTCACAAGCCATACTATTCTGTAAGAATAAGCCATATAACTGTCATTGAGTAAAAAGGCGCTTTAAGTAATTATATGGACATGTTTTGCAATATCCTTACATAAACATTAAGCAAGTCAAATCTCATGTTTACGCTGTTTGGTTACTTTAAGGACGTTATGTAACATAAAGCCGATTTTTTGCAGAATGGTGTAGCAATTATTACAGTACCTATGCAATCTTTACATAACGGCAAATAAAAACAGCATCAGTAGGGGTGACTTTTTAAGTCAGAATTGTTTTAATCACCTCAACAAAATGATGGTTTAAAAAAGTACAATCATCGTTTTTTATGGGCGGGTTTATTTCACACTTTAGGAGAATAATTATGAAACTTATTAAATTGACGGCAATCTCTGCTGCTGTTTTAGCATCAACTGCTGCATTAGCTGCTGAGCCAGTCATCGTTGTTGATGACAATGCTGCAGTTGCCTATGAAGCTGAGCCAGTTGCTGTTGCTTATGAAGCAGAAACTGAAGCAAATGCTACTAATACTGGTGTGGTTGGTAAAACTGTAGGCGCTGTTCGCAATACTACTGGTGCGGTATTTGGCGGTACTAAGACTTTGTTCCAAACGGCTATTAACCCAGCATCTGTTAGCGCTGAAGTTGGTACTCTAGGTTATGGTGCAAACATCGGTTGGTCAATGAATGAAAATACTGAAATACAAGCTGGTTGGGCAGGTGGCGATGCTGCTGACCTTTTCGGTGGTGATTTTGATGCAGACGACGTAAACTATGATGTTGATACTGACTTCAGCAACCCATACCTAGGCGTACAATTACGTCCTGCTAGCAACTGGTTCACAATGGGTGCTGGTATCATCGTTCCTGATAACGATATTGATGTACGTGCAAATTCTGAAGATGGTAACTACAGAATCGATAACGTTGATTATAGTGCAGATGATGTAGGTACTCTACAAGGTAGTATCGAACATCGTAACAAGTTAGCTCCATATGCTACTGTTGGTTTCCGTCCAAACATCACAAATAACTTCGGTGTATTTGGTGAAGTTGGTGCTGCTTATATGGGTAAAACAGATGCCAATGTAACTGCTACAGGTAACACTCCTGAAGCAACTGCTGCCGCACAAGCTGCTGAGAAAGAGCTAGAAGACAAAGATTGGTTAGAGTGGTTCCCAATTGTTAAAGTTGGTGCAACTTACCGTTTCTAATCTACTCACAGTTTAAATACTGTTATTAGTAGAAAATAAAAAAACGATCCTTTTTAGGGTCGTTTTTTTATGCCTAAAATAAAGTAATAAAAAGTATTCTAAAAACCAAAACTAAACTTTGCTCAGGAAACCTTGCTCAAAAAACAATAACAGTCTGCTGGGATTGCAACGCGGCAATGCGGTAAACAGATTGGCAGTTAGCATCCTCACCATCATTGGGTACAGAGGCAGAGTTAATCTCTTTATTATTCTCGATTAAGCTAGGAATAAGGTAGGAGTAATCCATACCTAAGCCTTGAGCTAATGTATATTGGTTGACTTTGATAAAGCTCTCTTTTATTTGCCATAACAGTTTGGCAGTGCGTTCACGCTGATCTGTAGATAGCTCCTGTAAAATCATCAGCTCGTTCTCTGAGTAGAAACGCTTGACTACATGCCATGCAATATTATTACTCTCTATATCGATGCCAGCAGGACGCTGACGACTGATGACGACAGCGATTTTGCTGTGTAAATGCGTAAAAATTATCTGTTTCGATTCTGTGGTTTGCTTTGAACTACCAGCCCCCGTATGGCTAAAACATACATAATGCTGACTTTTAGCGAGCCGATAGGGAAAATTTGACTCATCCAAGGTATCATCTATTTCTAGTTTTTTAAGCAGCTCTTGTAATAATTGCCTAACGCCTTGTCGCTGCTGCTGACGTTGTTTACGTGCTAGAGTAGGTACTGAGTGTTTAGGTAATACTATTGCCGCCTGATAGTGCCAATTTAGACTAGCGAACTTGATGATGTTTTTACACAGCGCATTATGCCATGATAACTTCTGCCACAAGCTCCCTGCGATTAAATGACTGACTGACTCGCTCACTTGAGCCGTCACACACCATGTTGTGGTGTCGAGCTGAGTGTATTGTATCTGGGTAAGGTTAGAAGTTGGCATATATTGTTAGTCGTCAAAAACGATTGTTATAGAGTTTGATATACAAGAATATGTAAGTTTGAATGCTATGTATTTGATATTTTGCTCGTAGATAACAATGTCAAAACAGCTATATTTAAATAGTTTATATCTAATGAACCCACTAAAAATCTAAAAAGCCCAGCAAGAGTATATTACTGGGCTTTATTTAATCATCGAACGCTATAAATAACGCTAAATCACAACTTAGTAAGACAGCTCAGCACGACGGTTTTGTGCATACGCGTCTTCTGTGTTACCAGCTGCTGCAGGGCGCTCTTCACCATAGCTAATGACACGGATGTTGTTTGCAGTGACACCTTGAGCAGCAAGGTAGTTACGTGCAGCTTGTGCGCGTCGCTCACCTAGTGCCATGTTGTATTCACGGCTACCGCGCTCATCAGTATGACCTGCGATAACGACAGTCGCTGCTGGGTTTGAATTTAGCAGGCTTACGTGTTGGTTAAGGACGCTCGCTGATTGAGCAGTAATTTCACTGCTATCAAAGGCAAAGTAGACCACTGCTTGGATATTCTCAGCGCCTGTGATGACAGCGTTTGAGTTATCAACGATAACCGCACCGTTATAGCCAACTTGTCCACCTGGAATACCTAGTGGGGCAACGACAACTTCTGAGGTAGAACGCTTGGTAGCACAACCAGTGGTGATTGCAACAGCGCTTGATAGTACAGCAAGAACAGCGATCTTAGAAAAACTGATTGACATGACGAGCTCCTAAAATTTTAATTAAATTTGTTTTTTTAAACTGCTTCCGATAAAACTTAGACAATCTCTGCCTATCATATACTAAATGTTAATTTATGTAAGTATTTTTACTGTAAATTACGATAGATAAAATTGAGCATATTACCAGCGGTGTTTGCCCCAGTTTTCAGGGTTGGCCCAGTAATCAGCATTGAGCCAATTTGGTAGCTGTTTATAGTCATATAGATTAAATTGCCAAAGCGTCGCAGTAACGTTTGACGAGGTAATAGATTGAATATCATCAATACTGAGCGATGGCTCATTCAATATATCAAATGGCGTAAAGCCATAAGGTTTCAAATCTACCGAGCTATCTAAAGCAATGAGCAAATGCGCAGCATATAGGTCACGGTAGCGCATGAGTAGCGGTACATAGTGTTGAGTCAGCTCTTCTGATAAGGTGGGTAGCCAGAAGCAAGCAAGCTCATAACGATCAGGTACATGCTGTTTAGCAAGATCTGATAACGTTGATAAATGGCGTGCGTTCAGCTTTGCTTCAGTGTTCTCATTAGTAGATGTAGAATCGTTAAGTTGTGCTTGTAATGTTAATAAGTCGGCATGGTTATGTGCTACCCATAACGCCTCAGTATTATCTTTATCGTTATCTTTGCTATGCTCAGGTGACAGTTCTGTCTGAGTCGTCAGTGAGGGTAGTAGCGCGTCAACATACTCTATAAGCAAAGGTAGGGTAATGTCTGCGCGTTTCACCGTGTTTTTTGTCATATAATAGGCCGTTAGTTAAATGATTGGTCATCAGTACGGGTATTAAATCATTTTCGACGACATTATCCAATTGATAACGTATGTTTCATATTTAAATTATCTTGAACAGACGATATCTTACTTTACATACTTGAAATTTGGCGATTTAGGTCAATCTAGCTATAAGCTTAAAGAGAAAATCAACTTAGTAATAAAGTTAGCTTAGTCACTGCAAAGCTCTGTCTATGTGCTTAGTCTATTAAGTGCTTAGCTGATTAGTTAGCCTAAAGATACAGCCTTTCTTAACACTAGTGCCTTTTGCAAATAGCGGAATGATATTACTCATGATTATATTACTCATTCCCAGTAAAAATAACTTATAACCAAATCACCGATAATAATAGGACACCATATGTCTACTGCTGAAACTGATGCACAAATCATCAATCCTGAAATGCCAGATGTGCCGCCTCATGCCCCAAGCAAGATTAATCTAAAAGACTATACCAAACCAAGTTTTGATGTCGAAACAGTACATTTAGATATCAAGCTGTTTGAAGACTATGCGCAGGTAGACAGTACGCTTGAGATGGTACGTCAAACGGCAGGGGATATTGTTTTATTTGGTGAATCATTAGAGCTGCTAACGATTACGATGAACAGTAAGGCACTGACCACTGAGGATTATCAGCAGGAAGCAGGTAAGCTGACGATTTATAATGCCCCTGAGCGAGCTACTTTAGATATTCAAGTACGCATCTGCCCACAGACCAATACGGCGCTTGAAGGGCTATATATGGCAGGCAGTGGCGACGACACGATGTTTGTGACTCAATGTGAGCCAGAGGGTTTCCGTAAGATTACTTTTTATCCTGATCGCCCTGATGTATTGGCGATATTTACCACACGACTTGAAGCAGATAAGCGTTATCCAACGTTATTGGCCAATGGTAACTTAGTCGAAGCAGGCGAAGTGGCTGATGCACCAGACCGCCATTATGCCATCTGGCACGATCCAACCAATAAGCCAAGCTATCTATTTGCCTGTGTGGTAGCTGACTTAGATGTATTGACAGATTCTTATACGACCAGCGAAGGTCGAGAAGTACTGCTTGAGTTGTATGCCAAGTCTGCTGATATTGATAAATGCGATGTCGGTATGCAAGCTTTGAAAGATGCGATGAAGTGGGATGAGGTCAATTATGGGCGAGCTTATGATTTAGATCGTTATATGATCGTTGCGGTCAGCCAATTCAATATGGGGGCAATGGAAAATAAGGGTTTGAATATTTTTAACACTGCTTGCGTGTTATCTAGCCCTGAGACGACCACCGATGCGCGTAGTTTTAGCGTAAAAGCCATTATTGCTCATGAGTACTTTCATAACTGGACAGGCAATCGTATTACTTGCCGTGATTGGTTCCAGCTGTGCTTGAAAGAAGGTTTTACCGTTTACCGTGATCAGTCATTTTCAGCAGATCAACAGTCAAGTGCGGTGCAGCGTATTGATGACGTGGCGACCTTGCGTGCCCATCAATTCAGCGAAGATGCAGGCCCATTAGCGCATCCAGTACGTCCAGAGAGTTTTGTTGAGATTAATAACTTTTATACGACGACTGTCTATGAGAAAGGCGCTGAAATTGTGCGTATGATTGCCAATACGTTAGGGTCAGATGACTTCCGTAAAGGAACAGATGAGTACTTCCGTCGCTATGATGGACAAGCGGTAACGGTTGAGGACTTTTTATCAGCACTGAGTATCACTGATGACAAAATCGAGAATTTTATTGATTGGTATCGTCAACCTGGTACGCCAGTGGTATCGGGTTCTCAAACCTATGATAGCGCAGCACAGACGCTGACCATTACTTTGAATCAGCAAACACGCCATGTTAAAGGCTTTGATGCGCCAAAACCATTGCCGATACCTGTAGCAACGGCATTGTTTGACAAAGACTCAGGCGCTATCGTTGCTGAGCGTATGTTGTTGCTTGACGAGGCGACGCAAACGTTTGTGTTTGAGAATGTAGCGAGCGAGCCTGTTGTGTCATTATTGCGTGACTTTAGCGCGCCAGTACAGCTTAATTATGACTATCAAGATGTAGACTTAGCGTTTTTGCTTAAGCATGAAACCAATGGATTTAACCGCTGGCAAGTTACTCAAATGCTGGTAAATCGTATTTTGCTGCAAGGACAAGGTGCGAAGAGCAGTCCTGATGTATATTTGGAAGCATTGGCGCAGACGTTGCCTGTCTTAGCGGCTGATGATGCGATGCTAGCGGCACGGTTACTTGATATTCCATCAGCGCAAGAGTTGGCTTCTGCTATTTCTAAAGACTACGATCCAGTGTTGGTTAAAGAGCAGCGCGATGGGCTATACAAGCAAGTAGCTGATAAGTTAAAAGGCCAATGGGCTGAGCTGTATAATAACCTGCCAATGCACTCTTATGAGGACAGCGCTGAAGCTCGAGGCGTTCGTGCGCTGCGTAATGTCGTGCTCGATATAGCGTTGACTGCCAATGTGGATGATGCAGCAGACTGGGCACAGCAGCAGTATGATAATGCGAGCTGTATGACTGAGCGCTTTGGTGCATTGAAGGCCATGGTCAATCATCAATTGACAGGTGCAGATAAGTACTTAGCAGACTTCTATGAGCGTTTCCAAGCAAATGATTTGGTTATTGATCTGTGGTTCAGTGTACAAGCTGCCGCTGACGACGTGACGCCTGATATGGTCAAGTCGCTACTGACACACACAGATTTTGATTGGAATACGCCTAACCGTGTCCGTTCAGTTATCAGCGCTTTTAGCTCGCAACCGACCGTACTTTGGACGGCAGAAGGTCTAGAGATGTATACAGGCGTGATTCAGAAATTAGATGATGCCAATCCTGTGTTAGCGTCACGCTTACTGCAAGTACTGGCCCGCTGGAATACGTTGGCTGAGCCTCGCCGTCAAATGGCACACGAGCAGTTGGTAGATTTACAAAAGAATGTCTCATCTAAGCATGTGCTCGAAAGCTTAGAGAGCGTGTTAAGTGCTGCAAATAGCTAATTGAGAGCAGTGCAATATGCATCGAAATGTAATATCAATTTTATGAAAATACTAATGTAAATATAAGGTTAGCTCTGACCAATCAATTAGATACGTATCGCTGTTGGTCATTGCTAACTAAGTTTTAGAATACAGTATTTTTTATAGAATGTTCATAAACAGAAAGCCCCTTTCACACTGATGCGAAAGGGGCTTTCTACGGTTTGCTCGACGATAAATTATCGCTAATAGCTACTAGCGATTTGGTAGCACATCTTTTACCATATCACGTAATTCGCGTAATGCTGTGACGGTGCTATCCCAATCTAGGCAACCATCGGTGATAGATTTGCCGTACTCAAGTTGACTTAAATCAGCAGTCAGTTTTTGATTACCGCCTTTTAAGTGACTCTCAATCATCATACCGATAATTGATTTATTACCATTTCGAATTTGTTCGGCAACGTTTTTGATAACCATTGGTTGTAGGTAAGGGTCTTTACCTGAGTTGGCATGACTTGAGTCAATCATGATTTTACTATTGGTTTTGCCTTTTGCCAGCTCATTTTCAACTTGAGCTACCGCAGTTTCATCATAGTTAGGTTTACCGTTACCACCGCGAAGTACCACGTGCGCGTAAGGATTACCTTTAGATTTGATGATAGAGACTTTACCATCTGATGATAGACCTAAGAAGCTATGACCTTCTTTAACCGCTTGCATGGCATTTACAGCAACCGTCATACCGCCATCGGTACCGTTCTTAAAGCCAACTGGGCATGATAAGCCAGAGCTCATTTCGCGATGCGTTTGGCTCTCAGTGGTACGTGCACCAATGGCCGACCAGCTGATTAGATCCTGGATGTACTGCGGCGTGTTTGGATCAAGTGCTTCGGTCGCGCAAGGTAGACCTTTTTCATTCAAATCAAGTAGCAATTTACGAGCCGTGCGCAAGCCTTTTTCTATATCAAAGCTGTCATTCATATCAGGATCGTTGATTAAGCCTTTCCAACCAACCGTCGTACGAGGTTTTTCAAAATAAACACGCATGACCACAAATACACTGTCTTCGATTTCTTTTGCCAATACGGCCAAACGATCGGCATATTCGTGAGCGGCTTTGATATCGTGAATAGAGCAAGGGCCAATGACCACAAACAAACGCTTGTCTTTACCATCCAAGATATCTTGAATAGTATTACGACCTTTTAGTACGGTGTTATACGCGTCGTCTGACAGAGGCAGCTCGGATTTTAGCTCGGCGGGGGTAATCAAAGGAATAAATTTTTCAATATTCACGTCGTCAATATCTGCATTATGGGTAACTGATGTTGTCATGGTTATATATCGTCTAGCTGATTTATAGGAACATTCATTATGCGGACAAAAGTGTTGGTTGACAAGGGTAGTCGAGCAGTTAATTGACTGATAACTGGAATGAGAAAACTAAAACTTAGCTATACTTGTAGAGACTTAGCATGATATTTGATGTTCTAAATGCACGTTTAGCATTTGGTTTTTCTATCTATTAATAAGAGTTGGTTGAGTTTTTGGTGCATAACGCTCAGACTTTATGTATGAATTTCGCTATTTGTATCGTCGTCAAGTATGATAGCAACATCAGCGATGGGTCGCCCAAACTGTGGCATTAAAACAGTACGAATGAGTGCGCACATTATCTGTGAATTCGTATCGCTGGTTTATTACGTTATATTTTATAATAACGGTTATTTTATTTTGTGTATTTCTAATATCGAGAGCTTGTCATGACAGATTCTGCTACGTCTCATCACTATACTGACCTCATTCATCAAGCCGAGACGGATTCTCAAGTACCAAATATAAATGCTACGCTGCTAGTGATAGGCATCGTCGCAGGTGAGGTATCTGGTGACAGCTTAGGCGCGGATTTTATGCGGCAAATGAATAATCTACGTGATGATATTGTCTGGGTAGGCGTAGGCGGTACAAAGATGCAAGCGCAAGGGCTACAGAGTATTTTCCCATTAGAGCGCTTGGCAGTGATGGGTCTGGTTGAAGTCATGTCGCAGCTACCCGATTTGCTCAAAGCACGCCGCGAGCTATTGAGCGCATTTAAAGCCGCCAATATTGATTGGTTTGTCGGTATTGATGCGCCTGATTTTAATCTACGAGTATCCAAAAAACTAAAGCCCCAAGGCGTGTTCTGTGTGCAGTACGTCAGTCCTTCTATCTGGGCGTGGCGCGAGTCGCGTATCCATAATATTAAAGCGGCGACCAATTTGGTGCTATGCCTATTCCCATTTGAGCTGCCAGTTTATGAGCGACATAACCATCCGGCGATCTGTGTGGGCCATCCATTACTACGAACTATTGATCAGATCCTGATCGATACACCAATTAATCAACGTCGTAGTGAGCTCGTTTGGGACAATGATGGGTTGCAGCAGTTTTTTATTGAACGTTTTGATGAGGTGAGTCAGCTTATTTGTGTGATGCCAGGCTCTAGACGTGGTGAAATTACGGCTATTTTGCCATTGATGCTTGATGGTATCCAAAAGCTCATCCTATTAGATCCGAAACTGTGCTTTATCATTCCAACGGTCGACCAAAACCATCAATATATTGTGCAAGAGGTGATCGACCAACGCTCAGAACAGCTGCGTGCAGCAATTGTGGTGGTTTACGATGATACCCAGCCAGAGTTTAGCCAACATGCTATGGCGGCGTCAGACATTGTGATGCTGGCATCGGGGACAGCAACGCTGGAGGCAATGTTGCTTGAACGGCCGATGGTAGTGGTCTATCAATTAAATCAGCTGACTTACCACATTGCCAAGCGTCTGGTAAAAGTGCCATATGTGGCATTGCCTAATATACTGGCTAATGCGCCAATCGTACCTGAGCTTATTCAAGAGCAAGCGAGCGGTGACAATATTTGCCGTACCGTAATGCGTTTACTACAACCACGCGCTTATGCTGAGCAATTACACGACTTGCTAGTGACAAAGCAGTCGCTACAGCAGCAAAGCAACCATGAGCCTGCAAACAGCGTGATTGAACAGTGGTTTATCCAAAATATCGATGCCATCCATCCTAATTAAACAAGAAAGACCTTCTAATATTATGCATATTCAACACAGTACAGAAAGCTCAGTTCAAACAATTGATATTAATATTGAGCATATCGATGTCAAAGGACAATATATTCAGTTATCAGCGCCCATACACTTATATGGGCAAATGAATACCGCTGAACTGCTTACTCAATATCTGACTAATAATAATCAAGAGATGAAGCAATCGATACTACAAATCGGCGTTGATGAAGCAGGACGTGGGCCGTTACTAGGTAGCGTCAATGTGGCTGCGGCAATATTACCTGCGACTTGGTCGGGATTGATTGAGGATCAACCGCTTAAAGACACGCCGTTGTCGATACTGACAGACTCCAAACAACTGAGTGAAAAAAAGCGCGATATCCTTTATCCATTGGTTCAGCAGCATGCTATCGGTTATATCATCGCTGATATACCAGCAGCAGTAATCGATCAAGTGAATATCTTGCAGGCAACGATGCTTGGTATGCGCTTATGTACTGAATCACTGCTAAAAGTAATTTTTGAAAAATTCTCGACTACTGGAACTGTTAACAGTACGTCGCTTGATCAATTAAAGATCGAAGCGCTGTTTGATGGCAATCGTTGCCCTGACTTGAACTATGATAGCTTTAAAAAGCTAGAAGTAGCGCCATCTGCAATTGATTGCCAAGCATGGGTAAAAGGTGATGCGCGTCATACTAGTATTGCAGCGGCCAGTATATTGGCAAAAGTAAGTCGTGATGAATCAATGTATACACTGGATACTCAATATCCGGAATATGGTATTGCCAAACACAAAGGATATCCGACACGCGCGCACATGGAAGCAATCGAAAAACATGGTGTCTTACCAACGCATAGACGTAGCTTTGCACCAGTGAGAAAGGCTTTAGAGATACAGGAGCTATAGAAAAGTGATCATAAAGAAATGACTCTATAGCGTATATAAAAAAAGCGTACTTTATAGATGATATCTTTGCCTTAAGAATAGCCTAAGCATAGTGTTAGTCTATAGACCTAAAAAGAAACCTGTTACTTGCAATCAGCGAGTAGCAGGTTTTTTTACAAAATAATGAGCAAAAGTTCATAATTTGTAATACAATAGATACTATATTGAAATAAAACACTGTTAAATCAATCATTAACCACCCTGTAATTAGTTTTTATTCTCATTGCTTTTCACAAACAGGTTATTATTTTATAGGATGAGCGATGACTTCTTATACTTCTCAAAAAAATATTGTGGCAGTGCTATTCTTAACTGTATTTTTAACTGCTTGTGGGGGCGGTGGTGATTCTGATAGTGGTTCTACATCTGTTAATACACCAAACAACTCACAAAATGATGAAACAGCCCAGCCAACAACATCAGAACCTATTATTTCTGCTCCGATTATAGCGACGCCTACTAGTCAAAGTGACGAGCCAAGCGATAGTATTCCTGATACAGAAAACTGGTCAGCTGATAATAATGTGCAAGCAGCATTAAGTGCGAATAATCAGTTCAGTTTGGCAAGAACCAGTTGTGGTTTAAATGGCTTATCCGTTGATACAGAGCTAGACAATCTAGCTATTGAGCACGCAAATTATATTAAATATGTATTTGCTAATAGCTCACCAACCAGCTTTAACGCGCATTTCGAAAATGAAATCAGTGATATTGCTAGTGTGACTGGTTTTAACAATCCTTTTTTTGGTGGACTGGATCTGCCTGATCGATTGATCAATGCGGACTATGGCAACTCACAATATGGTGTCACTGAAAATATTGCCCAATCTGTCTATTATAGTTCGGCAGGTAATTTTTTGAGTACAGAAGCCGTGGCCAGCTCTATGGCGAAGTCATTGTTATCAGCGCCTTATCATCTACGTTCTTTGATGTTGCCAACCTCAGGCGTAGTAGGAACAGGAATGGTTACCTATACGCCTAGTAGTAAAAATGCTGCTAACAATAAAGGCTATATTTTGGTAAGCAATGCTGCAGCGACCAAGACCACGACCAATAAAACGCTTGAAGGTGTTTTTACTTACCCATGTCAAGATGTGACAGGTACAGTCACTGCACTCTATAATGAAACCCCAAATCCGGTCAGAGGTTCTGGGCGCAATTTACGTACTGATCCTATCGGACAGCCGGTTTATATCAATATGCCATCTGCTGATAAAGTTAAAGTGAGCAACGTTAAATTCCGAGATGTGCAGCGCAATATATATGTGCCGATTCAATTGCTTGATTTTGACAATGATCCGTACAAAGGTACGAATTATGCACTACCAACGAATGAAGCATTTATCTTGCCATTAACAGATGCGCTCAAAAGCTGTGAATCAGGTAGTAATAAAGGCGGCAATTGTGGACTCTATGGCAATAGCAAATATAAAGTCAGCTTTGATATTTTGGTTGACGATAAAACATTAGAACAGCAGTCCTTTACGTTTACTACTGGTAAGGTAAATTACTAATAAGTATTTAATACTCTCTAAATATTTGTCGTAAAAAAGAAGGTCTGAACCAGTGATATGATTCAGACCTTCTTTTTATGTAATAATTTTTTGTGTAATAACTTTGATTGTCTTCGTGCAATACTAGGGCGTGGCTTAGAACGATGAGTTAGGTTGTTTCAAAAAGTTTTTTTCATCTTCGCTCGAGTCACGATTTAGTATTTCGTTGCGATGTGGGTATCGTCCGAATTGATCAATGATTTGTTTGTGACGATGTTCAAAGTCTAATGTGGTGGCATCATCTAACTGTTCGAATAGCGGTAGATAACGCTTATGAATCATAGCTGACTCAGAGTGCATAAACGGTATGACCATAAATCTACGCCATTGTGTCGGTAGAGTATCAAAATAAGGCTGCTGAATGGCTTCTTGGGCGAGTGCTAATGCCATACCGTCTTGCGCAAATGCACTTGCTTGTCCGCGACATAAATTGCGTGAAAACTGATCTAGCACGATAATCTCTGCCAAGCGTCCTGCCAATGCCGTTATCGAGCTATTACCATCTAATGAAGACTCTGCAATACGCCAAGTGACACATTCGCCTTGCTTTGCTGCGTGCCAAATATCGCCGAATTTATCCTGTATCTGCTTATCGAAACGATCGTTTTGTTCAAACCAGTACGCTTCATTGTTTTTATCGAACCAAAAATCCAACACGGCACGAGCATCAGGATCTAGATAAGTCAAATCTATATTTTTTGGATCCAATTGTGATGAATGGGATCGACTGGCTGAGGTGGAATAATCGGTTGAAAGTGCCATAAGATATTCTAATTATGATGAATTTAGTCTACTATAGCGCAAATATTTATATCTGTCTGTCAAGATACCAACAGCAGAGTGTCTATTAGGTAATCTATTATGAATGCAAAAAATCTAGAGAATTCCACTAACGCGTCATTGCCACCAACGCCTTACTATGTGCTTGATGAAGCGGCCATCGTTGATAATATGAAAATCATCGCTCGGCTATGTGAGCTGTCTGGCGCAAAGGCATTATTAGCACTAAAATGCTTTGCCACATGGGGTGTTTTTGATGTGATGCAGCCTTATCTGCATGGTACGACTTCATCTTCACTTAACGAAGTGAGATTGGGCTATGAGACCTTTGGCAATAACGATGATGCCAGTAGCAACGACAAAAAAGAAACGCATGCTTATAGCGTCGCCTATAGTGCAGACGAAATCCCTGAAGTGTTGAACTATGCGGATAAAATCATCTTTAATTCAATCTCACAGCTCAACGCTTTTAAAGCGCAAGCCGCTGCACAAAATATACCCGTAGGTCTACGACTCAATCCAAAAACCAGTAACTCATCGTTTTTGATTGCTGATCCTGCGCGTCCATTTAGCCGTCTTGGCGAGCACGATAAAGATAAAATCGCAGTGGTACTTGGCGATATCACTGGTGTCATGATTCATAACAATTGCGAAAATGACAGTTTTGAAGCCTTTAGTGAAAGCTTGGCTGATATCGAAGCGAGGTTTGGTGATGTATTGGCGCAGCTTGAGTGGGTGAGCTTGGGCGGTGGTATTCACTTTATTGCGCCGGATTATCCACTAGAAAAGCTAGCTGCACGTTTGAAAGTGTTTAGCGAAACCTATGGTGTACAGGTCTATCTTGAGCCAGGTGAGGCAAGTATTCATGGTGCGGGCACGTTGGTCACTACTGTCTTGGATACCATGCATAATGAAAAAAACCTAGCAGTCGTTGATGCTTCTATTGAAGCGCATATGCTTGATCTATTGATTTATCGTGAGTCCGCACCGATTGCTGCGATTAACCATACAGCTGTCGATATTGCACCTATTGGTCATTCCATAATTGAAGCATCAGAGTCTACACCCGAACATGATATAGACAGTACGCTCATTTATGGTCGTTCTTGCTTAGCAGGTGACATCTTTGGAGAATATGCGTTACCGAATAATTTGCAGATAGGCGATAAAATTGCCTTTGGTAATGCTGCAGGTTATACCATGGTGAAGAAAAACTGGTTCAATGGCGTTAACATGCCTGCGATAGTCATCCGCCGATTGGATGGCCGTGTTGATATCCAACGTGAGTTTGACTATCAGGACTATAAAGCCAGCTTGTCTTAAGTGTTTGGCTTTTAGTACTATGCTATTGTTGCTTGATTATTAACTTTAAGTATTCTAAAACAATAGCTTAGTATAAATGGTCGAGTATTTTTGTGTTTCTGTTTTTTATAGATTTTTTTACCGATAACACGATAAAATTGTTATAATCGCGTCGGGCAAATACCAGAGAGGTATCTGCTCGACGGGTGCGTGGGTTTTCCTCGGTCTTCCTTTTTAATTCACGCATATCATTCACTCGTTTCTGTTTTGCATAGCCACAATCACTGGTATCGACAGGGACACAAAGGAGGATTGTTCATTGAACACAAACCAACAAGCTAAGTCCAACAAAAAAGACGTACTCATCATTGGGGCAGGCGGCGTCGCTCAAGTGGTCGCGCATAAGTGTGCGATGCATAATGATGTGCTCGGCGAGATACATATCGCCTCACGTACCAAAGATAAGTGCGAAGCGATCGCCCAAAGCGTAAAAGAAAAAGACAGCTTTAAGCAGGCTGCGGTCTTGCACACGCATCAAGTTGATGCCATGGACAGCCAAGCGCTGGTGCAATTGATTAAAGAAATAGACATTCAAATCGTTATTAATGTTGGTTCAGCATTCATCAACATGACGGTATTAGAAGCCTGCATCGAGACAGGTACAGCATATATAGATACGGCTATTCATGAAGACCCACGCAAGATTTGTGAGACACCGCCGTGGTACAACAATTATGAGTGGCAACGCAAACAGCGCTGTGCAGACAACAATGTCACTGCCATTCTAGGTGCAGGGTTTGATCCCGGTATGGTCAACGCCTATGCGCGTCTTGGTTATGACATGATGGATGCAGGCACCGTGACCGATATCGACATCATTGATATCAATGCAGGTAGCCATGGCAAATATTTCGCTACTAACTTTGATCCAGAGATTAACTTCCGTGAGTTCACCGGTACGGTTTACTCTTGGCAAAACAACAAGTGGCAGTCTAACAAAATGTTTGAAGTCAAACGTACAGACGATCTGCCAGTAGTGGGTGTACAGAACAGTTATCTAAGCGGTCATGATGAAGTGCATTCATTGTCAGCTAACTTAGATGTACCAAACATTCGCTTTTGGATGGGCTTTGGTGAGCATTATATCAATGTCTTTACTGTCCTACAGAGCTTAGGACTATTGTCTGAGCAGCCAGTGATGACTGCTGAAGGCCAAGAAGTGGTGCCGCTGAAAGTCGTTAAGGCCGTACTACCAGATCCAAGCTCGCTTGCACCGAACTATACAGGCAAGACCTGCATTGGTGACAAGGTCAAAGGCAAAATTAATGGTGTTGAGACTGAAGTGTTTATCTATAATGTCTCAGACCATAAAGAGGCTTACAACGAAGTGGGTAGCCAAGGTATCTCTTATACCGCAGGCGTACCACCTGTTGCTGCTGCGATACTGGTCGCAACTGGCGAATGGGATGCAGGCAAGATGGTCAATGTTGAAGAGCTAGATGCTAAGCCATTTATCAATCTGCTGAACAAGATTGGTTTGCCAACGCGTATCAAAGATAGCGAAGGTGATAGAGCGCTTGAATTTGATATTTAATTAGACATTTAATTAAATAGTCATTTGTAACAAATAGCCCGTCTGACTCTATATGAGTTGGACGGGCTTTTTAATTTCTGTAATGGAAAATCAATAGGAGAAAAATCAGGATTGTTTATTTGAATGAGCAAGGAACATCTTTTATAAAGATTTAAATGAGAATGATTTTTAATATCATTAATAAGAAAAGTAAGGTAGTATTTCACTCTTGTGTTATTTACTAGACATCTTGTAGCGGTAACCGTTAGGTGTTTGTCAGTGGGTAAAATAAGGGGTAACGAGTGACATACACAAAATTTTTTTCTAAGAAATGGGCTATAGTAGGATTTACTGGTTTGTTATGTTCGGCATCGTTTTCTGCATTTGGTTTGGAGACAGCAGTGTTAAAAGTAGGAAGTCCCCTAAAAGGTGAGCTAAATCATTCCAACAGCGAAAACACTGATATTAAGCCACAGCCACAGCCACAGCCACAGCATAAGTCATTAGATATTAGTGTTCCTTGCGATACAGGCGATTATCTAACTGGATATGTTGAAAGTGATAAAAATATGATGACGCTAGAGATCATCGATGCCACAGGAAAAGTATCGCGCCGTTTGATTGACCATAAAAGTGGCAAACAAAACTTCTATTCAGTGGCCGAAAACTGCGCAGAGACGTGGCGACTGACTGGCTCAGGTGCTTATCAGATAGTGCTCGAACAACATGTTAGTTTAGCAGAGCAAGATCTAAAAGGCTCTTTAACAAATTCTTTAGACAGTTCTGACGCGTTACTCAGCCCCAAAGTATCGGCATTACGTGAGTCACTGCAGAAAGGGCAGAGTACAGATCAGTTTTGGGCGGAAGTGGAAGTATTAGGTACACCGCTGATTGAAGATACCGCTTTGGGCACTGTGATGACGTTTTTAGCGCGAGGCGACTATCGCAATGTCAAATTAATGGGTGGCCCGTCCACCAATCACGATGCATTGCAACGATTGGTAGACTCTGATACATGGTACAAAAGCTTTATTGTGCCAAACAACACGCACTTATCCTATCAAATTGCTCCTAATACCCCTGAGCCACCTCTGTCTGAGTTTGCTCGTAGAGTCGCTATAAAATCCGTGGCTCAGGCTGATCCCTACAACCATCATCCATGGCCACGCTCAGCCACCGACAAGTACACAACCAAATCTACTATTACGCTAAAAGATGCGCCAAAAAGGCCTTGGGTAGATGTGCAAAAAGAAACCTCTAAAGGCGAGCTTTCTACTTTTAAATTTACCAGCGATACATTAGGCAATACTCGTGACATTACTTTTTATACGCCTTCTATAAGTCGTAATACAGCAGGGGATGAGGTGTTGTTGTATATCTTTGATGCCGAAGCTTATATCAATACGGTTGGATTGCCCACGATTTTAGATAATTTAATTGCAGAAGGTAAGGTTCCACCAGTGACAGCGGTGTTTATCAGCAATCCTGACAACGATGCCCGTGCCCGTGAATTACCTGCCAACCCAATGTTCGCAGATGTATTGGCCAATGAGTTAGTACCACAAATAAATAAACGGTTGCCAGTAGCGATACCAAAGGATAGAACGGTCATTGCAGGGTCAAGTTATGGCGGATTAGCAGCGACGACTATCGCACTACGTCATCCCGACATATTTGGCAACGTTATCTCTATGTCTGGGTCTTACTGGTGGCATCCAAAAGATCAAACAGCAGATGATAAGCACTTTGTGGCGTCTGAAGTTATCAGAATGGAGAAAGTGCCAGTTCGGTTGTTTTTGAGTGCTGGCGTGTTTGAAACGGCTCGTGGCAAAAGTAGTAGCAATGGTATATTGGGAACCAATCGTCATCTACGTGATGTGCTGTTGGCAAAAGGATATGACACTCGTTATGAAGAGTATGGTGCAGGGCATGATTATTTTTCTTGGCGAGGAATCATAGCAGATGGTTTGATATCGATTTTTCCGTCTAAAGAATAAAATGCTGTCTCTATTCTATGTAAAATAGCGGTTATAGCAGGATATCCGTTATTGTTAGGGCTAGCGGTGATAGTATGTTCTTGCTACTATCTATTGCAGTTTAAATGTATTCGAATAGGTTTTAATTTTGCATATTTAAAAACAAGCGAAACAAATTATATCGATATCTATTTTATCAGAGCCCTAGCTGAATTACGACTCTTATAAGCCTAAAAATAAATTATACTTTTTCAATACTTCTAATATAAGAGCTGAAAGTCATATTTGGTAATTTCTTAAATATTAATCATGTGAAAAAGAGAAGCTCTAATGGAAAATTATTTTTTAAATCAGCAAGCTATTAATCCTTCATGTTTAATAAAGATATTGCAAGGAGATAAACTGCCTAATGAAAGTGAAATATGGGAGTTTACTAATGAGATTAAGCCAATAGATCTCTATTGTTACTTATATGCAAAGTATGGTCCTCCAAATGGATTGCAAAATTTTTTTAGATCAGATGATTCCAACAATTTAATACACTGGGAGTGGGCACTAGTAGGTGAACTTGGAATAACTATGATCCAAGGGCAAAATTTTCGTAGTGAGGTTTTGTTACGAGGAAATTTCAAAGATAAAGGTCTTACTATAGATGACTTTATTTCTCAAATAAAATCAGATATTGGTAGCCAAGGAAGAAAGATATCAGAGTTAAGAAAAAAATTAGAAAAATGGACACAATTTGTTAATCCATATAAAAGAATTGAATCAGCTGTAGATCAACACTTCTTAAAATTAGAAAGTCTATCTATAAATCCCGAAGTAGACAAAGTTCCTCAGGCTACTACTTTGTCAGAATGGAATTCGTTTGGTGACAAGTTCTCTGCTATTAGTGATAAGTACAGCTATGCTATGGGTCTAACTTTTGGCTTGCGTTCGATGCTTCCTGTACTAGCGGAGGCTTTTGTGAATCTAGTTATATTTATTCTATGTCGGCCTGATATAAAAATGAATGAGCGACTTTTCCAAAGCGCTATTCGACAACCTATCGATATAAGAATTCAATCTTTACACATCAACTGTATAGGGTTTGAATCTGCTGTAGATTACTCTTCAGATGAATGTAAGAATTTTCATACTTTAATGAATGAGAGAAACGATTTACTTCATGGTAATGTTGAAGTAAACAAGCTTTCAATCGGCGATGTATACTTTGATAAAAATATCCCACTTTTCCTTCAGTATGAAGATTTTTGGGATAAATCAATTGGAGTGTCAATGAAGTCTGTCAAATTTGACCGCATACAAACAGATAGGGATGTAGTAAACAAATTTATTCAATATATTGTGAATAAGCTGAAGCCAGAAGTGAAAGAAGAAATTGAAATGATAATGGAGAAAGGGCAACTGGGTTTTAACTATAAAACAGGCAGAGTGGGAGTATTGTTTCCTGAGCATATGGTTGATTTTAGAGGTGCATTTAAAGATGAGTAACAACTCTATTAATTTTATCTGATGGATATTGTGTATCAAATAAAAGTCTCAATTAAAACAGACTTATATCTCCGTAACCAAGGCTTCAACTTATTACATTCACATTAAAACGTAACTTATAGACTATAAAATTAATCTATAAATTACACTTAAAGCAGCAAATAAAATTATGCCTCACTAGGATTATATTCTCTCAACGCTGCAATACGATCATCAAGCGTTGGATGTGAGCGAAATAGATTTGCAATACTAAAGCCTTGCGTCTGCCCAGACGAGATCGCAAATGCTTTCATGCTCTCAGGCATTTGGTCAGGACGCTGTGCAGAGGGACGTAACGCATCAAGGGCGCTGATCATTTTTTCGCGGCTGGCCAATTTTGCACCCATTTGATCCGCACGGAATTCACGTAAGCGTGAAAACCACATGACGATGGCAGACGCCAAAAACCCAAGTAAAATATCCATCACGATACTGGTGATAAAGTAACCAATACCTGGTCGATCACTGGTATTTTTGAACACAGTACGATCCACGAAGCTACCGATAATTCGGGCAAAGAACATCACAAACGCATTGACCACCCCTTGAATGAGAGCTAAGGTTACCATGTCGCCATTGGCCACATGACCAATCTCGTGTGCCAATACGGCCTCGACCTCATCTTGATTCATATTTTGTAGTAGACCAGACGACACTGCCACCAGCGCTTTGTTCTTATTCCAACCAGTTGCAAACGCATTTGGCTGAGAATTATTAAAAATACCGACTTCAGGCATACCGATACTTACCGCTTTTGCTTGTTTGGCGACTGTATCGACCAGCCATTGCTCAGTAGCGTTACGTGGGGATTCTATGATGACCGTACCAGTTGATCTCTTAGCCATCCACTTTGACAAAAGTAGCGATATCATCGAGCCAACCATACCGTAGATGCCGCACATAACGGCAAGGCTAACATAATTAAGTCCGCCTGCCGTATGTACGCCACCAATACCAAAAAACCTCGATAAAATACCAAACACAATGCTAAATACCACAATCACTGCTAAGTTGGTCAATAAAAATAATCCAATGCGCATCATGACGTTAACTTCCTATGTAAAGTGTCGGTATGGCCTCGATAGAGCACTATCTAAGAGGTTTGTTTGCTATAGTTGTATCTAAATTATATTGAACGGATGCTACTGCTGTAAACCAAGAGTCAAAACAGCGTATAGCGATTAATTTTATTATAAACTGAAGTGATTATTATGGCGAACCGTAGTTATTTGTATTCAACCAATATTGTTCCCGAAGCAAATCAAAATGACAGCAGCCGTGTGTTAACTGGCATATCAGAATACAATTACGATATTCCAATCGTCTTTAAGATGTTACTCTCTGGTAATCCGCAAGCCTGTCTGTCAGTGATTTGGGATAATCCTGAAAAGATTGCTCTTATTGGAGATTATGCCAGCGGTGTGCAAAACCTTGAAGCATTCTTAGCAGGTATCACGCTACCTGCTGCTCAGGCTTCAATTACAGAAGCGCTTAAGTTCTTAAAAATGCCAGAGAACCAAAATCAGTATTTTATTTTAGAGTGTGGCGAGATTTTTGAGATGAGTGAGACGCCAATAGAAACGCAAAATCTGGCACTTCTCAATCAAGTACAGAATCTGCAGCCTGAAATAGAGGCGGCATATCAGTCACTATTGCCACCTGCGAAAGTCATGAACGAACAACCAAGACCTATTGGCTTATTGGCAAAACTGTTTGGCCGCCGTCCAACACCCGCGAAGGCATTGTCTGCCCATGAATCAGAACAAGCTATCTTTAGTCTTGGTCTGGGACTTTGGTCGAATATTTTGTACTTTGACTTTTCTGAAGAGGATGATGACTAAGGTTCGTCTGTAGGGAATATAGAAGTGTTATTAATGCTTTAGAGATAGAGAGGTTTTAATCATGAACGCCTTAGAACTTAAGGTTCCGCCTGTAGCGCAAGTTATTATTACAGCAGCTGTTATGCATGGCGCTTCTAGAATCATACCTAATTTACAGTTCTATTTTGACGGATCAAATACGCTGGTGATTGGTTTAAGTATCATAGGGCTGGCTAGCGGAGTCATGGGTGTGGCTCAATTTAAAAAAGCACAAACCACTGTGAATCCGCATACGCCAGAAAAATCTACAAACCTAGTGACAAGTGGCATTTATCAATATACTCGAAACCCGATGTATTTAGGATTGGTGCTTATTCTATTAGGTTGGGCTTTTTATTTGTCCCACTTTTTACCATTTATGCTAGTACCTGTCTTTATGATTTATATGACACGCTTTCAGATCCAACCAGAAGAAAGAATGATGACACAAAAATTTGGTAGAGAATATCAGGCTTATCTATCTAGAGTACGCAGGTGGATATAAAGCTTATAGAGTATCCAGTCGAGGTAGGGTGTTCGATTGTACGGCTATGATGATAGAGTACTGGTTTCTGATAACGCCGTACAATACCTGACTGGTTTTAGCAGGTTAGAAAAGTAGTAGATGAGGAGTAGTGTGTTTTGACAGAATTAAAGACGGTTGGGCTATTTGCGCTTACTGCATTGGCTGAGATTACAGGATGTTATCTGCCTTATCTATGGCTACGAGAAGGCAAATCAATCTGGCTGCTGATACCTGGTGCGCTTAGTCTGATTGCGTTTGTCTGGCTGCTGTCGTTACATCCAACTGCTGCGGGCAGGGTCTATGCTGCATATGGTGGTGTGTATATATGTATGGCGATTTTATGGTTGTGGACGGTCAATGGCATACGACCAACCACATGGGATATATTGGGTTCAGTAGTTGCATTGCTAGGAATGGCGATTATTATGTTTGCACCGCGCGGAGCCTGATCAAAACCGAAGCTTCAGTCAAAACAGTATCTGGTTTAAAGAGTAGCGCCTAGCTACAGTTCAGTAGCGAACCCAAAAAACGCTAATAAAATGGTTAGTACGGCTAACCCTAGGTTATCAGTTAATTCGTTCAATCAATCATTGTATTAATAAGTGCTTACTTACGGATACATGGCGATTTGCTATAATAAGTCATAAACCGATTCATAAATGCGGCAAACTCTTATTTATTAACATTTAGCACCATAGTGCTTACTGTTTTGGTCAAATTATTATGCGTATTCGTAAACTGTTCAAATTTGAAAATGCTCACATTGTTCGTAACTGTAGCTCTGAGCGTTGTAAGCACTCGATTCATGGCCACAGCTATCAGATTGAGCTGATCCTTGAGGCCACTCGTTTAGACCATGGACAGATGGTTTATGATTTTGGGTTACTCAAGTCTTCTATCAAAGACATTATTGATAGCTTTGATCATGCTATTTGTTTTTGGAACAAAGACGATCCTGAATATGTCGCAGCTTGCAAGAAATTCAGCGCCCGTTGGATAAGCTTGCCAGTTTCACCGTCGGCAGAGCAGTTTTCACGAGTGATATTCTTTTGGGCGCAAGAGATACTGCGCCAGACACAAATGCAAAATGGTGAAGCGGATGTCAGCGTATACTCAGTGATTGCCCACGAGACAGCGACAGGGTATGCCCAGTGTTTTGCAGACGATGTGGCCAACGATCAAATGGGTAAACTGGTTTTAGAAGATTTTGAATTCAGTGAGCAGGTTTGTGCCGAGTGGACTGACTCTGAGTTATATGCCAAGCTGATTCGTGGTGAGAGCTTTACTAATCCAACAGTGACTATGCAGGTACAGACAGGGCAAATGCAGACAGAGCAGGTTCAGTCTAATGTGTGATAGTCAATCTATAGAAAATGGCAAATACTTAAAGACTCTGATATTAAACTCTGAGCAAGACACTCAAGCATTGGCTGAGCAATTAGCGATACTGCCGCTGACAGGTAGCGTGTGGCTGGCAGGTGACTTGGGCGCTGGTAAAACCACATTGACACGTTATTGGCTGCAAGCGCTTGGTCATACTGGTGCAGTAAAAAGTCCAACATATACGTTGGTTGAGCCTTATAGTATTCAGCGAAAAGATGGTTCGATTAAGCCAGTCTATCATGCAGATTTATATCGTCTGCAAGATCCAGAAGAGTTGTCTTTTATTGGATTTGATGAGTATCTGGATGAACCTGAAGCGCTAGTCATTATCGAATGGGCTAGCCGCGCTGATAGCTACCTCCCGCCACCCACGTTATTCATCGATATGACTCAAAGTGTCAGCGATGATAACGACACTGAAGCTCGCCAAGTACAGTTGAGAGTATCAAAGGCAGGTCAAGCGCAGGGCTTGAATCTATTGCAACTTGACATCTAAATGAGTATCTAAATTACACCAATCGCTACTTTCCAAAAATATGACATCTATCCATGCCAGATAATCATCCTAGTACCCGCATCAAAAAACTATCGCCGCTGCTAATCAATCAATTAGCAGCAGGTGAGGTCGTAACGCGTCCAGCCGCAGTGGTCAAAGAGCTGCTGGAAAATGCCATCGATGCAGGTGCGACCAATATCGAGGTTCGCATCACTCAAGGCGGTATGGGTTTGATTGAAGTGGTGGATAATGGGGTCGGTATTCATCCTGATGACATGATCATGGCCATCACTCGTCATGCGACTAGTAAAGTTGCTGACGTTGCTAACTTGCATGGTATTGCGACGTTGGGTTTTCGTGGTGAAGCGTTAGCAGCGATGGCTGCTGTTTCTCGTTTGTCCTTAACCAGTAGTCATGATGAGAGTGGTATTGGCCGTCAATTACAGGTCGCTGGCATATTAGATGATACACCAAAGCTGTTACCAGTAGTCCATAACCGCGGTACCACGATTGTCGTAAAAGACTTGTATTTTAATGTGCCTGCCCGCCGTGGTAATTTGAAATCTATTGCTACTGAGTTTGGTCATATCGAGACCATCGTTCGAGAAGTCGCACTGGCTCGAGCCGATGTTGCTTTGACACTCTTTCATGATAATAAACAGCGGCTATCATTATCTGCAAGTGCTACGAGTGTTAGTGGTCACAATGACACTCGCTTACCACTACCGCGGTTGGAACAAGCAACGGGTATGGCATTGACGGATAATGCATTAGCAATATCGATAGATTTGTCGAGTCTGGTGCAGTCGTCTGTAGAGTACGACAATAGCAATGTTAATCAAGCAGCGATTAGTGGTTGGTTATGGCCATTGCATCATGAAAAATCTGACTTACCAAAGCTGCTTTATGTGAATGGCAGACTGGTAAAAGAAGCATTGATTAGCAATCAGTTACGTCAACTAGCACAAGGTGTGCAGCTAGCAGGTATGGGGTATGCACTGTACTTTGATTTACCAACTCAATGGCTAAATATCAATGTACATCCATCTAAACAGCGTATCAAAATCAGTCCATTGAATAATATTATGGCGCATCTGGCTCATACAATTCGTACGCAGTTGAAAACGATTGATGTAGCTAAGTTTGGGTCTGAGCCTACATCTAATTCTATACCGAAGTCAGAGACTGATAGCCAATATATATCTTCGGAACGAGAAAATGATAATACTGCAAGTCATCCGTCTGAAAGGTCTATCTCGAGCAGTCAGCCTAGCAATAACCCAAGGCAGCATAATCAAGTAGAATCTAATAAGCAGCCTTATCAGACTGCTGCAAACCAATCATTTTTAAATAACCCTTCACGGCAAGAGTCAAGGCGATCTCATATTGATAATCAATCTGACCAAAGTAACAACAGTAACAACAGCACGTCATGTTATTCCGCTGTAGGAGCTACCTCTGCATCTTTACCAATTTGCTTAGATATCATCAACGATATAGAAGTTATTGATATTGATTCAAGCACAGAGGGTAGAAGTCTACCTTGGCTATTATTTTATCATCAAGGGCAGTGTGTACTGATAAATACTAAAGTCTGGCAGACTAAGACAAATCGGTTGTTTGAATCAATTACCTCTAGTTATAAAATATTTAGAAAGGATAGATTGCCAAACAGTGCTACTGAGGTTAATCAGCAACTTATGACGGTCAATGCGCAAATGTCTGCGCAAGATTCAATGGTTTTTGTGAATGATCTTACTGAAATAATCATGACCAATGCTATTAAATCGATAGATAGTCACCGCTTAGTAAAGCTAATGCTCTTCTGAGTATCTTAAAACAATTACAACATCCTAAAATAATCAAACCAACCGATATCTGAGTTATCCATATATTATGAAAGGCCACTTTATGCAACATTCGTCTGATAGCCTACCTCACAAACTGACGAATAACAGCGTGGTTTGTCTTATGGCACCAACTGCTAGCGGCAAAACGTCACTGGCGTACGAGCTATACGATACTGGCCGTTTTGAATTAATTTCTGTGGACTCAGCACTGATATATCGTGATATGAATATTGGCACAGCCAAGCCAACAGCGACCGAGCTGGCGCGTTATCCACATCATTTGGTCGATATCATTGATCCTATGCAAAGCTATAGTGTGGCTGAGTTTGCCAGTGACGTTGCCCGCCTCATTGATGAGTGTCATAGAAGTGGCAAGATACCGTTATTAGTAGGCGGCACCATGATGTATTACATGGCGCTACTCGATGGATTATCTCCCGTGCCCGATAGCGATGACAGCGTACGAGCGCGCGTAGAGCAGTGGCGTCAAGAGCAAGGTATTAGCGCTCTATATGATTATTTGGGTAGTATAGATCCTATAAGCCATGAGCGTTTGAATGCTACTGATACTCAGCGTATCACGCGAGCAGTTGAAGTTTATCTGCAAACAAATACCCCGATAAGTGACTGGCAGCGCAAACCAAAGCAAGCCTTAGCAAATAATCCAGAGCAGCAATGGCATGCGCTATCGGTAATGCCAGATCGACCGTGGTTGCATAATCGTATTGAACAACGTCTAGATATCATGTGGAATGAAGGGCTAGTGACTGAAGTCATAGACTTACTACAAAAGTATCCGCTCACGCCTAATATGCCGTCGATGCGCTGTGTAGGCTACAGGCAAGTACTAGAGTATTTAGTCAGCATTGATCATCCGATATTTGATCAGCCTCATCTGAATAAAACTCAATTTTATGAAGCTTTTGGAAAGCATACAGCTGTTAACGGGGAAAAAGAAATCTCAGATAATGTTGCTAAATCAGCTGCTCAACCAAACATGGCTAACCAAGAGACCGAGGCGCTTGCTTGTCAGGAAATGCAAAATAAGGCATTATATGCTACAAGACAGCTAGCAAAACGTCAGTACACATGGCTGAGAAAGGTAATGCAATTGCTCAGTGTCTCATCGAATGGGATAGCAGAATCTGAGAACAAGGCTGATGCTAGCAGTCGTATAATATTACAAGGGTTTGAAACCATGACTGAAGCACGAGAATACTTGTCTTAAGGTGCAATGATAGCTAACACAATTAGTTTCAAAAATTGACATAGATAGCTGTTATAATTTGGTTCAGTGCGTTGAGCATTATTATAATGTCTGTTCTACGAACTTTTGTAGATAGAAATTATTAACGAAACAACTAGTTACTTAATTATTTACAATAATAACGTATTCGCGATAAAGTGGAATCACTTAAGAGCAACGAATATTTATTTAGATACGTTTTATAAAGAAAACACCTTATTGTATCTACCTTTTAGCCATTATAATTAAATTAACACTTAAAATAATTGGCACTCAAAACATAACTATATAATATTTAGGAGAGATTTCATGTCAAAAGGACAAACTTTACAAGATCCGTTCTTGAACTCGCTGCGCAAAGACCGTATTCCTGTCTCTATTTTTTTGGTCAATGGTATTAAACTACAAGGCCAAATTGAATCATTTGATCAATACGTCGTTCTCCTGAAAAATACCGTGAGCCAAATGGTATACAAGCATGCCATTTCGACAGTCGTGCCAGCACGTAACCCGCGTAGTAGTACAACGACAGGTACAAGTACTCAGCCTCAAAGCGCAGCACCGACTGGATATCAAGGCGGTGGCTTTGAACGTGGTAGCAACCCTGCTGCTGGCGGCTTTGAAGAACGTGGTTTTGCATCGAGTCGTAGTGGATTCAATCGCGGTGGTTTTAGCCAAGGTCAGGATCGTGGTTTTGAACGCGGTAGCTTCGGTCAAGGGCAAGAGCGTGGCTTTGAGCGTGGTGGTTTTGGTCAAGATCGAGGGTTTGATGCAGCCGCAGATCATACAGGCTTTGAAGATAATTCAAACGATGGCTCTAATGATAGCAATAGCTAAATCACAGTACTAGTTGATCTTATTATTTGCAAAAAATATTAAGACATGATTTATTCTTCTAAAACCTGCTGCTAATAGTGGGTTTTTTTTGTATAGATAGCAGCATGTCCTTCATTTAATACGAAGTACTATATTAGTGTAGGTTTTGTAGACTATTACTAATATGAAACATAGTGTAGTAAAATGGCGTATTGATTTATTATAAAAATAGAGCGGATTCATGAGTGATACCAAAAACAACTTAACCCATGAGCAATTTATTACTACTGCTATTGAGGCCATTAACACAGAGATATCTGCGTTAGCACTGCTAACAGAGCAGATTGATGACAGGTTTGCACAAGCATGTGACATTATTCTGACTTGTAAGGGTCGAGTGGTAGTTACAGGCATGGGTAAATCAGGATTGATTGGGCGTAAGATTGCAGCGACCTTTGCCTCAACCGGTACGCCTGCTTTTTTTATGCACCCTGGTGAAGCGGGGCATGGTGACTTGGGAATGCTTGTAAAAGGTGATGTGCTGCTGGCTATTTCAAACTCAGGTGAGTCAGATGAAATCAAGATGCTATTACCAGTTGTCAAACATCTAAATATTCCTCTCATCAGTATCAGTCGTGATAAGCGCGGTATGCTACCGCGAGCAGCTGACATTGTATTGACACTCGGTCAGTCGCAAGAGGCTTGTCCACTTAATCTAGCGCCTACCTCCAGTACGACGGCTACTTTAGCGCTCGGGGATGCACTAGCGGTGGCTTTAGTACATGCCCGTAATTTCACTTCTGAAGATTTTGCATTATCGCATCCTGCTGGTGCCTTAGGTCGTCAGTTATTGACGCGTGTCGAAGACTTAATGCATACCAAATCAGAAGACTTACCATTGATTCATCAGCAAGCCCCATTGCAACAAGCTTTGTTTACTATGTCTGCTGGTCGCTTAGGTATGACAGTAGTGACTGATGATAACCATAAGGTCGTCGGTGTGTTCACAGATGGTGACTTACGCCGAGGGTTAGAAAAAGGCATCGACCTACAAACGCCAATGCAAGAAGTAATGGTCAGCAATCCACGCCATATCAGTAAAACGATGCGTGCGTCAGATGCGCTGAGTGTTATGAATGAGAGTGGTATTAGCCAGTTATTGATTATTGATGACGAAGATTGTTTAGAAGCTATTATTACCGTGCATGATTTGCTGCAAGCTGGTGTCAAATAAGGTTTGTGAGTTGCCGTCGAAATAGTTAAGCTATATACAATAACGCTTCGAAAATAAATATTAAAAAGAGACAAATAATGCAGGACTTGATACAGAAAGCCAGACAAGTAAAACTATTGGTCATGGATGTCGATGGAATTTTGTCCAATGGTCAAATTATCTATGATGCCAATGGTGTTGAGACTAAAGCGTTTTCAGTACAGGATGGTGTGGGTGTTAAGTCTCTAGCGCGCTACGGCATTCTAACAGCTATTATTACGGGCCGTAGTAGTGCAATGGTGAATAAGCGTGCAGCAGAAATGGGTGTCAATCATGTGGTGCAAGGACGTGATGATAAGCTTATTGCGCTAAACGAGCTGCTATCATCTCTAGATCCTGCCCTCAATATCACTGCTGCCGACTGTGCCTATATGGGCGATGATCTACCAGATATCAAAGCGATGCAAACAGTAGGATTTGCGGCCACCGTACCTAACGCACATGCTGAAGTTATCAAGCGTAGCGACATGGTAACGACTCGTGCTGGCGGTACTGGTGCAGTGCGCGAGATATGTGATCTTATCTTAAAAGGTCATGGACATTATCAAGACTTTATCGCGCATTACACGCTTGATGAGGTACAAACTCAGGATAACCAGTCGTGAATACACGTGTCTTAATTGTATTAGCCTTAATTATTGCCGGTATTGCGGGTTGGTTTTTTCAACAGCAAGGCGACGTAACGCCGCCAGTCAATATTGAAACGACAGATGTCGATTATGAAGCCACTGATATCAAAGCCGTGCAGACCAATGAGCAGGGCGAAACCGAATATGAGCTTACTGCTGAATCTTTGACACATAATCCTGAGACCAATCAGGATGAAATGTCAGGTATTACCATGAATTGGGAACCATCTGCAGAGCAACGCTATCGTATTCAAGCGGGAAGTGCAGCCATCAGTCAACAGACAGGGGAGCTTAGTTTATCAGGTGGGTTTACACTGGTGAGCGAAGGTAATAAGAGTACCCCTGATATCGAACCGATAAAAGTGACTGGTAGTACGCTAAAAGGTAATACGAAATCAGGCAAAGTATACAGTGACGCGCCTGTGAAAATCGAACAAGGCATGAATCGATTTGAAGCCTCTAGTATGACTGCCAATCTTGAGACGGGTGAGTACGAATTTGGCCAAGTTGCTGTTGCCTTTTCTCCATCTGAACGCCAAGATAAAGCATTGTTTTAATCAAAGTATTTCTTATTTACTGTGTCAAAAAATAGCAGCTAGCATAAAGTTTGCAAATCCTACCACCTATTATGAAATGAGTTATTTATATGAAACTTAAATTTTTGCCTACTTTACGCGCATCATCACTCTGCTTGCACAAATTGCGCGCACTGCCAATGGTAATGTTATTGGCGCTACCGTTATATAGTTACGCGTTGCCATCAGACTCTAATCAGCAGATTAAATTGCTAGCAGATAAAGCCACTTATAGTGAGCGTACTGGCGTGACCAGTTATGCAGGTAATGTCATTATTACCCAAGGTACGTTTAAAATGACGGCCGATAACATCACGGTCAATCTTTCTCAGCAGCGCAGCATTAACTCAGCGGTAGCAACTGGTCGTCCAGCGACTATGCAGCAAGTAGTCACGCAAGAAAAAGGCTTGGCAAAAGGGCAGGCTAATAAAATTGACTACAACGCAGTGTCTGGGATTATTACACTAACTGGTAATGCAAAACTGGTTCAAAATGGTGCAAGCTTCGCTGGTAACGTCATTCGTTATAGCCTAAAAGCAGGTGATGTTGAAGCAACTGCTGGCGGCAATCAGCGCGTTGAATTGGTATTCCCGCCTAACAATGGTACCAACCAAAGTGGCGTACGTTAATCCAAATAAACAGGCTATGAGTAAATAAGTCTGCCGTTAGCAATGCTTAAATTTTGTGAAAGTAAGAGTAAGTTATGAGCGATGATAAAAAATTAGACCTATCGGCATCAAACACCAATACGGCGCCTGTCGCTCGATTGACTATGCAAAATTTAGGCAAGCGCTATGGTAAGCGTTGGGTGGTCAAAGACGTTTCATTTTCTGTTGAGCAAGGCCAAGTCGTCGGACTGTTGGGGCCTAATGGTGCTGGTAAAACGACTAGCTTTTATATGGTTGTGGGACTGGTCAATATGGATAAAGGCCGTGTTACGCTAGGTAAAATGGATTTATCTAAATATGCAATGCACGAGCGTGCGCGTGCGGGTATCGGCTATCTACCACAAGAAGCATCAATCTTTCGTAAACTGTCTATCGAAGATAATATTTTAGCTATTTTACAGACTCGCACAGAATTAAGTAAAGCGGAACAGCAGCAAGAGCTTGAAAAGTTGATTGGTGAGTTCCATTTAGAACATGTGCGCAAGTCTCAGGGTATGAGTGTGTCAGGCGGTGAGCGTCGACGCTGTGAGATTGCGCGAGCCTTGGCCGCTGATCCTAAGTTTATCTTATTGGATGAACCTTTTGCAGGGGTAGATCCTATCTCTGTCGGTGATATTAAAGACGTTATTTTGACGCTTAAAAATCGCGGTATTGGCGTTTTAATCACCGATCACAATGTTCGAGATACATTGGCGATTTGTGAAAAGGCTTATATCGTATCAGAAGGCGCTATCATTGCAGAAGGCACTTCGGCTGAAGTGTTAGAAAATGATTTAGTGAAATCCGTTTATCTAGGTAAAGACTTTCAAGTATAAGTGAGAGCGTTAAATTTCTTATCTCATACTCTATTTTATATAGTGCACTCAGAACAAAAAGGTACCGTTAAAGTAGAGTTATCTGGTATGAATTTTCCTTACTCCCTATGCATTTTGCTTTCCAAACGCTACGTAAAATTCATACCAACAATTTTGTACTTTCTAATGAACTAATCAAGCTGGCTAAAACTATTCTATATAGAGCTTGTAAGCCAGTTGCTACTTATATCTACAACTACTATCTCTACAACTAACATCATCTTCTTTCAAGTACAGCTTGTAAAACCAATGGCTGACTTATCATGACGAATATTTTTGAATCAGCGCTTATAAAGCGTGACAATACTTTCTTCATTATTCTCGATTGATCCTCTGAATAAGGCTTATAAGCGATGGCAAAAAATAAAAGCAGCTATGTCTGTCAGCATTGCGGCGCGCATTTTGGGAAATGGGCCGGACAGTGTACGGATTGCGGTGAATGGAATAGCTTGGTCGAAGCCCCAAATGTCAGCATGCCCCATCATAATAAGAGCACCGCTAAGTCCAATAGCGCACGAGCTGCTACTCGTGATGTAAGTGCGCCAGCTGGTAACTACTCCGGTATTCACAGTGCTGTCATGCCGCTTAACGCAGTAAGTGTGACGCTCGACACACGCTTACCAACCGGTATCAGTGAGTTCGATCGCGTACTCGGCGGCGGGTTAGTAGCGGGTTCTGTAGTGCTAATCGGTGGTGATCCAGGCATTGGTAAATCAACGATATTGCTACAAACGGCGACCAATATGGCACGAGCTGATTCATTGGCAGGTAGTGCATTATACGTGACGGGTGAAGAGTCACTTGCACAGGTGGCCATGCGAGCCAAACGCTTAGACTTGCCTGCTGATAGACTGCGTGTACTGGCCGAAACTAACGTAGAAACCATTTGTGCTGCATTAACCCAAGAGCAGCCCGCCATTGCTATTATTGATTCTATTCAGACGATTTATACGGATGCTATTAATTCTGCACCAGGTGGTGTCAGTCAGATTAGAGAGTCTGCTGCAATTTTGACACGCTATGCTAAGCAAACGGGTACAGCACTGTTTTTAGTAGGACATGTAACCAAAGAAGGTACGCTGGCGGGTCCGCGAGTATTGGAGCATATGGTTGATACGGTACTCTATTTTGAAGGCCAGTCTGACTCGCGTTTTCGTATGATTCGTGCGGTCAAAAATCGCTTTGGTGCGGTTAATGAGTTGGGCATCTTTGGTATGACCGACATGGGGCTCAAAGAAGTCGCCAATCCATCAGCGATATTTTTGAGTCGCTATGACAAACCTGTTGCGGGATCTGTGGTGATGGTCAGTCGTGAAGGTACAAGGCCATTGTTAGTAGAGGTGCAGGCATTGGTAGATGATTCACAAGGATCACCTAGAAGAATGGCGTTGGGTCTAGATTTCCAACGTTTATCTATGTTACTAGCAGTGATGCATCGACATGGTGGAATACATACCAGTGGGCAAGACGTCTACGTCAACGTCGTTGGTGGCGTTAAAGTCATAGAAACGGGCTCTGATCTGGCCGTACTGTTGGCTTGTGCTTCAAGTATTAAAGAAAGAGCATTACCATCTTCATTAGCCGTATTTGGTGAAGTGGGTCTATCAGGTGAGATACGCCCAGTACCTAACGGACAAGAACGCTTGAAAGAAGCGATGAAACACGGGTTTAAGCATGCCATTATTCCAAAGGCCAATGCACCTGCTAAGGATGCGCCTCAGTTTAAAGGTATCAACGTGATTGCCGTTGAGCGACTCGATGATGCTATCGAAAGCGCATTTGAGTTATAAGATATATAGAACTAATAGTAGTTTGTTTTGGGTAGTTTAGTTGCTACTATTAGTTTGAAACGATAAATATAAACCATAAAAAAAGCCTAACTAATTATTAGTTAGGCTTTTTTTGCTATATGGGCTAGCAATATTATTGATAAAACCGATATTTAAAATTAAGGTCCTGCAACGCGCTCAATGGCAACGTTACCCACGCCTTTATTGGTAATACCAAGTTTCTTGGCAGCTCCGTAAGATAAATCTAATACACGATTACCATGGAATGGGCCGCGATCGTTCACTTTTACCACGACACTTTTGCCATTGGTCTTATTAGTAACTTTAACGTAGCAGTTTAGTGGTAATGAGCGATGCGCTGCAGTTAGAGCGTTCATGTCAAAAGTTTCGCCGCTAGCAGTCTTGCGACCATGAAACTTACGACCATACCAAGACGCAAGACCAGTCTGCTTAAATTTGCTGACTGAATTAGAGGCAACAGCTGTTAGGCGCTCTAATACATCTTCATCATTGGTGACTTGTGTCGTATCATTGGCTAATAATGAACTGCTAAGTGCCAATGAAGTCGGTTGACGAGCTGACTTTACCAAACTTGATGCGCCATCATGCTGACGGCTTAATTCACCAAGCACACGGTCAATGTGGGAGGCGTTATCTTGCGAAATCATAGAAAGTGTGGTCTTTGCTTCTACAGCATTTGCATTGGTAGCGACTGTAGAGCCAGCAAATAACATTGCTGACATTGTAAGTAAACCAGATAAACGCTTGTTCATAAATACCTCTATAACTTATACATCAAAACCTAACTCTAAATATTTTAGATTGAGCATGGTATTAATCTATTGTTTTCATATTGATTAATGCGTGGCTCTTATAGATATTAATATATGGTAATTTTTCATTTCATTATCATCAGTATTTAGCAGATATAATGGCTAAAATGACTGACGATACGCTCAAATGATAGTTAGCGATAAGCATTGAACACAAAGTCTAAAATCAGAACTGAGTAACAATATCAATATATGTCGTATTTACATGATGTGCGATATACAAACTTCTTCAAATGCTGCGTTGATAAAAGGTTTAAAGGACATCGCGTATCGCTTTGTTATCAAACCGTTAATTCAGTAGTGTATTTGAAAGTCTGGAATCTACAAGATGCTAACTATACGGCTACGCTACAACCTAAATATATTTAAATGCAAAGTTTATTAGTAGCTATGTACGGGTTATGTATCGGAGTACAGTAAAATGAGGTTAACGCAATTTTTTGTAAAAAACAAGAGATAAAACCTTTCTGAACTCTTAAGTCATTAACTCATATTGAAAATTATGTCCACTTATTAGTAAAAATAATGGGTGCTAAAATGCGCGATTATTTCGGGATTGTAACTATTATTGTGTATACAAATATACGTTATATAAAGATTTTTGAAATAAAAAAGCAATAGCACTAAGAATGAAACCTTTCTTTGCGCTATTGCTGGCTTTCTTTTATCCAATTACAATTGGTATAAATGATGAGTAGTACAAAATAATTTATCTTAATGGTACTACTATAATCATTAGAACGTCTTACTCGAAAGACGATTTATACAGAAATGACCTTATATAAGTTAGCCAGACTTATGTGTATGAATAGACATGAGCAAGCCAAACCCTGCCATTAGCGTCACGATAGCTGTACCCCCATAACTAATGAATGGTAGTGGAACACCTACGACAGGCAAAATGCCGCCAACCATGCCGACATTGACGAATATATAAACAAAGAAAGACATGGCGATAGCACCAGCCAATAATCTGCTATAGACATCAGGATGAGTGAAAGCGATATACAAGGCGCGTGATAAAAGACAGAAATAAATGAACATTAGCAGCATCACGCCGAGCAAACCAAACTCCTCGGAGAAGGCGGCAATAATAAAGTCAGTATGGCCTTCTGGTAGAAAATGTAGGTGTGATTGCGTGCCTTCTAGGTAACCTTTTCCAGTAAGGCCACCAGAACCAATGGCTGTCTTTGATTGAATAATGTTCCACCCAGCACCTTGCACATCTGCTTCAGGATTAAGGAGTGTCAATACCCGCGTACGTTGATAGTCATGAAGCAAAAAGTTCCAAGCAAAAGCAATAAATGGCACAGCCAAAATTACAGCAGCAGAGATTAAACGCCACGAGAGACCTGCTAAAAAAAGCACAAATATACCGCTAGCAGCGACCAGTAGTGATGTACCCAGATCAGGCTCTTTAGCAATTAATAGTACTGGTACAATGATTAATGCCAAGGTAATAGCAATACTAGAGGCTGACGGTGGCAGATCACGCTTAGACAAAAACCAAGCGCACATCATTGGCATACCGAGCTTCATAAACTCTGACGGCTGCACACTACCGAACCCAGGCAGATTGATCCAGCGCTGGGCACCCATACGTACTTCACCGATAATATCTACCAGTATTAATAATATAAGTCCTAAGACATAAAATATAGGCGTGAAAGTACGATAGAGACTAGGCGGTATCTGCGCCATGGTAAACATCACAGCGAATGCCACACCGTAACTGACCATTTGGCGAATGACCATACCAATATCTTGGCTTGCGGCGCTGTATAGAATCGTCAGACCAATGCAACAAACCGTCAATAACAGTAAAGTTAACCATGGGTCGATATGAATACGTTGCCATAGTGTTGGTGCATGACCTTGCCCCAAATGATGGCTCTGACGTGAAAAACGATATTGCGGGCTAGAAGACATAGGCAGAATTTGGCTAACAATTGGTGTAGGAGGGAAGTACTAACTCATTATAAATAATAATGGGGAGCGTGCTTAAAAGTACCGACTTTAATAAAAGTATGCGAGCAAGCAATAGCTATATAATTCACAAATAATAATAAAGTCACTCAATTATAAAAGTTGTAAGGATAAGTGTTAATTATCAATATTGGACTTCAAATTAGAAGCGATAGTTTAGCCTGCTTGTTGAAAATTTGATAGTATCGATAAAACGTTTTTAGCGGTAGCTTCTTGCAATGATAAAATCAAAAGTCCATGCGTATAGGCAAATTTGCCAACCTGTTATCACCCTTATCCTATGTGCTAGCAGTATTAGCGCTCATGCCGTTATTATCAATGATGATAGTGAACGCCGTATTCAAGTGCGACAAAGTAGTACAAGTGATAACAACAATGCATATATAACACCTTCTACCAGCAGCTCAAATCAGCGGTCTGGTGTCAGCATGCTGAGTGGTACGAATCTATCAAGTGGTGACAGTATGCAAAACTTGATTGTACAAAAACAGCGTGATTTTGAGATTGATGCTCGGTTGTCCATTGAAGAAAACAAACGTGTAAATGTAGTGAGACGTGGTAATACTTATAGTACGGCAAACAACACCTACAACGGTACTTATAAAGATTCTACAAATATGGACTTTAATGCATGGCTAAATAGCAACAGCTATCGTGCCAGACAAGTAGCAGAGTATGAGCGTTATCTCAGCTCACGAGTCGGCTCACAGAATGTACCGCCATTGTCTCAACTACTGACGACTGCCCGTAGCTGGAGCAAATGCGGATATGAGCCTTATCAGCTACCACCGCAAGAGTTGTGGTCTAATATTGTACCAACGTTGCGCCTTTATAGTGAGTTGAAAAATCAAGGTATTTTACCACTCAGCAGTGAGATACGTTCGGTATATCGCAACCCAGGTTTGAATGATTGTGCAGGGGGCGCAGATGGTAGTAAGCATATGAATGCAAGCGCTATCGATATCTGGGTACCTGAGTATGAAGACAATCTTTGGCGATTAAGTACCATGCATGATGGACTGTGTCAGTTTTGGCAGTATCAAGGACAGTCTTATAATTTTGGCTTAGGATTATATGCGACAGGGGCTATTCATTTAGATACTGATGGTTATCGCAAGTGGGGATTCAATCACGCTAGTAGTTCCTCTTCTTGCCGTTACTAAGTGGTTTTTGTTAGGTAAAAGTTTGAATAAGGATAAAAATATCGAGATAATGCTAGATATATGTTAATTATTGTATATACTGTTTCGGCAATTACTAAAAATAATAATCTTGTAATTATTTAGTAAGATTTGTAGGTTAAACGCACAAGTTCATTAAAAATTTGTTTGGTATCTGAAAAATATGCTTTAATAACATGTGTCATAAATCGCCTTTATATTTTCATGGCTCATAAAGAAAACGTCCAAATTTACTTTAAGCGAAAACTATGAAAAAGCAGCGTACGACAATAGAAAGTTATCATAGGTTAAATAGCGAGAAGCACAGCTCTTTGCACTCGAAATGTAAGTGTGGCGTTTTGTTTATTTCTACACTTATGTCGGTATTAGTGATTAGCGCATGTAGTACAGAGATGTCTCCTGAAAATACTATGATAGTGACAGATAATTCTGCTATAGAGTCTGATAGTCACATACGAAGCTCTAAAGAGATAGAAGACAGTATCAAGAACTCTTATGCTCGTTTGGCCTCTAAGCGCTCTGATGTCTGTCCAAAATTAATTCAAGAAGGAACAGGTAATCAGGTTATTGAGCGCATCTCAGAGGTCATGGTAAACGACTATTGCGATTATTTTTTATACCCGCGAGAGGGTCAACGCCTGAATGTTAAAGTAGATAATCGTCAAATAGAAGCACTATTAGTTGTACCGACATTACACAACTTTGCCAACGGTAATTATAAAGTGACGTCTTATGATAAACACGTTATCCGTTTGAGCTATAACGGGGCTACCCATAAGCCTGAGCATTTTGTTTATGACGTTGCGCTAAAAATTTCTGATGCCAAGCATTCCTAATATCAAGTGTTAGAAGTGTTCCTTCTCTTATTTAAAAATTATAGTCATTCAAATAGTTAAATAAATATTATGAGTAGTATTTTTTACCACTCATAATACGTCCATTTGATTAATAACACTTATTTCTAATATTGCTTCCTAGCAATCTATTTCTTACTGGTTTTCTTTGCTGCTTTCTTTTCTTTCCACGGATCTTCTTGCCCAACTGTAACGATCAAAAAGTTATCAGGCTTTAGCGTATCTCTCATGGTTTGATTGACCTCTGAAAGTGTGACTTGATCAATGCGATTGGTATAGTCAGCTAAGTAATTATTTGGTAATTGGTAAAAATTCATCATTCCGAGTAAGCCATTAATGCCTGCATTACTTGCAAATCCCATCGGAAAGCTGTTTTTCAAGTTATCTGTAGTCAAGCGCATCTCCTCATTAGTGATACCCTTGTCCAGCGTTTCATTGATAACCGCTAAGCTTGCATCAATGGCCGCACGCGCCTTGTCATTACGAGTCGAAAAACCAATCTGATAGGGACCTCGAGAGAGCATTGGATTCATCGATCCCGAAATACCATAAGTATAGCCAAGATTTTGTCTCACCTCCGTCATTAGCCGCGCATTAAAGTCACTGCCTGCCATAACTTCATTTCCAACAGCAAAGTTCGTTTGCTGCTGCTGTGCTATTGGGTCGGTAGCTCGTTTGCTACCCAGCTGCCCCATAAGTACAGTGGTTTGAGTGCTCGGGAATGGAATATGAACGTGCTGCGCTTTAGTAAGTGGTTTCGGCTCAGGTAAATCAGTGGCAGCTTGGCCAGTAGGCAGTTTAGCAGTGATGTCTTCTGCCAGTTCTTTTGCTTGGTCTACTGTCAGGTTGCCGGTTATAGCAACAGACGCATTTGCTGCTACCAGATATTTGTTCTTAAAGTCTATCAGTTGTTGCTTCTCAATCGTAGGAACGCTTTCTAGCGTGCCGACTGACGGATGCGCGTAAGGGTGAGTACCATATAGAGCATCGTTGAAAGCGATACTTGCTAGGCTATTAGGATCTTGTTTTTGTTGCTGCAGGCCTACCAACAGTCTTGCTTTATTGCGCGCTAGAACTTGCTCGTCAAACGTAGGCTCACTGACCATCTGTGTCATTAAGTCAATGGCTGGCAAGAGATGCTTATCATCAGATAGGCTACGTAGTGAAACGATAAACATATCCTTATAGGCGCTACTGCTTAGATTGATGCCCAACGTTTCTACTGCACGTGTAAATGCATTTTCATCTAGGCTTTTTGAGCCCTGTTCGAGCATCGTCGCTGTCATATTAGCAATACCAAAACCTTCTTTTTTGATACTACCATCACGCGCGCTACCCGCATTAAAACGCAAATCAACATCGACGATTGGCAAAGTGGTCGTTTGTACAAACATGACAGGTACGCCAGACTTGGTCTTAAACTGTTGAATGGTCGGTACGGTGACTTTTAAAGGTTTGTCATCGTCTAAGCTGGTCAGTTTAGATAGAGCAGCAATTGGCGCACTTGCATCGACTGCGGCAGGTGCGCGGTAATCTTCAGCAGCTGTCGTATTAGCCTGAGCAGTAGTAGCCAAGATGCTAAAAGCAAAAATGACGCTAGCACTGAGGTAGGCTCGCTTTTTAGGCGCGACAGTGCTTCTCACAGAGGATGAAGCAGTCTTAAAAGATTTCTGTTTTGCTTTAGAGTCGTATTTATTCTGAATCATGATGTTCTTCTTATTAAGAATACGGCGTTATGGCCATTTTTATGAGACGTTTGATAATAGGCAGCGACTATTTTGCTGAGGTTCTATTGTCTTTAGGTGGCACGACATGCATCACCGTTAAGTTGTCCTTGACCAAATATTTTTTACTAGCAGTCTGAATATCAGTCACATTGATACCATCGAGCTTAGCTGGCAGTTTAGCAAGTAATCTGTCATCTAGACCGATAGACTGTAACGAGCCAATCATACGTGCCTGTCCTTCCATGCTGTCTTGCGCATAAATCAAACCAGTAACCGTATTGGTCTTAGCGCGACTAATCTCATCATTGGCAATAGGATCAGTTTTTAGCTTTTCTATTTCCGAAGTTATAGCTTGTTGTGCTTGCTCTAAACTGACGCCTTCACGAGGTGTTGCCTGTATTAGAAATAGCCCATCACCACGATCTAACAAGTCGTAAGAAGTACCAACCGTCGTCAATATACCTTGCTCACGTATCAGTCGACTCTCTAAGCGTGCAGATAAGCCGCCATCGAGCACATCTTGCGCTAGTGACAGGGCATAAGCTTGTTTTTCATTGTTTGAGCCTGCCGTGGCAAGGCTTGGTACGTTGTAACCCATTAGTAGAACGGGTACTTGTACAGCTTGTTCAGAGTCTACCTTTTGGTAACCACGGAAGCCTTTTTGAGTCACAGAGGTACGTGTGGGTAGGTTGCTTTGTTCTAGATCACCGAAGTAGCGTTTGACTTGAGTGAGTACTTCCTGTGGTTGCACATCACCGACGATGACTAACGTTGCATTATTTGGTGCATACCATGTCTTATACCAGTCTTTTAAATCTGAAAGTTTAATCGACTCTAGCTCGTTCATAGGCCCAATGACAGACTCACCCTTTGGACTGTCAGGTAAGGCCAGTAGACGAAATGATTCATACGCTTTAGCAAGCGGGTTATCATCAGTACGTTGGCGACGCTCTTCCATGACGACTTGATGCTCTTTGGCAAATTCTTTGTTATCGAATATAAGGTTTTTCATGCGATCTGCTTCAAGCTCTAGCGCTAATGGCATACGATTGGCAGGGAATAGCTCGTAGTACCCCGTATAGTCATAACTGGTAAAGGCATTGTTGACGCCGCCAAACTTAGCAATTAGCCGCTCATAATCATCGCTAGAGACGTTGGTCGTGCCCTTAAACATCATATGCTCAAGTAAGTGGGAAATACCGCCTTTATCAAGAGGCTCGTCTGCCGAGCCCACTCGGTACCAGATTTGCGTCATAGCGACTGGAGCACGGTGGTCTTCTTTTATGACAACTTTTAGACCGTTTTCTAACTGATATTCATGTCGACCTGACATGTCCATTGTCAACTCAGACGGCTGAGTATCTTTGCTCGTTTTATTTTCATCTGATATGTTTTGAGCCAAGCTATCGGTTGCGATTGAGCTTGTCGCAGTTGCAGAATTAGTAGGCATCGTATTGGTTTGACACGCAGCAAGTGACGTTGCTACTGCTAAGGTACAAGCCATGCGTAATGGCGCAGTTGCTAGAGGTAAAGACAATGGCATGGTATGGTCTACTTATATAAAATAATAGAAGAATTAGATACTAATCATAGCGATAGAAGGCATTACAAAGAGGTCTGAGCACCAACCATAACGCTAGCAGTCGGTCTAAACTCTTGCGTCGTGGTGCAACCGGTCACCAATATAGTCGTCGTTAATAAAACAGCCACACTGATGCTAATTTTCTTATAGTGCTTAGAGAATAATGACATAACGGATTCCTAATAATTATTTATCGAATAAGTCTTGGTAGAGTAGGCGAAGTCTGACAAGTAACAGGTCAGAATTTTGTGTCCAAACCTTAAGCAAAACTTTCTCAAATCATCGAGTAATTTTTTAAACAGATAAATTTTGACAATAGTCTAATAGGGTAAGGGCTGAGCATGACTTGAATTATGCTAAAATAGGTCAAAATTAGATGTCATGTCGCTCGTAGCCAGATGACAACCTATAAATCCATTAACAATAAACAAATAATTGATCGTGATAACTTTTAGGGCAAACTTATGAACAACCCAAACAATAGCAACCGCGTAGTCATTAACCTTGATGCTGGTCTTGACGACTTAGATGACGATGATATTACCTTACCCAGTCTACCGGTGCAATCTGTGCCTATTATTGATGAAACAGAGAGTGTTGCTCCGCAAAAGGACAGTACGGTAAACCAAGACGTCACTAGTAATGATGCTGCGGACAATATTGCTTTGGCGACGCCAATTGTTATGACAGAAGAGCATAACGTCCCTAAAGGTAATTCTGAAAGCTTTTCGAACGCTACAGAGACAGCCGCTACAAGTCAAACTAATACTGCATCAACCATTCCTGCTATGCCGTTGCAAGAGCAATTGGGTGATACGCCAAGTGTAAACCCAGTGGCTGACAGCGACACACAGGCAGCTACTAGCAAAGAGCCTGCTATAGAGTCACAAGAGACAAAAGAGAATAAGAAAAAGGGCAGCTGGTTTAACCGTATGAAAACGGGCCTCAGTAAGTCACGCAAAAACTTAGCTGAAGGCATGGTCAGTATCTTAATCGGTGGTAAAGAGATTGATGACGAGCTATTAGAAGAAGTCGAAGATCAGCTATTGGTAGCCGATATTGGCGTCAACGCGACGAACCGCATCATCAAAAGCCTCACCGAACAGACAGATCGTGGTGACTTGATCTATGCACACTCTCTATATAAAGCATTGCAAAGTGAATTGGTTGATATCCTAACGCCAAAAGTTGAGCCATTGGTGATTGATACTAGCAAAAAGCCGTTTGTTATATTGGTAGTAGGTGTCAATGGCGTAGGGAAAACCACAACGATTGGTAAGCTTGCCAAGCGTCTACAAGGTGAAGGCAAATCAGTTATGCTAGCAGCGGGCGATACATTCCGTGCGGCAGCTACTGAGCAGTTACAGATTTGGGGCGAGCGCAATCATATTCCAGTGGTAGCCCAAGGCCATGGTTCTGACAGCGCTTCTGTCATTTTTGATGCGATGCAATCAGCCAAAGCGAAAAATATCGATGTGCTCATTGCCGATACTGCGGGACGTCTGCAAAACAAGACACATTTGATGGCAGAGTTGGAGAAGGTCGTACGTGTCATGCGTAAAGCAGATCCAAGTGCTCCGCATGAAGGTATGATTGTACTGGATGCTGGCACGGGTCAAAACGCTATCAACCAAGTTGAGCTGTTTAATAAAGTTGTGCCGCTGACAGGTATCACTATTACCAAACTAGATGGTACTGCTAAAGGTGGTGTGGTGTTTAATATTGCCGAAACGACAGATGTGCCTATCCGCTATATTGGTGTGGGTGAGTCGATTGACGACTTACGTTCTTTTAGTCCGAAGCAATTTGTCGCCGCCTTATTCGAGACCGAAGATAAAGAATAAGAGAGCCAATTTTATCTGGTAAATCATTTTTAAGACAATAGGGAAGTAGACGCTATGATAGTTACCACAGCATCCTTTGGGTCACATCGATTAACACTGATTGCTCGTGTCAATGGACATGGTCAGCCTATGCTCGTTGAAGCCAACTGGCTGCTAGCAGGTAACTCATGGCATAGCTCGAAATCTGTGCCCAAACTTAAAAAGTACTATGGTCTGACAGATACAGACTTTACCTTTATAGATAAAAATAGCCTAAGCATGAATGATCCTGCGCAAGCATTATTGATAGAAACGATTTTTCAACTTAAAGACTATGCTGAGGGTAAACGTAAGATATTGGATTTGCCTTTAGACTTCTCTATGGGTACTGAGTTTCAGCAAAGAGTATGGCAGGCATTACAAGGTATTGAGTATGGTGAAACCATCAGCTATGCCACACTCGCGCAGCGTGTCAACAGTCCAAAGGGATTCCGTGCGGTCGCGCAGGCCAATGGAAAAAATCCTTTTAGCATTATAGTGCCTTGTCATCGAGTGATTGCGAGCGACGGTAAACTCGGTGGCTATACAGGCGGGCTAGATAAGAAAGAGTATTTACTAGCCCTAGAAGGAAGTTGGACGTAAAACTAAATCTATCTTAATAAAAAGGGCCAAATACTTTTAGTATCTGGCCCTTTGTGTTGAACAATTAATAAGATTACGCTTCAAGCTGGGCCATGACTTCAGCAGAGAAATTCACGTTAGTATAAACTTCTTGCACATCATCAGCATCTTCTAGCATATCAATCATTTTTATAATCTTTTCAGCATCATCAACATTGTCGATCTCAGCCGTGGTAGATGGTGACATAGTGACCTCGGCGTTGTCAGAAACAAGACCAGCCGCATTAAGGGCATCTTGGACTTGACCGAAACTTTCCCATTCAGTAATAACGAGCAAGCTTTCGCCATCATTTTCGATATCAACGGCGCCCGCATCTAATGCAACGAGCATCACTTCATCTTCCAAACTAACATCGTTAAAAGTGATTTCGCCACGTTTAGTGAATAGATACGCCACTGAGCCTGACGTACCAAGGTTGCCATCATTCTTGGTAAAAGCGTGACGTACTTCGCTGACCGTACGGTTAAGGTTATCCGTCATGGTTTCGACCAGTACAGCCACACCACCAACGCCATAACCCTCGTAACTGACTTCTTCCATATTCTCATTATCACCGCCGCCTGTACCGCGGTCGACAGCACGATTAATTGTATCGCGCGTCATATTGACGGATAGGGCTTTTTCGATAACGGCACGTAAGCGTGGGTTTTTGTCAGGATCGGGATCGCCTTGTTTGGCAGCTGAAACGATTTCACGAATAATCTTGGTAAATATCTTACCCCTTACTGCATCCTGACGGGCTTTACGGTGTTTAATATTTGCCCATTTTGAATGGCCTGCCATATAACATCCTTAAGTTCTACGTACTATTTTTATGGGTAAAAAAGTAATCAACAACATTTTATACTATAGTCGATTCAATTTAAAAGTAGGACAAGGCAACCGAGTGCAGATGTATATGTGATACTTCAAGCGAGGTTAACGCTGTCATACTTTTATAGTGGAATGACTATATCATTACTTTGTCTATCTGAGGTAGTAGCACTACTGGCACGTTAACGATTTGTATGTTGTTGAGAGTGCTTTTTTGCTACACTGTGGCAACTTATAGATTGTATTCACTGTGATAGGTGAGCGATATTATAAACCAGTTTTAGCTATTTTGACTAACTTGCCCTTATCCATCACATTTTAAGTCATTGCGTGCTATCAAGCCATTGATTTTATAAAGTACTGATTCTATGAAGCAACCAACAGCCGAAGCTCTTACCCACTTGCGTAACCGCACGCATATTATTATTGAAGGCACAGATACTCGTCTGGGCAAGCTTTTTGATATTGTATTGCTAATTGCAATTTTAGCCAGTGTGGCCGTCGTCATGCTTGATAGTGTGTTATATATGCGTTTGCAGTATGGCACGTTGTTCTTTTATGCAGAGTGGTTTTTTACCATTTTGTTTACTATTGAGTATGCATTAAGACTGTTTTCAGCACCCAACCGTTTACGCTATGCTTTTAGCTTCTTTGGAATAGTAGATTTGTTGTCTGTATTGCCAAGTTATTTGAGCTTAATGTTTGTGGGCGTACAGTATCTAATCGTGATACGGGTATTACGCATTTTACGTGTGTTCCGTGTTCTTAAGCTCAAAGCCTATATGCAACAGGCTGGGTTTTTGGCTTCCGCATTAAAGACTAGCCAGCAGAAAATCACGGTCTTTTTCTTATCGCTTGTACTATTGGTAACCATCTTTGGTTCGATTATTTATGTGGTAGAAGGGCCAGAGAATGGGTTTACCAGTATTCCATTGTCTATCTATTGGGCCGTTGTCACGATGACGACGGTTGGCTATGGTGATATGTCACCTAAGACACCGCTTGGGCAAGCCATTGCAACCATGGTCATGATCACAGGTTATTCGATTATTGCTGTGCCAACGGGTATTTTCACATCAGAGCTTGCACGTAATATGCGTCCGCAGTTGAACCCAGTGACTTGTCCAAACTGTGGTAAATTCGGCCATGCAGTAGGAGCAGACTTTTGTGATCGTTGTGGACACGCACTACATATCTAAAAATCGGTCTAATCACCTCTGGTACATGAAACTATTACGCATCAATATATTCACGTACCAGAGGTGATAAATCGATCTCGACGCCTAGATTAACCAGATTCCAGTATTGTCCTGATACAGTACGGTCTAGCATCATAGTGGTAGCTGAGGGTTGAAACTGACCGAAGTATTTTAAAGACGTACGCATTTGTGCAATGGCTTCGTGATGTACTTGGCTACTGCCAAAATCAAATGCGCCTTCTTGATACGGGCTAATGGATAAGGGCTTCATACCAATCGACAACCACTTTTCATAAAATTCACCAGGAATGTTTTTGTCATCTTCGCGGCGAATATCTAGCGCGATTAAATCTTGCTCAAGTGCAGTGACGTCACCTCTTAGCGCATGTTTAACAAAGCGTTTGAATAGTTGCACTTCGCTATCACTATAGCTGCGAATACCGCCAAAGTCATAAGCCACGACACTGCCGTCATGACGGAACGCAAAGTTACCTGGATGAGGGTCGCAGTGCATACGGTATAAGCCAAACAGCTGACCTGCGGTAAAATGAAACAGACGCTCAGCTATTTTTTGTTTGACGTCATTGTCCCACGTCGCGGCGACAGTCAATGTCTCTCCCATCTCTTCAGTCAGCGTTAAAATTCGTCTAGAAGAATGGCTGCTAATCACTTTGGGAATAATAAGGCCTTCATCTTCCGCATGAAAAGCACCGAATACGCGTAAGTTATGAGCTTCTTTGACATAGTCCAATTCATCGTGCAGGCTCTGGCGAATCTCATTAAAAAGCTGCTCTTGTAGCTGCTTACTCATATTGAGTACGCCAGCGATTTTTAATGCCATGCGTACTTGTTTGAGATCGCTGTCACAGTTTTCATCAACATCAGGATATTGGACTTTGACCACCACTTTTTGACCCGATGGTAACGTCGCTTTGTGCACTTGTCCAATGGATGCTGCAGCAAAAGGTGTCTCTTCAAATTCGCTAAACAACTCTAAGATAGGCGCTTTTAGCTCACGTTCAACTTGAGCTCGTATTTGCGCATACGGCATTGGCGGTGCATCTTTCTGTAGCTTTTCGAGCGCTGACGCAACCTCAGGCGGGAACACATCCTTATATTGTGAAGCAATCTGTCCGACCTTCATTACTGCGCCTTTCATTTCACCCAGTGTCTCAGCAATTTGAACGCCCACGTCTTGCATCAGATCTGAGCGAGCTTGCAGACGTTTTTCCTCGTCACTTGATAGATGCTTAAATGAGTTTTTGGCGGCTTTGCCAGCAATACTCGCTGTCATGCCAGCGAGTTTCATAAAGCGTTTTCCGGACGATTTTGCCATTCATGTCACCGTATAATGGGTTGTTTGCTCAGTCGTAATTCTATTATTTTAATTACAAGAATACTGTTTGACTAATGTGTGAAAAAACAAGTGCGTGAAGACGCAAGTAATCATTTATAAAAAAGTAAGAGCCGCTAAATTATTTGTTTGTGTCAATTGCATACATATTACTCAACCAGTAATCAAGCGCCATTTGATAACCCAGTTGTCCCAAGCCGCAAATGACTCCAACCGCAACATCACTTAGATATGAATGATGACGGAAAGGCTCACGGGCATGAACATTGGATAAATGCACTTCTATAAATGGTTTTTGGGTGGCCAATAGTGCATCGCGCAAAGCCACTGAAGTATGCGTAAATGCAGCCGGATTGATAATAATAGCATCGACTTGGGCAGATTTATCCGTCAATAATCCATGATGTTGAATGTCGTCTACTAGCTTACCCTCATGGTTGGACTGTATACATATTAACTCTATACCGTGGAGTGCGGCGCGCTCGACTAACTGCCTTTCTATATCAGCAAGTGTCGTATGACCATAAATGTGAGGTTCTCGCTTGCCTAGTAAATTCAGGTTTACGCCATTTACCAGTAGTAATTTATGAGTCAGTATTGGATTTGAATGTTCGTTAGTTGATTGTTCGGTTGTTTTTGATGGAGTAGAGGAGGTCATAATGGTCTCGGTAACTATTGAGCGATGTTAAGAATTTATTATAATATATGAATAATCTAAGGTGCGGGTCACCGGACTAAACCAGCTTCAACGCATTTTGCTCTTTATCATAACAGCTTGCCAGCTAGGTTATAAAAATTTGTCTAAAAAAATTATTTAGATATCAAAAAGCATATTAAAAGTCTTTATGTTGCTAAAAACCCGTGCTATGATATTTTTTATGCAATAAATATTGCAAGTTTGTTGCTATCATCAAATTTCATGACGATAAGTGCGCTTAGCGAATTCGTTATGGAAGTACTATGCAGGTAATTAAAGCACTACATAGACGATGGTAAGTAGAGTAGTAATACTCTTAATTTTTGATTTCATAATCTTAGACCCGGTTTATATGCAATGTCGCAAAGGAAGCTAGGGCTAAGCGGACTTTTTTAGGAAGTAATATTATGTCAGCTCGTGAGCAAGGTATCGTTAAGTGGTTTAATGACTCAAAAGGCTTTGGTTTCATTCAA
>Ga0209295_1000166_pt1 | contig 62382 bp, 45 predicted proteins | sample Porto_5metaG_FD_187428 | JGI IMG/M metagenome (GOLD analysis project Ga0209295, IMG submission 187428) | Marine algal microbial communities from Porto, Portugal - Porto_5 metaG (SPAdes) (version 2) | ecosystem: Host-associated > Algae > Red algae > Unclassified | place: Portugal: Porto...
GCAAATTGCAACGGATTTAGGCATTTGGTAAACGGAACAAATATATCGCTACCCCACTACAGACAGCGGCTACCGCCCATGCCATCCACATCATATCGGCAGGTAAACGATAAAATAACATAATTGTCGATGCTGCCATCATAACTATCGCCAAACACTTGGCATAAAGCGGAACGGCATGGTTCTCCTCCCAATCTCGGACAAATTTGCCAAAGTATTTATGGTTAATCAGCCAAAAATGAAAGCGTCTAGAGCTACGCGCCCAGCAACCTGCGGCTAATAATATAAAAGGAGCCGTTGGCATCACTGGCAATAATATCCCGATAATACCTAAGATAAAAAATATCCAGCCAAGCGTCACGAATGTCCAGCGTAGCATTGGGCTATTGGATTGATTGGTCTTTGGTCGATAATAAAACGCTTTTTTCTTATTAGTCATATAAATTTTCGGTCATATAAATGGGCAGTTAGGCAAAGTGTCGGTTGTTTAAGTAGCGTTTGTAGATTGTCTAAATAGCATTTACTGTATGAATCGCGATACAGGCAGTACAGAAGGTTAAGCATGTAATATCATCGACTATTGTACAAGGCTATTTATATCAGGTTTTTGCTATTGATAGGTATGTTTGGTTAGTAATTGGGTAAGCGCTGATGATGAATGCTATGTTACAGCATACCTTGATGTCAGCCATTAACTTTACCACCCCTCATCCGCCATCCGCCTTGTTTATGATATTTAACAGGCTTGCATCACGTCTGATAAGTCGTCTATGATGACGCAGCAGTAGTTGGTAGTAGCTATCAATAATAGCCATTAGCAGTATTGCTTAAGAATCATGTAATACCAGACAATCTTGTCGGGGTGCTTTGATTTTGACGATTTAAATGTCGTTAGAACCATCGCTGAGAGACACCCGTGAACCTGAAGCAGTTAGCACTGACGTAGGAAACAAGCGTGACATGCCTTATAACTATAGATGAGGGATGTCTATAAACGAGAGGCCAACAACCATACGCCTTTTATGTTTAGATTTTGCCTTTCTTGTTTTATTCAAACAACATCAGTCTGATTGTTTTCTATCATTAAAAAGGAAACAACCATGCAGCCGACCACCAAACTTACTCTGACCCTCGAATGGTTTTTGAACCCTGATCACCTTCCCTTTATCGCAGGTGTGACCACGGGCGCATATGAGCAAGCAGGTCTTGATATCACTATTATCGAGCCTGATGACCATTATGATGGCTTTGCTGAACTACAGAGCCAAACCATCGATCTGCATGTCAATGAGCCTATCCATCTGTTTGAGCATTACGCGCCTAATCTACGTGCACTGGGCTGTTTTTTTGAGACCGATGGCGGCATATTGATGCAACAGTCTAGTATGGATAAGCTCAAAAACAATCAGCCGATTCGCATTTGCACCCCTGCTGCTGAAGAAAAAACCAATCGCATTGGTTTTGAGATATTAACCCGCTATGCCAAGAAAAACGGCTTTGCTATCAGCCGTGATAATGTGAGCTTTGTGCAAAAAGACTTTTATCATATAAAAAATCTGCAAGAAGACCTAAGCCTCGATGGTGCATGGCTGTGCTTTTATAACTTTGAGGGTGTTGAGGCGACTCATGAAGGGTTAGACTTTACCTTTATCGATCAGCATTTGTCACCTTATCCTAACTTTTCGGCGTTAGAGATTCTGACGACGGATGATATCTATAGCGCGAAAAAGGACGCGATAGATACCTTTATCCAAGTGACCAGCCAGATGACAGAACTGTGCAAAAATGATCCAGCCGCTGCTCACCGTATGTATTATGACTATAGTAAAACCGAAGCCGATACGCTGATGGATTCCATTATCGATAATACGTTGGGCAGATTGATCACGCCGATCACACCTGATGCAAATAAGTGGGAAGAGCTGCGTGAGATGCTGGCCGAAATCGATATCGTGACGTTGACTGATGAGCAGTATCAATCGCTGTGGGCGCTATAGATATTTTAGAAGTTAAGAGATTTTAGAAATTAAGATATTTTGAACCATAAAAAACCGCCATAGTATTTGCTATGGCGGTTTTTTATTGAGCTGTAATCGAACAGCGAGGTCAACGCAGTGATACTTTTATAGTGGATTGACTATGCCTAGTTGCTTGGCTTCTTTGAGCCACATTGGAAACTCTTCTAGCATGTTTTCATACAAGGCTTCTTCGCTAATGTCATCCAAATCATCGAGTTCAAAAAAGTCGCAATTATCAATCACGCGCCCTGTCATGTCGTCTAGTTTTTTTAGGATGCCATAACCACGACCGCCCAAGCCCACAAACTGCCAAAATATCGGCAGTTTCGCGGCTTCTGTCATGACTCTGGTGATACCGCGATTGTCATTCACCCCGCCATCACTGATAAATAGTACGTAGACAGGCACATCCAAGCCGTCTTTTTGATAAAACTCCATCACAGCTTTCATGACTTCTGCTTCGTTATTGATGCGCGGGCCAAGTGCCCATTTGCGCCAGCCGCCATGAGCGTTGTCAATAAAGCCATCATAGTTGCTCAGTCCAATCTCGCCCAAATATTGCGGATCTCGGGCAAACGCCCAACAGTCTAGCGCTTGGTCGTCATCGAAGCTCACTGCCAATGGCAATATGCGGTTGACCACTTCTTGCACGCGGCCTTTTTTGTACTGTCTGTTCATTGAGCCTGAGGCGTCTAACACCAACGCCACCTTTGCCGTTAATTGCTGCAATTGGCGTTTCTCAAGCGATATGGTAGCTTTTTTAGCCAGACTGACCAGTTTTGGCGCTTTGTCTAGCATGACCTTTTCTAGCGATGGTTTTGCTTGAACTGGCGTTGCGGTTACGGCTGCTTGCGAGCTGCCCTCTTCTACGTCACCACCGAAATGCTGCACGATGGCGGCAAGTCCACCATTAAAGCCTTGCGCGACGTTGGATACTCGCCACACGCCACTCTTACGGTACAGCTGCATCAGCATACTGGCTTGCTGCTGAGCAAAGTCTGCTGCTTGATACGCTGCCTGCGCTTTTTGTGATTGCTGCCAAATGCCAATCTCTAACGATTGAATTTGATTGAGCGGTGTGTCAGCTGATAACACAAAAAACAAGCTGTCTATATTAGTCGCCAGTTTGGATAAATTGACTTCAAACTCGGCTTGGATGCCTTTATTCGGCGTTGGCTGTGACTCGTAATGGGTGAGCTTTATTTGCCCACATGGAGAGGTTGGCTGATTATAAAACACCATGTAATCATCATTGATCAGTTTGCCCGCTGCATCTAATGCAAAGCAGCTGATGTCCATCTCTATTGGGCTTTGGCGAGTGAATTTAAGCGTGATGGGTGCGGTATCGTCAATAGCAAGGTTGCTTAAAGGCGCGCGTTGTCCGACGGTGAGATGGTTCATGGTATTCCTTACGTTAAAGTGTTATTCCTTTAAAGATAATAGACTAATTACTGATATTAAAAAACCGCTACAGTATTTGCTGTAGCGGTTTTTTAATATCACTATGACAGTTTAGTTCTACAATCTTAATCGCCATTTCTCTTATGTGAATTATTATAATTAAATCCAGGAGGTACACTTTTAAATTTGTTCGTTGATATGGATGTATAACCTGTTTTGCCAAACTGGAAGTCTCTCAGCTTAGATATATCAATGGTGGTTTTTAGTACGCATTCATTTTCACCACCTTTTAGATATAACATCTTCTTGAGTTCTGTTTTAGATGGTCTTAATACACAAGAACCGCCATATTGAGACGTGTTTACCTGTACAACATAACAATGCAAGTCTCTAACTACAGACTCCATAATATGATCATAATAATTAGTATCAGGGTTAAAAACAGAAGCAACCAATAAATCTATTTCATTCTTAAATATAGCTCTGTGAGTAAGATCAGCTAGTTCGTAACAATTGTAGGTAGCTAAGTAAGCTCCTCTCCATTTAACCTTGTGGTAATAAGAAAGTTTATCCAAACTAAAAGGTTCTGCAGGAGATTTTAAATGATATTCATTAATTAATTGATTTTCTCTAGGCGAATAATGATTTTTAAGTCTTGCAGTAAAAATATTCTTTCTGTAGCGCTTTACACCCTCAATATAGGGTAAAGATTCAATCATAAAATTGTAAGCTATTTTATTATCAGAAACCCAATGTTCTAAACCAAATATCACTCCTATATTTCTTGTTCTTGAAAAAGATATGATGTACGGTAGCCAGAGTACAGGCACACTTACTTCAGGAAGGACTAATAGGTCACATTCATTTTTTTTAGCTGACTCTAAAATATTTTTTAATTTATTCCACCTTTTAATAGAAATGTTATGGGTTTGATCATGTCTGAGGTTCTTATATATATCAGATTCATCTACTCTTATGTTAGCTATGCCGATGCCGACTTCTCCTAATCTACTACTATCAGGTAGATTCACATCTACAACTTTCACAGAGCTTCTTGATAAATTTAAATTAGTTTTAACTTCAATACTATCTAAAGTAAATCCATACTGATAAGCATCTTTACATCCTTTGAACCATTCTTCAAAATCGAAAGTATACTCATTTTCATTTATTTTCGGAGAAGAGTTTATGTTTTCTAACAATTTCAGCAATTGAACTTCATCAAAATTAATAAATCTCGGCGAGTATTTTACTTTACCTTCATCAATCGATAAACTTGTAGAGACAAGTACTTCATTATGATCTACGAAGCTTCCATGGTAGTTACTGTAGTTTATCAGAGGCCATACAACCAAGTCATGATTGAAGATGTTGGTCACTTTAAATCGATGCGCTAATGTTTCTTCGCACATTGAAAGCGAAGAAGCATTAACAAGAGTATTTCCTATTTCTATCTTTGGAAAACTCAGAGTCGGTGCTTTTCCTAAATCAAAACATATACTGTTATACTCTTCAAGAGACTTGATAATGCTTTTACGATACTTCTGACTCTCTACCTCAAGATCAGCTTTATTCGAGACTACAACTATCTCTAAATCTATTATTTTTTTAAGCTCTAATGCTTCTTTCAGTCTATTATTAATGAAAAGGTATTCATATATTTTATGCCAAAAACTATAAAACCTTAATATATTAAAACCTTTAAAAATATTCTTTATCTTGTAGTAAATATCTGTCGAATTATTAAAACCACAAAGCTTATTCGCTACTATATGGCTATCTAAAAAATTTATTATCTCTCTTTTATTTTCCGTTACACCTATCAAACCCTTCAAATGATCTTCTTCTTTACTATATAGAGCTTTATAAGCAAAAAAATCTAGGTCTTCATCAAGATGGTTGTTATGAAAGCTGATTATACTAGTTCTTGAATCCAACTCTTTTTTCAAAAACTTTAGGCCTGCTTTACTATTGTTTTTATCAAAATGTTGTAAAACCACCTTTTTCATTTGAATTTTTGGATTATACAGGTTAATTGAATCTTCTATGCAAATTTCTAGTTCATTTTCTTCGAATTTAATTAAGTTACCAAGATACTTGCGAACAAACTCTTCTATTGTATTTTCAGAAGATAGTATAGGTTTTTTGAAAACCATCAAAATGTCATCTACATACCTACCATAATAAGAAGGCCTAACAACCTCAGAAATATATTTGTCAAAGTTTTCTAGGGCATAATTCCCCAATATTGATGAACTAATAAGACCAATTGGAAGAGTATTTTTCTTACAATTATTTTTTCCTGATCCTAAACCAAGGCTTTGCCTTCTTAAAGAATTATAAGACTCTAGAATCTCCTTAAGCATTAGAGTTATATTTTCATCTTTATTGCCTGGTAGTTTGTCAAAATCTATATCTAAATTGTAGTAAAAAGATTTTATATCTAAAGACAAAATTGCTACATCTTCGTTATCTTCGGATATGGAGGTTGCCTGCTTAACGGCTTTACTTCTCCAAGTATCATATTGAGTATAGTAATACCTATATATTCTATTTGATTTATATATTGACGCATGATTTACAATAAAATTCTTAGCGTCTTCTGACAACCTATTGCCGTAACAATCATCAGATAAACAATCATCTAGCTTACTACCTATTAGCACAGACCACAGAACATCAATCAAATGAAACTCTATAGGGGCATCGATTATAAAATTGCAACCTTCGAACCTATATTTTTCTTTTGAATTATTATTTGTAAAAAAATTTTCTTCTTTGTAACTATCACTCTCGTCGCTAACTTCTAAGAACCTTTTAGGTAAATATTTTATCTCAATTCTATTTAATAATGTAGTGAACTCCTGAGACTTAAAAAAGCTCTCATCATTTAGTTTCTTAGAAAAATCTTTAAACCACTCTTTTAATAATGAATAGTCGAGATTAGGATAATATGTAGATTGAGTGTCTCTACATTGAGAAAATTCGAACTCTGCAACTCTTTTTTTTATAAATAGATTATACTTTTCGTTGTATGCATATGTTTTCAAATATTTATATGCTTTTTCTATCATTTCAGCTGTTATATTCACAATTTAGACCTTTTAAATAACTATCGTGAAGTTTTACATATCTTTGTGTATTGAGCTACTTAAATTCAATAAACCTCTTCCAAAATTCCAAATTCATTAACTTCCACTGACGGAGTTCCGAGAACTAGTAATAACTTATGCAAGAAAATTAATACTAATCTACAATGCCTTTAACTCTGTCATCTGCGCCGTCAACTGCCCTTCTAGCTCAGCCAGTTTCGCTTTTTCTGCATCGACTACTTCCGCAGGTGCTTTACTTTATATAAATATATTCGAGTTCATCTTAATGGACTGTAAATAATAGCACACAAATATTCAGTATTTGGCAGTACTAAGAATTGATTAGAGAACTAACCAGTAGACAATAAAAAACGCCATCACAATTGTGACAGCGTTCTTTATTACTACAAATATTACTATACCAATTACAACGCTTTTAACTGCTCCATCTGCGCCGTCATTGCGGTCAACTGCCCTTCTAGCTCAGCCAGTTTCGCCTTCTCAGCATCGACCACTTCCGCAGGTGCTTTACTCACAAAGCCTTCATTACCAAGCTTACGCGCGATACCTTCGGCTTGACCTTTCAACTTATCATACGACTTGCCCAGACGTGCCAGCTCAGCCGTTGGATCGATTAGCCCTTTCATCGGTACGAGGACACGTAGCTGACCAACCATACTTGATGATGACAGTGGCACTTCATCACCTTCTTTGACGATTTCCAAGCTCTCGACTTTGGCCAGCGCTTTGAACTGGTTTTTGATACGTGATAGACGCGCTTCTTCATCTTGAGAGACGTTTTGTAGTAGCACTGGCAGACGTACGGCATTACCCAGTTTCATCTCACCACGGATGTTACGGACGCTCGCGATTAGCTCCTGTAGCCATGCCATATCGGCTTCGGTCTGCTCACTGATTTGGCTGTCATCGGTCTGTGGATAGTCAGCGACCACGATACTGTCGGTGTTTTTGCGACCCAGTAGCGGCGCGATGGTCTGCCAGATTTGCTCAGTCAGATACGGCATGATTGGATGGGTGAAGCGTAGCGCTGTCTCTAGCACGTGTAGAAGCACATAGCGGATTTGCGCTTTACGCTCGTCAGACACCGAGTCATCATTTAGGCTGGCTTTTGCAAGCTCAACGTACCAATCACAGTATTCATTCCAGATAAACTCATAGATATCTTGGCTGACCATATCGAGACGATACTGAGCGAAATGCTGATGGATATCGGCAATGGTAGAGTTCAGACGACTCATGATCCATTTTTCTGGTAATTCCCATACGTCAGGATTCGCCATTTGGTCGATAGGCTTAGCACTGCCCTCACCATCGACACAGTTCATGAGTACAAAACGGCTGGCGTTCCAGATTTTATTACAGAAGTTACGATAGCCCTCGACACGCTTTAGATCAAAGTTAATATCGCGACCAGTACTGGCTAACGAGGTAAAGGTAAAGCGCAGTGCATCCGTACCATAAGCCGGGATGCCTTCTGGGAACTCTTTACGCGTTTGCTTTTCGATTTTGGCCGCGTCTTTTGGGTTCATCATATTGCTGGTGCGTTTTTCGACCAGTGCTTCTAGCTCAATACCATCGATAAGGTCGATCGGATCTAAGACGTTACCTTTCGATTTTGACATTTTTTGACCATTGCCATCACGTACCAGACCATGCACATAGACGGTCTTAAACGGTACTTGCGGCGTGCCGTCTTCGTTTTTCACGAAGTGCATGGTCATCATGATCATGCGGGCCACCCAAAAGAAGATAATGTCAAAACCTGTCACGAGCACGCTGGTTGGGTGGAAAGTGTCCATCACGCGTGGATCGGCGTTGACATCTGCCCAGTCAAGCGTACTGAATGTCCATAGACCAGAGCTGAACCACGTATCGAGCACATCATCATCTTGGCGCAGTTTTACATCATCACTTAGGTTGTATTTGCTACGTACTTCCGCTTCATCACGGGCGACATATATTTCACCTGTCGCATCGTCATACCATGCAGGGATACGATGTCCCCACCACAGCTGACGGCTGATACACCAGTCTTGTAGATCGGTCATCCACGCCATATACATGTTTTTGTACTGCGCAGGAACGAACTCAATGCTGCCGTCTTCTACTGCGTCAATCGCAGGCTTGGCAAGCTCTTTAACAGCAACATACCACTGATCGGTTAACCATGGCTCAACGATCGTACCGCCACGCTCAGCACGCGGGGCTTTTAGCGCATAGTCCTCGATATCTTCTAGCCAGCCCTGCTCGCCTGCTTGCTCTACAAGGAACTTACGCGCGGCAAAACGCTCAAGTCCTGCGTATTCGCTCGGCGTGGTCTCTAGCTCTGGCTCACGCGTCTGCAAGTCAGGATAAACTTCCATCGCTGGCAAGATATTGGCGCGCTCATCGAGGATATTAATCAATGGCAAGCTATGACGACGACCCAATTCATAGTCATTAAAATCATGCGCTGGAGTGATTTTGACACAACCCGTACCGAAGTCTTTTTCGACATAATCATCAGCAACGATAGGCACAATACGACCTGTAATCGGCAAGGTAATAGTTTTGCCGACCAAGTGTGCATAACGCTCATCGCTAGGATTAACTGCGACAGCGGTATCACCAAGGAGCGTTTCAGGACGTGTGGTAGCGACGACCAGATAGTTTTTGCCATCTTGAGTGGTTAGGTCTTTATCGGTGAAATGGTAGCGGAAATGCCACAAGCTGCCTTTTTCGTCGTGGTTTTCTACTTCTAAATCAGATAATGCGGTTTGGAACTTAGGATCCCAGTTCACTAGACGTTTACCGCGATAAATCAAACCATCATCAAACAGACGTACGAACACTTCTTTTACCGCATTGGACAGACCATCATCCATGGTAAAGCGCTCACGTGACCAGTCAACCGAACTACCCAAACGGCGAATTTGACTAGTGATATTACCGCCCGACTCTTCTTTCCATTCCCATACTTTATCGATGAAGTCTGCACGCGTCATATCACGGCGCTTGAGTCCTTGCGCTTCCAGACGACGCTCAACAACCATCTGGGTGGCGATACCCGCATGATCCGTACCTGGTTGCCACAGCGTATTGTCGCCATCCATGCGGTGATAACGGGTGAGCGCATCCATAATAGCGTTATTAAAACCATGCCCCATATGTAGCGAGCCAGTGACGTTTGGCGGTGGCAGCGCAATAGAAAACGACTCGTCTTTATCAAAAGTCGGCTGAAAATAGCCGCTTTCTACCCAGCCTTGGTACATACCTGCTTCAACTTCCGCAGGATTATAGGCGCTCTCTAATTGGCTTAGCGCCGCTTGGATTGACTGGGTCAGATTGGTTTTCGCATTGCTATCAATGCTGGTATCGGTATTAGGATTGCTCATAATAGGGTGATCTTATTGTTGATAATGAATGTGGTCAAAATGAGATAGCGCAAAACGCTATAAAAACAGGAAAAATAGTTGATAGTGTGATTTTAACGCAGATAGGCAGATTTTGTTAGATGGTAAGGCAATTTATAGAGCCTGAAGGCAATTTATTACCCAAATTGTTAATCAATTAACAACAGCAATCAGAAGAGTGGGAAATATAATAGAGATTACTTACGTAGCAAAATCATTAGCATATAACCAGCGAGCCAACCGTGTCCCAAGATACCGAACATGACCATAATTCTCAGGCTAATCGACCAAACGATGAGCGTATAAATGCGAGCACCACTACTCCTGTGTCTGAAGGTAACAATACGCTAGAAGAAAGTAGCAGCCCTTCCAAAGACGATGTGGTAAATAAAGACGATGTGGTAAATAAAGACGTAGACGACACTTCAGACAGTCATGTAAATGAAACTACAGATAATGACGCAGACGAACCTATCAAAGCTACCGAAGAATTAGAAAACGATGACCTGCCAGAGGAAATCAGCGACGAAGACAAAGAAACCATCAAAAAGGTTGCCAGTGATGACAATCTAAGCCAAGCAAAAAGCTACGCCAGTATCTTAGTTGAGCAAGTTATCCACGCAAAAGAAACCTTTGAGCGTTCACTTGGTTCGCTATTTACCAGCGCCTTTACAGCTGGGCTAGAGATTGGTATCAGCTTTTTTATGATTTTATCAGCGTTTGCCTTGCTCAATGATGTAATACCAAGTCGCTATGCCATGGTGCTGTCGTCACTGCTGTATCCAATCGGCTTTATCATCGTGGTGATTGGCCAGTCGCTATTATTCACTGAGCAGACCTCCCTCTTGAGCTTGCCTGTATTAAACAAAATCGAGCCACTGCATAAGCTGCTCAGATTATGGGGTATCGTTATCGCTGGTAATATCGTTGGCGGCTGTATCTTTGCAGCGTTAATGATTGGTCTAGGGCTACATATGCATCTGTTTACAGACAATGCTATTGATATTTATGCCGAGCATATCTTAGGTTTTGAGTGGTGGGTCATCTTTGGCAGCGCGGTACTGGCGGGCTGGATGATGGGCGTGGCTGCATGGCTAGTGACCTCTGCAAGGGACACACTTAGCCGTATTGTGCTGGTGTCCCTCATCACTGGTAGTATTGGGTTTTTAGGTTTGCATCATAGTATCGTCGGCAATATCGAGGTATTTTCAGCATTACTCTATGGTAATACTGTCAGTCTTTCGCGCTACTTGGTATTTTTAGTCGTGGTACTGGTGGGTAATACGGTGGGCGGCGTGGTATTCGTCGCCGTACTCAAAAACCGTACATTCTTATTTGAAGTTGAAAGAGTCAAAGAACAAGCCGCCGAAGCAAGATCTAAGATGGACAGACGAAGATTTTAGATTTGAGCCAAAACTGGTTTGAGCTAAACTGATTTGAGTTAAAAGTAACACCAAACAAAAAAGCCCATAATCAGCTTCATTATACAAAGCAGATTATGGGCTTATTTTATTGCACTATACACTGTTTGTTTTCTGACAAATACTATCTCAACTGGCGCAACAATGTATAACAATGCGTTATTACGGTTATCTTAAACCTCTTACATTCTACGTGCTGCCAATACGCTGTTTTCTATCTCGGTTCTTTTGGCTTTATTGTGCTGGGCAGTAAACACTCTGACCATGATACCCGCGGTCAAGAACATGATTAGCGTATAAATGGCTGGCGTCATCGACATCTTATAACTGGTCAATAGCGTCAGTGCCATAAACATTGAAAGCGTACTGTTTTGTAAGCCGACTTCCATCGTAATTGAGCGTCTTTGCGCAGGGTTTAGACCGAACCATTTACTGGTGTAATAACCAAGCGCCATCGTAGAGACGTTCAATATCAATGCCACAGGGCCAGTAGCGATTAACGCTTCAACGATAATGTCTCGTTGTACATAACTTAAGAAAAGCACCAAGAAGCTCAAAAATATCACGCCAAAGCGAGACACCATCACCTGTCCCTTATCTGCCGCGTTAGGGGCATAGCGCTTGATTAGCATACCAATACTGACGGGCAGGATAGTCAGAGCAATTAGGCTGACCATAGTCTTGACCACTGGCAACTGAAACTCGCTACCTGCACCCATAAAGTAGACGAGCGAAAAACTGAGTACGATAGGAATGGTAAATACGGTAATGACACTGGCAATAGCAGTCATGGTGACCGAAAGTGCGACGTCACCTTTGGCTAAATAGGTAAATAGATTCGATGTTGTGCCACCAGGACACAGTACCAGTAACATAACCCCAACGGCATACTCTGGCTCAAGAGACATGGAGGCTGCCAAGGCAAAACCTACCAATGGTAGAAATATTAGCTGATTGGTCAAGCCTATTGCGACTGCTTTAGGGTATTTGACAACTCTCTTAAAGTCATTGGTAACTAAGGACAATCCCATTCCCATCATAATCAAAAAGATACTAATGGGGATGACTTTTGCATTTACAAACGTGACTAACTCAACACCTTCCATAACTACATCCTTGTAGATAGAGCCCTTACACGGGCAGGTTTATGACAACCTCGTCATGCTCAATCAGCCAATCCTGCTGATATCTGGGGTAAAACTCCACCGACGTTGTCAGCTCTTTATATGACACTTTTCCATACAGTCGTGTTTTTAAACCGACAATTTTTGGTAAAACTGGTTTATACGAACCGAAATAATAACGGAACGGCAAAATTCAGTATATCGTTGTAAAAGTGACTGTATTTGATTTTTCTGACTACTCGTCAGTCAATTATAGGTTTTTACACTTGAAAATAAAGTAGAAATGATTTAAGAGGGGATTTTATGATCTATAGCAGATATAGGTTTAATATTGTCAATACTAAGCACTGCCGTACCGTAGGCGATGGCTTCAACCATACTGCCTAATTGGTTGACATTGGTTACCTCAAGACGTAACCCGTAGATATGCGTGTAGCCTTTTGCTTTTGCCTCAGTCCGCATACGAACGATGGCTTCGCGGCGTGCACGATCTAGCAAAGTCTCATAGGTGGTTAAGTTTTTGCCAAAGACGCTTAGTACGCGAGCGATGATCATTTTGAAGTAATCTTGAGCGATGACGACACTACCAAGTACCAGCTCGCCTTCACTACCCACCGCTAACTTGGGACGGTATAGACGTTCGCTTGAGACAGTGATGTCACCCAATGCTTGCTCTGCTACTGTTAGCTGTGCCAAGTGCTGACGCTCATGGCGCGACCCAAAGAACCAGCCTGCCGCGAATAAGAAGACAAACGGCCCATAATTGATGAGCACTTGCGTGAGTGAATCATTCATAGCACGTTTCTCATCATAAAAAGCATTGGTGCTTTTAGTATTATAGGATTTGGTATTGTAGTTTTCAGTATTGTAGTTTTCAGTATTGTAGCTTTTAGTATTATAGGATTAACCAAAGGGATTGAAACGCGGTAAATCATCGGGTGCGACTTGGGTTTGGGCATCTGAGTTTTGATTAGCGTGATGGTAGCTGTCACTTGATGTATTTTGATACTGCTGCTGTGCTCTTGGTGCAACCTTAACTGCCGTACCATAGACAAATAGCTCAGACGCGCCCTGTGCAATACTAGAAGTCGAAAAACGCAGACCAACCACCGCATCAGCACCTAGCGCCTCTGCTTTAACAATCATACGATCGATTGCCTCTTGGCGCGACTCTTCTAGTAACTCAGTATAAGCCGTCAACTCGCCGCCAACGATGTTTTTTAACCCAGCAAACAGATCTTTACCCACGTGCTTTGAACGTACTGTACTACCGTACACCACGTCTAGGCGTTCAGTGATTTGATAGTTAGGTAAGTGTTCAAGGTTAGAGAGTTGCACAGCCATAGGACGACCTTATCGGTGACTTATAAAATATGTGGTAAATCAAAGTACTGTGATACAGCATAGACAAAACAAGATAGAAACAGCACTACTAGCAGCGCTGTTTCTTAGCATTATTAATCGTTGGTATGAAACAACAAAAACAGCTCAGTCAAATTGCCTTCGATGCTATTGGCCATCTGTACCATTTTGTCTTCGTCTTTACGCATCTCAGACAGCTCTGGATCTTCATCATCAATACCGCTTAGTACGATCATTGGCAAAGTCAATACCGCAACGTCTTCTGCCGTCTCTTCGTCTTCGAACCAATCACTTGCTTCATCACCATACATAGCATCGACAAAACCAATTGACCAAGCCACGATGTCTGACTCGTCAGAGAAATCAACCGCCACTTCTTCATCACCAGCATCTTCACCAAACGGTAATTCAATAGGCGTCTCGTTTTTTAGCTCAGCCATGATCGAATCGCGCCAGCGTTTGATGCCATCGATGACGTTTTCTGGAATCTCACTTACATGACCTTCGAACAGGGCATCCATCCAGTTAGGCAATGGACGACCGATGACCGTCGCTGTCAAAAAACCATGCGCTGCGACACTATCTAGCACGAACTGACTTTCTTGATTGTCCAAATAGTCTAGTAATTCATCAAAACTTAGTTGGTTACTCATAATTTGGTTTTCCTTAGCAGATAGATGTCATCAATCGCAGTGGGCGATCGGTTAAATAAAAAAGGACGAGTAATTAAGTAGAGACTAAAGGCTGCTTAATTAACTAAAGTTAAGCAACCTCTATCAGGTAAGTATTATCGAGATGAACTGGTTGCGAGTAATCATAAGCAGACGTAGAACAAAAGGCCTTACATTTGACTGTTTGAATGACACTCAGTCACTAAGACACTTTAATCCACTTAAATGATTGAGATCGACAAATTAAAAATCCTCATCATCCCAATCATCGCCGTCTTCATCGAAGTTGTCTATGTCGTCTAGATCATCTTTTAACTCTTTAGCCAAACGCTTTTCTTCTAGCAAATTATCGATTAGCCGACGTTTTTCAAGACTACTTAAACGTGTGCGTACGCTCGTCTCAGCTTCTTCAACCATCTTTGCATCATCATCGTCGACAAAATCATCATCAAAATCGTCGTCAATATCAGCGTCACTCATGACAAACTCCTATCATTTTTAGGCAAGGGTATTAAGAATACATCAATATATATATGCCTTATAAAGTCTCTATTGAATGTTGTCAATCCTTTTTCGCAATATGGTACATTTCATCTCTACGATTAAGATAGTCCCGTAGGCTATATAACGGACAATTGTAATATAAATGACCAAATACAGTCGGCACTAAATGTGTAGCTCGTCCTCATCTTCAATCATCAGAACCGCGTTGCGTACATCAGCCAAACGCTGAATCAATGAGTCGTTAGCCCCATCAAATATCGCACACTCGCGCTCATAGACAGTCGTTGGACGCATGATGTTATGTACTTGTACATGATTGCTGATTTGCTTGAGACCGGCATTTGGCAGTAGTATTAATAGCTGCTCTTTTTTGCCGATACTCTGGAGCAAATGAGTCATTGGCTCTGACTGCGCATCATCACTGACACCCGCTTTCGCTGGCAAAGCAAAACGTGACAGCTCAATGTGCTTATCGTGGATAATTTTGTTGAGCATTAAGTATAGCTTGGCAAGCATCACGCCTGCGAGTGCCACTTTTGCATGGCTGTTATCAGCCTTTAACACCACACTTGCGCCATTATCTTCAAAGTGCGCTTCATTCAACGCACTCACACCCAACAGTAATGGCTGTCTTAGCAACTCAGTCACGGCTTGATTGAGCAGCTGGGTACAGAGTGCTAGATACGGCAGACGCTGCGCAGGTGCAAGGCGTTCTAGCATATTGAACTCATCGTGGAACACGATTTGCACTTTGACACTATCAACAGATCGTGTAGATGATAGTTTAGATGTGTGACTGGTAGAATGAGAAGTTGTGCTGCCTGTATCTGCTATCTCGCTTTCGCCACCTTCATTCGCACTCGCTAGATTGTCAGTATCGCTACCTGTCTCTTGATTTTGCTGGGTTCTAAGATACTCGTTCACTTCGTTATGCACATTAAACTTGCGGGCATTAGTCACTCCGTCATCTGCTGCGTTTGCAGTATTAGCCGTCGCTACTTGACTGTCTGACATGTGAGAAACTGATTGACCCGCTGACTGGCGCTCAAGTTCACGGTCATAGCCGCGTTGATCGACTGATCTATATTGGTCACGATATAGCTCTTGAATATCTCGACTTAACGCATTGATTTGCTCTTTGGTCGGACGAGCGAGGTAACCATAAATCAACCAAAGCAGTAAATGTAGCAGCATAGTGCCAATGACAAACGGCCACTGCATGGCAATAATCTCGCCTTTGCTGACGTCTTTTAGGGTCAGTGCAACGCTACCGATGACTGCATCGCCATTGGTGGCGATTTGACGAATGGTGTCACCTTGTTGCATCGGCGCATTGCCTACTGGCACCAAGATATCGTCGGTATTGTCCTTAATCAGTATCCGTGTAACGTCTTGCTCGCTGGTATAGCGGTTGGCAATAACGCTTAAGCTCACACGGTCCTTATTTTCTAAAGACAACCTTGCTTCATCAATCAGCTGGGCGACCATCTGCTCGCCTTTTAACGCACGACTATTGCTCAGCTGTTGGTCAGTACTAATGACCAATAACAGCGTCTGCAAACAAAAACTAACCAGAAGAATAATGGCAAACAACCCTTGCCGCGGCGCTAAATACGTCATGATATGTTAAACTTTTTTGGAGAGAAGAAATTAAAAAACGAGGCTACTGCTCATTTTTTGGCTAATTTTTAAACAATTGTGATGTGCGCCAATTGTAGTGCGCACATAGTGATAAAGCAGTACTGATTATTAACGACTATCGACAGTACCAATATTGTTGCCAGCTTCGCAATCTTTTGCGAAGGCATCGTTAATAAGAAAGCACCGTTGATAAACAGCCAGCTTATCTCATCTACTATATCACCATAATAAGCCTTATAGCGTGAGCACTTTATAAATTTATCATAATAACTTTATTGCATTTTCTATGGCTTCTTACGCCATAAAATCTGTTTTTTAGCATCATTGTTACTTTGCGCGTCATCTATAGGCGCTGCCCAGTAAAACTGTTATTATTCCTAATCTTATATGAGCATACAAGGGACAATTGAGCCATGCCAAAAAATACATCTTATTCGTTACCAAAAGACAGCAAAGCATGGCAACAAGCCGTTGATTCTATTGCGGCATTATTACCCGAAGATACCAATTTGCAAGACTTTGATGCGCTACAGTCGCTACCTGTTTTTGCGCTCATCGTCGTACTGCCGACTCAGGTATCTGCATTAGATATTCATCAGTACGTTCAGTCGTGGGTCGATGACCAGCCAAGCTGGCATCTAGTGACGGTTGCCGAAGATACTGACGCTAGCTTCGTCAATATCACGGTATCTGATACAGAGCCTACAGCAGCGGACGCACAGCGCCTACCCTTTACCCATACTCAGGTGTACCGTTATCTGCTAGTACCAGTCACTGACACACTAATGCACCCTGGCAAAAAAACCGCAGCCGCTCACATCATTGATGATCAACTGACCGCTCGCCTGCGTCGTGACCTAACTGAAGAATATAACAGTACACGCAGTGCAGACAGCACAGGCAACATAAACGTCGTGGACTGTCATATCCTGTCTGTCGGTCATATGCTGCGGACACACAAGCTTGCCTGCTTTGACATGGACTCGACCTTGATTGAGCAAGAAGTCATCGTAGAGCTAGCAAAAACGGCTGGTATTGGCGAAGAAGTCGAAGCCATCACTGAAGCCGCAATGCGCGGTGAAATTGATTTTGATGAATCGTTTGCTCAGCGTGTGGCCTTGCTAAAAGGCACTTCTACTGATGTGCTGGATGATATCTGTAGTCGCTTAACGTTATCGACTGGTGCGCGCACAACGATCAGTGCGCTAAAAGCGTTGGGCTATCATACGGTGCTAGTATCAGGCGGCTTCACTTATTTTGCTCGTTACATCGCTGAGCAGCTTGGTATCGATGAAGTGCATGCCAATGCTCTAGATATCGAGGAAGGTGAAGTCACTGGTCATGTACAGTGGCCTATTGTCAATGGTGCCAAAAAAGCCGCTATCGTTGAGCATACCGCTGAGCGCTTGGGCATTGAGATGTCACAAGTGGTCTGTGTCGGTGACGGTGCTAATGACTTACCGATGATGGCGCTGGCCGATTTGGGTGTGGCCTATCATGCCAAACCAATCGTTCAAGCACGTGCTGATGCCGCTATCAACGTGACAGGGCTTGAAGGTACATTGTACGCTCTTGGCTATCCAACACTGGCGCCTACTGAGTAATTGCAGGACGCTTTATGCCATTTCATAAGCTAGGTTAATGTTTTGTCATTAATCTGGCTTTTATGCTTTAGGGCGTGGCTTAAAAAATAAAAGTAGCGTAGATAATATCGATATATTAACCAGCTATTCGACGATGTCTGACAAGATTTAGCCATTTTTAGACCAGTTAGATGCTTATCGAGTAAATGGAAGAAACTCCCTAGTACGTGATAATAATTAATAAAATCTGCTATGTACGCTGATGTTTAGCTCACGCCTGTTTTCATCTAATGCTTATTTTCAGATAACATTTATTTTTAAACGATAAAGGAATGCCCATGACGGCACCACAATCTCCACGGCCAACTCAGCCGTCAGCGCCAACGCCAACGCCAACACCATTAGAGCCAGATACGGTACCTGTACGTACCGATAGCCCAAAACAGCTGGTAGGTATTTATGTCAGAGGAATGGCCATGGGAGCAGCTGATATCGTGCCCGGCGTCTCTGGCGGCACTATTGCGCTGATTGCAGGGATTTACGAGCGCTTGATTAACGCACTTGGTAGTATCGGCCCCAATCTTTGGACGATATTCCGTCAAGAAGGTGGCATCAAAGGATTCGCTGCAATTTGGCGACAAGTAGACGCGACATTTCTATTATGTTTGCTACTGGGTATTGCCACTAGCTTTGCGACCTTAGCTGGTATCATTAAGCATTTATTGGACAACCAACCTTTGCTTATTTGGTCGTTCTTTTTTGGACTGGTAGTCGCAACGGTATTTATCTTGCTTAGTGAAATTAAGCGCTGGAATATAGCACGTGTCGCACTGTTCGCGACTGGACTTATTGCCGCCGTGGTTATCAGTAGTATGCCGTTACTCACGACCACGCCTAGCTTACCGTATCTGTTTTTTGCAGGGGCAATTGCTATTTGTGCTATGATCCTACCCGGCATATCAGGGTCGTTTATTTTGCTATTGCTAGGCGCTTATGATGCAGTATTAGAAGCGGTCGATACGATGAATCTAAGCGCCATTTTCACAGTCATTGCGGGTATGGCGACTGGGCTTTTGCTATTCACGCGTGCACTTAAGTGGCTACTCTCACATTATTATCAGGCTACCTTGGCATTGCTGACAGGCTTTATCGCAGGCTCTCTAATAAAAGTCTGGCCATGGAAAGTGGATGCGCTAGGCTCCCTAAATACTGAAGCTGTCCATAATGTCATGCCATGGCAATACCCTACTGGCGCACAGTGGTCAACGACAGTAGGACTTATGCTACTCGGTGCTATTCTAGTTTCGCTATTATCTTGGTGGGGTAATCGTACCAATCGAAATTAAATACCAATAAAGTCTTAATATTCAGCAAACTATAAATCCTGTTTTCTAATTTGGCTTGGTTTGCTAGCTAATAAACGTCTTCCTAGACTAGAAAATCGTTTTCAAATTATTCAAAATAAGCGCCAATCCTCACGGCGCTTAGCCTAAAACCTAGCCATCAAATATCGCAAAAACAAGCCAAAAAACCAAACGTCAACGGTTGTCGCAAAGTCGCCTGTACCCTCTTCAGCTTTACTCAATAACCTCTCATAATAGTCTCATTGGAATTCACCTTATGAATAGCGAGATGAATGATGTTAATGACTATATTTTCTTTTATCGGTGTAGAGGCATGGAGCGGTGCGGCATGGCTTGGTTATGGACTGCTAGCAAGTTCAATAGTGGTGCTCGCCTTGTCATCATATCGTTGGCTACTGCTATATTTGTTTGGCGGTATGGCTTACTGGTTCACCGTTGAGTTGATGCAAAATATACTAGCAGGTCGTCCTATGTTGATGAAGCTATCGTCATGGCATCGCTATATCATTGCTATGGGCATCAGTTGGCTACCGTTGGCAGCTTGGGTACTGTATCGGGCTTTGCGCTATGATGATGTGAGTCAGACAGTTAGCCAGCAACGTGAGATAGAAGCCGCACGCTATATCGAACACACTCCTGTCTATGATGATAACTATCAGCCACGTTTCCGTTAAAACCGCCCTGTTTATACCTCTGTTTATTTATATCAATACCTTACTTACGTCAGTGACATCGAATGTTACAAGATACTTAACGCTCTCTACTTAACTCCTAAAGAGTTGACACCCTATGATAGTTTATAATCCAGTTATATATTTGTCATAAAAACTGGTATAAAGTACGCTTTATTTTTATGCCTCATTTCTTTAGGAGTTCTGCTATGTTTACTGTTCCTGTATTGGATATCAAATCTGACCCATTAGATGCGTTGTTGGCTGTGGTTGGCTATCGTTTGTCTATGTTAGCTGATAGCGATAACGAAGACGTCAAAGCGTTGTTCGCTGATCGTCAAGTTACGATTGAATTTGCTAGTACTGAGTCTGATATCGCCCGTTCTTTTAGCTTTGACAATGGACAGTTCAGTCAACAAAGCGGTCATGCAAAAGAAGCCGATTTGACCATTACTTTTAAAGACTCTATGACTGGCGTTAGACTGCTGACCAAAGGTAGCTTGCCTGCCTTTATGACTGCTGTGCAAGAAGGTAACTTGAGCATTGAAGGCGACTATAGTCTAATGATGTGGTTTAATAAACTTGCTAAACATATCGTTCCAGCTATCCCAGAAGAGTGCAAACCATATCTAGATAAAGCCAAGCCTTATGCATATAAAGCACAGAAATTTGCTGAGCACTGGGTTGGTGTTGCCAAGCATAAGCTTGGTAAATAAAAAGAATGATGCACTGAGCGATAGTCATTGGTAAAATGGATGATATAGAACTAAATAGCCAAACGTATAGTTACTATTTATGTGCGCTACTGTGACAATTATACATACTGTCTAGCAGTGTTCTGATTTTCTAAAAAGGTTGCGGTATACTATACGGCAACCTTTTTTGTTACCTTATAAATGACAACAGATAAAAACATTGGTTTTATTTAATAACATCTAATTCTTATAAAAGGACTTACCTTATGGCAGGATTGCTTAGCATCTCCGAACCTGACGCCACCCAGCCAACTGATATAGCCACTCAGCCAGATACGACCAACAGTGATTTTTTGGCCAGTCTAGCCACAGACGCGACTCAAACTGATAATAAAGTTGCCACCTCTTATAGTCGTGAAGAAGTCGCGCAACTGTTTGATTTACCTCTAATGGACTTGCTGTTACAAGCACAGACCATCCATAGAAAGCATTTCACTGCCAATGAAGTACAGATCAGCACGCTACTCTCTATCAAAACGGGCAACTGCCCTGAAGATTGCGGCTACTGCTCACAGTCAGGTCATCATCGCGACACCACCAAACTACAGGCAGAAAAGCGCATAGAAGTAGATAAGGTCATCGCAGCGGCCAAACGTGCTAAAAACAGTGGCTCATCACGCTTTTGCATGGGTGCCGCATGGAAACACCCAAGTGCCAAAGACATGCCTTATGTGGTTGAGCTGATCAAAGAAGTAAAAGCATTGGGACTTGAGACTTGCATGACCCTCGGTATGCTTGACACCAACCAAGCAACACAGTTGGCCGATGCAGGGCTGGATTACTACAACCATAATCTAGATACCTCGCGCCGCTACTATGAACAAGTTGTCAGTACGCGCAGCTATGATGAGCGCTTAGATACGATAGAAAACGTACGCAACTCTGGTATTAATGTCTGTAGTGGTAATATCGTTGGTATGGGTGAGAGCCGTGATGACCGCATCGATTGGGTACTTGAGCTGCTAAAAATGCCAAAAGCGCCTGAATCTATTCCAGTCAACTTACTGGTGCCAATTGCAGGCACACCGATTGGTGACAAAGTATTGGCCGAAGGTCAGCTGTCTGTACTTGAATGGATTCGTACTATTGCAGTCGCCCGTATTTGCTGCCCGACTAGCTACGTGCGTCTATCTGCTGGTCGCGAAAGTCTATCTGACTCTGAGCAGGCCTTGGCCTTTATGGCAGGTGCTAACTCATTCTTTTATGGTGATAAGCTTCTTACTACTGGTAACGCAAGCCAGTCAGGTGACGACAGGCTCATGCGTGAGCTTGGCCTCACCAAACAGTTTGCCGCACCAAGAGCGCCTAAAGTATTGCCTGTAATGGATGCTATGAGTGGTCATCAAACACAAGTTGTGTTGGCAGATTAAGCCCAATCCAAAAAATACAAGTTAAGCAAGAGAAACTATGATGGCAGATTATTTTAACTGGATTAAAGCGGCACACATTATCTCGATGGTCTGCTGGTTTGCAGCGATATTTTATTTGCCGCGACTATTTGTCTATCATGCGATGAGCGACGATAGCATTAGTCATGAGCGCTTTGCCATTATGGAGCGTAAGCTGTATCGCGGCATCATGACCCCATCAATGATAGCGACATGGATCTTTGGTCTATGGATGTTAGGACTGGGCTGGGATGTCTATAAAACCCAAGGCTGGCTACACGTCAAATTACTATTAGTAATGCTGCTGTCAGGCTATCATGGCGCTTGCGGTTTTTATCGCAAAAAACTGATTGACAATCCACATTATAAAACACATAAATTCTGGCGCTGGTTTAACGAAGTGCCTGTGTTTGCTTTAGTGATTATCGTCATTCTCGTCGTGGTAAAACCGTTTTAGATTCAGAAAAACCATTTAACCTGTAAAACAAAAGCGTCCGTCACTAATAAAAGTTGCGGACGCTTTTTTATTCACTTATAGGGCGTATCGTTAAACTGGAGATAGCAAACACTGCACACTAAAACATCAAATGCTAGGGCGCATAATTTGATAAACATTGCTTAAATCATAAACGCGGTAACGAGCTGGTTCACGGCGATTTTCACCAGCATAGCTCAATATCAATGCTTGCTTGGCACGCTCATCGACCCAACCGACGAACAGTCCACTATGCTCAACGCCATTGTAGCCATGATTGATATAATAGAGCCAGTCGCCTGCTTCAATTTCGCTGCTACTAGCATAGGGTCCTTGCGCATAAGTGCCTTTGTGTATGGTATTGCGCGATACCCCTGCCCGATTGAATACAGCATTTAAATAGTCCCAGCAGCCACCCTGAATAATTGTGCGCTCGTTAAGTGCCATTTTGCGGGCGGTACTGACCACCTCACGTGCTGCCATACTACTCTGCGTCTCTGCATTGCTTAATAGCGGTAGATACTCGCTATCGACATTGTCATAGTTGCCTGATAAAAACGCTGGTAAGACTATAGATGCTGAACGCTGTACCTCAGGATAACGATAGGACGTATTCGTCGTTGGTTGCATAGATTTTTGAGCGATAAGCATACTCATACTATCTGCATGGGCTTGCCCTATCATGCCGCAGGTAAATAAGAATAAACCGCACGATGCGGCAACTGACGGTATAGACAAACGCAGCATGACTAACTCCTTGTCAACTAGACCTCAATGACAGTATCAATAATAAGAAGGATAAATTTTATAATCCTACTTATAAACCATTTGCGCACAAATCTGCAAGCACTATTCGCCTGCGATAGGTGATAGACGGTATAAACATACTGATAGATGACAATATTGGAGAGGCACGTCGAGTGAAGTTTACAGTGATATTTGAGTTAGAGGTTTGGATAACACGAAGACAATAGCTATGCTTTGGTAAAGTATGAAATTAAGAAAAGATATTAGGGCGTGTTGAATATTCAATCATGGCACTGACAGAGACCATTTTTTAGGCGATTCGCAGGTAAAAATAGTGAGTATAGTCATTCTATACGTTTATTTTTAGCAATGAAGCGGCAAAAAATAGTCCTGTCCTTTCAGGCTAATGCTAAAATTGCCCTATACTGTGTTGCAAGTCTCGCTAAGGTATTAACATTATCGTCGACTTGCGCCTTGTCTAGAACAGTTTTAGCTATCAGCAGTGCCTACTTGTGAATGTTCAACACGCCCTAATTACTCTTCATTTTAATATTTACATGGCGTTTCGTTAACGCTTGCCCTTCTAAGATAGCTTTCGCAGCTTTTGCTTCTTGAGCACTCTCAAAACCGGTAATATGATATTTGCGAACATCACTGCTATCGACAATCTGTAATTGCTCGCCAATCAGCGTTATATTATCACCGTCAGTCAAATGAATATGCTCACGCTTACCTAGATTGTCATGGACTAACTCGCCAGCCCTTACCCATAATGTACCGCTGCTAATCATACCGCTCATAGCCTTTTTATGCTGTTGGCGCTTTTTATTGAAAACAAAGCTACCAATGATAAGCAGTGCAAGTGCACCGATGGCTAGACGCTCAGGCAATAAGCTCATCGCCATGGCGACTGCGACGGCCCCCACCAATAATGCAGAACCAAACCAAAACATGCCATTATCAGCAGCATGTGATTGCCCTTGTAAGGTGATTTCGGCGCCATCATCAGTCAGCTTGAGCATGTGTTGTTACCTATTACGTAATGTACGAATATTTTCTATTAAAAAACTGCCTATTAGCAGCTAACAGGCAGTTATTGACACTAAAAACAAAGACAGCGCGTTGTATCTAAATGCTAGTCTACCAACCAAGCGCCGTCTGTTGCATTTCAATCAATTCAGCAATGCCTTTTTCGGCTAATGACAGCATAGCATCTGCTTGAGCACGAGTGAACGGCTTTTCTTCAGCAGTACCTTGTAGCTCAATATACTCGCCTTTTTGGGTCATCACGACGTTCAAGTCGGTATCGCAGCTAGAGTCTTCTTCGTAGTTCAGATCAAGATACGCTTCGCCATCTTTCATACCAACAGAGACTGCAGCAACCAATCCGATTAGCGGATCTGCTTTGAGCTTCTTGGCCTTTTGGATACTCTCTAGCGCATCGATAAGCGCAATCGCAGCACCAGTGATACTAGCCGTACGAGTACCACCATCCGCTTGCAATACATCGCAATCAAGATAGATGGTGTTTTCACCAAGCTTACTCAGATCAATCATGGCACGTAAGCTGCGACCGATCAAACGCTGAATCTCTTGCGTACGACCTGACTGCTTGCCGCGAGCTGCTTCACGTTGGTTACGAGTGTTGGTCGCGCGTGGCAACATGCCATACTCGGCGGTAATCCAACCTTTGCCTTTACCTTTGAGCCAGCGTGGCACACCAGATTCTACACTGGCAGTACATAGTACCTTGGTATCACCAAAACTTACCAATACTGACCCTTCAGCATGCTTCGTGTAATGGCGCTCAAAGCTGATCGAGCGAAGTTGGTTAAGCTCACGATTGTCAATACGCATAAAAATTCCTAGTACAATGTTATAAAAGCAGTGTCATAAAAATACCTATCAGTTGTTAGCAAACACATTGATAGATATGTAGTCGACTAAAATCTTAAGATATCCTAACGTGACAACGGCGCAATAGCAAGATTCGCACCTGCCATTACGCCACCGTTATCAATAGAATGTCAGATATAAACTATTCTAACCCTTCCATCTTACGCAATTCCTTACGTAGGATTTTGCCAACGTTCGACTTTGGTAATTCGTCAACGAACTGTATATGACGTGGACGCTTATAGCCAGTCAGTTGTTTTTTGCCATATTCCAATAGCTCTTTTTCTGTCACATTGCCTTTTTTGACCACAAACAGCTTTGGCTCTTCGCCGCGATCATCATTTGGTACACCAATAGCACCGCATTCTACGACTGCTGGATGTTCACTCATCGCCTCTTCGATTTCGTTTGGATAAACGTTAAAACCAGAGACCAAAATCATGTCTTTTTTGCGATCAACAATTTTGATAAAGCCTTTTTCGTCCATGATGCCGATATCACCAGTTTTTAAGTAACCGCTAGCCGTAAACGATTCAGCCGTTTCTTTCGGACGATTCTGATAACCAATCATGACCTGTGGACCTTTTACGCAGATTTCACCGCGATCACCCATGGCTACTATGTTTTCCTCATCATCAATGAGTACGATATCGGTACTCGGCGCAGGAATACCGATTTTTCCAGTAAACTCCGCAATAGTCATCGGATTGAAAGCCACCACAGGTGAGGTCTCAGACAAGCCGTAACCTTCGACGATAGGCAGACCAGTTATTTTGTGCCATTCTTTTGCTACGCTAGGCAATACTGACATACCGCCGCCGATAGACGCTTTTAGGTTAGAAAAGTCCAAACTAGCAAAGTTATCTTTATGTACTAAGCCATTAAACAAAGTATTCACCGCAGGGATAAATGCTGGCTTGTACTTGGCCATCTCTTTGATAAGCCCATCAAGATCACGTGGATTCGGAATGAGTAGCGAGGCATAGCCTTGATACATACTACACATACCGCAGACCATAAACGAGAATACGTGATATAACGGCAGTGCGGTCAAAATCACATCTCTACCATCTATATCATCATCGAATGCACTGTTCATCAGCGCGCTGACCTGTAGCATGTTGGCGACTAGATTACCATGAGACAGCATCGCGCCTTTCGCGACTCCCGTCGTACCGCCGGTATATTGCAGTAGCGCCACATCGCTTAAATTCAACTCAGGACGTTGGTACTTACTGGCTGACTCAGCATTCAGAGCATGCTTGAAGCTCACACTATTCGGTATGCTATAAGCAGGAATCATCTTTTTGACATGACGAGCAACGAGGTTGACCACGGCTCCTTTAATCGTACCTAGCATATCACCAATGGTACACACGACTACATGCTCTACCTGACCTTTGTCTTCGGCATCTTGATAGGTCTTGGCAAAGTTTTCAACAATAAATAGCGCTTTCGCACCACTGTCATGCAATTGATGAGACAGCTCACGGCTGGTGTACAGAGGGTTTACATTGACCAACACCATTCCTGCGCGAATGATACCCAAAGCGACCACTGGATACTGCAAGACGTTGGGCATCATTACTCCAACTTTATCACCCGCGATCAATCCTATTGACTGCAAATAGCTAGCAATTTGGCGACTATATAGATCTAATTGCTTATAAGTAATCGATGAGCCCATGCAGATATAGGCAGGTTTTTGGCCATAACGGCTAAAATTACGCTCGAACACATCAAGTAAAGACGTATTGTCTTCTGGCATTTCGATAGTAGCATCGATGCTATAGCGCTCATAAGCGTTTAGCCATGGACTATCACTGTCAATGGTCGGCATAGTAGGAAACGCATTGCTCTGATAAACATCATTAGTAGTATTTGCTTTATCATCAGTTGCAGCGTTATTATCTGTCGTTTTTTTATTAATATTATCTGTCATAACTTTCCCTAAATGTTACTGTTAAAAACATTGAATATGCTAATGGAAACACCATTTTTTATGATTATCGCTGACAGCAGAAGCTTATGAATAAGAAATAGATAAGTATGATCGGGTTTGTCATTCATAAGCTTTGCAAATTAAAAGGCGATACTAAGTCTATGATAAATAATACTACCACTCAGCATGACCCAGTCGAAAACGATATTTACTACCATGATTTCACTAGTTACCTTAAGTAAGACCAGTACGATTTTTTGGATAAAAACGAAAATACGTCGATGGGCACTATAGCAGTTTTAATAGATATTCTCTATTAATAGTAGCTGTCATCCACAAATGTCAAAAGCGATAAAGACAAAAAAATGATAAGACAGCAGGGCTGCAGCCTTATCATTTTTGGTTACTACTTTAGTTATTACAGTATCTAATCGAGCGACACTTTCACATGTATCTTTGGTTAATACACGCACCTATCAAACAACTATCTAGGTGCGTGTATCAGCAAATTAACCGTGGTTTTTTTCTTCAAGTACGCGTAAATCTTTACGCAAAATCTTACCAACGTTCGATTTTGGTAGCTCATCAATAAACTCAACACGACGAGGACGTTTATAACCTGTTAGGTTCTCTTTACCGTACTCAAGCACTTCTTCGGTGGTCAGACTTGGATCGTTACGGACGACATAGATCTTAGGAATCTCACCGCTTTTCTCATCTTCGATACCGATGACGCCACATTCTAAAATCTTAGGATGGCCAGCCATGACTTCTTCGACTTCGTTTGGATAAACGTTGAAGCCAGACACCAAAATCATATCTTTTTTGCGATCAACGATGGTCACATATCCGTTGTCAGCCATGATACCGATATCACCAGTACGGAAGAATCCATCTGCTGTCATGACTTCGGCAGTAGCATCTTCACGGTTCCAGTAACCTTTCATGACCTGTGGGCCACGAACACTAATCTCACCGCGCTCACCAAGTGCTACTTCATTACCTGTATCATCCAAAATCGCCACATCTGTTGCTGGCATCGGTACACCAATGGTACCCGTGAATGTTTTGCTGTTACTAGGGTTAGAGGTCGCTACTGGTGCTGTTTCAGACAGGCCATAACCTTGAATGATAATATTACCCGTTACTTGACGCCATTTTTCCGCCGTTGGGCTCAGTACTGCCATGCCGCCGCCCATCGATTGACGCAGCTTGCTATGATCCATCGCGATAAATTCTTCATTATTGGCAAGTGCATTAAATAACGTATTTACCGCTGGGAAGAACGCTGGAGGATTGGCTTTGTACGCTTTTAATAAACTATCAAGATCACGTGGATTTGGTACTAATAGCACCACACAACCGCGATACAGACCGAACATGCCACATACGGTAAATGAGAAAATATGATACATCGGCAATGCCGTCATAATCACAGGTTGCTCACCTCTTTGATCGAAATCATCAAAAGCGGTGCCCAAAAAGGTATTAGACTGAATTAAGTTTGCCACCAAGTTTTTGTGCGTTAGCATTGCGCCTTTCGCCACACCTGTCGTACCACCGGTATACTGTAAGACAGCGATATCATCAAGCGTGATATTGGTTGGGCGCTTATATTTGCTAGCCGTGACTTGCTTTAGTGCCGTTTTGAAGCTGATGCTATTAGAAATACTATAGTCTGGCACCATTTTTTTGACATGGCGGACGACCGTATTGACCATAAAGCCTTTGAGCGTACCCATCAAATCGCCCATACCCGTAATCACGACTTTATCGACCACATTGCGACCGATGTCTTGATAGGTTTTGGCAAAGTTTTCGACCATGATTAGCACTTTGGCGTCTGAATCGGTTAATTGATGCTCAAGCTCTCTAGTAGTGTACAGAGGGTTGACGTTGACTAAGGTAAAGCCTGCACGTAGTACAGCGATGACAGAGATTGGCAGTTGCAAAATGTTGGGCATCATGACCGCAACTTTATCGCCTTTGGCCAATCCTAATGACTGTAGATAAGCGGCCATTTGACGGCTGTATAGATCTACTTCTTGGAAGCTTAACGATGAACCCATGCAGATATAGGCAGTTTTATCAGCATTTTCAGCGAAGCTTTTTTCGAAAATATCGATAAGTGACGTATTGTCGGCTGGCAACTCAATGTCATACTCCAAACCAAGTTCTTCATACGTTTTTAGCCAAACTTTATCGTCACGACGGGTTAAGTTTCCTTGATTTTCCATAATCTTTTCTCTCCTAGTAATAATACATTACCGTCAACCCACGCCAATCACAGTGTGATAAATATACAAAAGGTCAGAGTCTTGCCTATCGTTATGATAAAAAGCAAGGCTGCGACATATTTGTATAGTGCTGAGCGAACAATATAGCGGTAAATAGCCCTTTGTTCATTAACATACACACTTTATACATAGTACTCAATACAAAAGATTGTTACACCAGTTCTTAAATAGGCTTGACGCTCAATATCCCTATAAATATCAATAAATTAGATATAAAATATCAGTCAAGCTATTAGAAAATATGACCCTTGACTTCTGTTCCCTAATGACCATCCCGACACGATAACTATTCACTATCGGCTGTTTTTTAGCGCACTCGCCAGCTCAGTCAACGTCACAAAGTTGTGACGAGTACCATCAGTATCGCTACTTGGTCTATCTGCGATACTACTTTTGGCAAGCTTAGTGCTATCACTGTACTGCCAGTCATTAATATAATCGCTTTGAGTCAAGCGTTGACCGAACCCTGCTACTGCCATCGCAAACTGAGTATCGATACTGGCTTTATTTAAAGCGTGGCTAGCTTTATTAATCGGTTGGCTAATCAGTTTGGAGCTACCACCTGTCGGTGCTTTATAACGAATTTTTAGATAGCCAAGCTCATTAGAGTTCTTTTTATTATTCGAACTAATACTGGCATTGCTGTCAGCATATCGACGATCGCTATATAACCCTTTTTGACCTTTTGGTGTCACTTCAAACAAGGCGATAACTGCCTTGCCTGCCCCGAGCTCCCCTGCATCAATTCTGTCATTATTGAAGTCTTCTTCAGCCAGTACGCGATTTTCATAACCAATCAAGCGCCACTCACTCACCACATCAGGATTAAACTCAACTTGGACTTTTACGTCTTTAGCGACGGTGTTAAATGTCGCAGCTAACTCATCGCCAAAGACTTTTTTCGCTTCAGTTAGACTGTCAATATAGCTGTAATTACCATTGCCGTTGTCCGCCATCTGTTCCATCATGTGATCATTTAGGTTGCCACGACCAAAGCCAACGGTAGACAAAGAGATACCACGATCACGATTGGCTTTGACCAAATCAAGCATCTCATCGACATCACTAATACCAACATTAAAATCGCCATCCGTTAACATCATGATTCGATTGATACCGTTCTTTTTTAGACCTTGTTCGGCTTGTCTGTAGGCCAATTTCAGAGCATCTTCCCCATTGGTTGAGCCTGAAGCATTCAATCCATCGATCGCAGCCAATATTTTTGCTTTTTGGTCACCACTGGTCGCAGGTAACGCCACACTAGTACTACCTGAATAAGTCACAATACTGATACTGTCTTGGGCGCGCATTTGCTCTGTCAATAGCTTAAGCGACGACTGTGCCAATGGTAGCTTATCGCGCGACGACATAGAGCCTGAGACATCTACTAAAAATATGAGATTGGCAGGTGGCATAGATTGCTTATCTGTTTTTTGCGACCAGCTACTATCAACGGCTTTGATACCGACTTTGACGATTTTGTTATCCTGATCTGCTCTATCCCAAGGTGAGTCCACTACTTCAGTTGATACAACAAACGGAGCATTACCTAAGCGTTTGCCATCATCAAATTGATAGTTGAAATAATTAATCAGTTCCTCTACCCGTACGGCATCAACAGGTGGTAGTTGACCCTCGTTTAAATAGCGGCGCACATTGGCGTAGCTGCCCGTATCGGTATCAATAGACAAGGTTGATACCGCCATATCCGTAGTTCGATGTACAGGATTGGCGGCGTTTTTTTGATAGTTGTCTTTTGCCTCTGGCGTAACTATGATGCTCGGTATTGGGCGTACGATACCTGTCTGCGCCGCAGAACGTACCATCATCTTTTGGCTAATGACGGATGGCCTCACATTGGGTGACGCCATGATAGACTCTGACACCATTGCTGCATCTTGATTGACTGTGCTGCTTATCTCAGCTGGTAGCGTTTTGCTCATTTGTGAAGTACTACAGGCTGTCAATCCTAGACTGGCTACAGCCGTAATCAACAGCACATTTCTAGTAGTGTTTTTCCCTATGTGCTTATTTTCATTTGTTAGCATTATAGTAGAATCAGATATTTTAGATAAAGGGTCAAATGACATAACAGAAATTCCTTATTGTAAGATAATTCGATAGCGACTTGTCCATGTCAATATTATGGTTAACACTATTTAAATAAGCACAACAGCGAGCCTATCCAGACTATTAATCTGTCATACTTTCAGTTAATAATTTTGCATTAAAACTATTCTGAACCTACTGTCTGTAGACTACGGATAGACAAAATATCCTAAATAAAACAGGTTAAACTTTAAGACATTTATTAACCATATAAAAAACAAATATTAGATTTACTATACTTAACTTAATCTATAAAAGCTATGAAACACCATACTAGAAAAAGCCTGTATAAGCGCTTGTTTTAAGCACGTCACGAGATGTCGTATATTCTGACATACGTCTTTTTAATTGGTGCAATATCCTTTACGATAGCACTATCCTATTTGTATGCTTGAACCAATTATCTATACCTATTAAAACTGATAAGTGAATCCTATTTTATGTCTGATGTTATTGATCATACGATCGACCCAATTATTCCCAATGAGCCGATGGATACTCGCTCAGTCGCAGAGTTCACTGAGCAGGCCTATCTCAACTATGCCATGTACGTCATCATGGATCGGGCGCTGCCAAATATCGCTGATGGTCTAAAACCTGTCCAGCGTCGCATTGTCTATGCCATGAGCGAGCTTGGGCTAAAGTCCTCTGCTAAGGCTAAGAAATCCGCGCGTACGGTCGGTGACGTATTGGGTAAATACCATCCGCATGGTGATAGCGCTTGTTATGAAGCCATGGTGCTGATGGCACAGCCGTTCAGCTATCGCTATCCGCTCATCACTGGTCAAGGTAATTGGGGTAGCCCAGATGATCCAAAATCATTTGCCGCGATGCGTTATACCGAAGCCAAAATGTCGGCTTATGCCAATACACTGCTGTCAGAATTGGGTCAAGGCACCGTCGATTGGCAAGATAACTTTGATGGTACGATGCAAGAGCCAACTACCCTACCTGCCCGCCTGCCTAATATTTTATTAAACGGTACGACAGGTATCGCGGTCGGTATGGCAACCGATATTCCACCGCATAACCTCAATGAAGTGGTACGCGCGGCTATTCGATTGCTTAAAAATCCTGAACTATCGATCAAGCAGCTTACCCAATCGATACCAGCACCTGACCTACCGACACCAGCGGAAATCATCACTAGCAAAAAAGATTTGCAAGCGATGTACGAGACTGGACGCGGCAGTTACAAGATGCGGGCGACCTTTCATGTTGACCCTAAAGAAAAAAATCTCGTTATCATTGACGCGCTTCCTTACCAAGTTTCAGGTAATAAAATCCAAGAGCAAATCGCCAAGCTTATGACCGATAAGAAGCTGCCTTGGGTGACCGATATTCATGATGAATCAGATCACGAAAACGCCTGCCGTATCGTATTAGAACTACGCTCAACGCGAGTCGATGTCGAACGTGTCATGAGTCATCTATTTGCCAGTACTGACCTAGAAAGCAATTACCGCGTCAATATGAACATGATTGGCTTGAATGGTAAACCACAAGTCAAAAATCTAAAGGAAGTATTGGAAGAATGGTTAATCTGTCGCCGTTCAGTAGTCACGCGTCGCTTGCAATATCGCCTAGATAAAATCGATAAACGCTTGCATATCTTGGCGGGCTTACTGATTGCTTATCTGAATATTGATGAAGTGATTCGCATCATTCGTGAAGAGGATGATCCAAAATCAACCTTGATGCAGGATTATGACCTGACTGACATTCAAGCTAATGCTATCTTGGATATTCGTCTGCGTCAGTTGGCAAAATTAGAGGAGATTGAGCTGCGCCGTGAGCAAGATGAACTTGCTGCTGAGCGCGCTATTATTCAAGAATACTTAGACAATCCAGACAGTCTAACCAATCTGATGATTGACGAGCTGACCGCTGATATGAAAGAGCACGGCAATGAGCGTGTGTCACCATTGGCAGAGCGCGAAGAAGCGCAAGCACTGAAAGAGTCAGACCTCGTACCAAGCGAGCCGGTCACTGCCATCTTATCAAAAGCTGGCTGGATTCGCGCAGCCAAAGGTCACGATGTCGATGCTGCTGGTATGAGTTACCGCTCAGGTGACAGCTATCAAGCGCACGTGCGCGGTAAATCAAACGAAAGGATCTACGTACTCGACAGTACGGGACGCAGCTATAGTATCGATGCGCACAACTTAGCGTCTGCGCGTGGTCAAGGTGATCCATTGACCAGTGTATTAAGGCCGCCAGCAGGCGCTAGCTTTGAGCAGCTACTAACGGGTGATAACGATCAACGCATTATCCTTGCCAGCTCGGCAGGATATGGTTTTATCAATACACTTGGCAACCTCGATAGCAATCAAAAAGCTGGTAAAAACGTTATCAATCTAGCAACTGATAGTCGACTCCTTCCTGTCGCACGTATCGATGCGCCAATAGAAACGGCCGCTAATGCCGAAGGTGAAAATAGCAATATACATGTGACACCTGATCATGTTGCTGTCGCGACCAATGCAGGGTATCTACTGATATTTGCCCTTGATGATTTGCCTGAACAAGCTCGCGGTAAAGGGAACAAACTTATTAAATTAAAAGATGGTGAAGAAGTGCTCGCTATCACACCACTTAGTCAGCAAGATAGCCTTGTCATTACCGCTGGCAAACGCCATGTGACACTCAAGCCAAATGATTTGGCTAACTATACGGGTGTTCGTGGTAATCGTGGTGGTCAATTGCCAAGAGGCTTTCAGAATGTGACGAGTGTTGATGTTGGCTAATTTGACTATTTAAATTTCGGAAATTCTAGTTCAAAATCTAGCTGATAAAATTAAATAGCTCCTATTAAAAAGCCGCCCATATATAGTATAGGCGGCTTTTCTACGCTACTCAAAATAGAGAAATTATTTAAGACTTATTAGATACAGCATCCTCAAAGATCGCTTTCAGGAAGCTTGTAATCTGAGTGCTTTTCATTAGATACGGATTAAAGTCAGCACCTGCCGAGAAGCTTTTTAGGGTATATGCTTCGTCTTCTACGCTTGATGTTAAATATTTTATTAAAAATCCATCCCACCTACGTTCTTCTATTTCCTCAATCTCACTGAGGTGGGGTACTAGGTAAGAGTACTCACTGATCAATTTTACTAGTATTTCATTGATAAGATGTCTTGGACCTTCAATATTTTGAATAAAGTAATTGTCATTCACGACAAGCGCTGAGCTTACACCACTTTTTTCATTATTCCTCCGCCATTGCTCAAGCAGACGAGCCAACCCTACTCCATTATTACTGTCACTATTCCTGCCAATATACGTTAGGCTTAGAGTAATATGCTCACCATGTCTTTTTCTATTTTCTAAAGGTTGGCTAGTAGTGATATGCATAAGACACCTTATTTATAAAAAATTATCTGAATCAAAAGATACTTTATAGACGGCTTTTTTACACCAATTAAAATAGATGACTCTTATGATATGTAAATGCTACTCACTTAAAACCTATCGGATTCAGCACCTTCAAATATCGCTGTCAGAAAACTTTCAATCTGAGTGCTTTTCATTAGGTAAGGATTGAAATCAAACCCTGCTGAGAAACTTTTTAAGGCATACTCTTCATCTTCAGCACTTTCCGTCAGGTGCTTGGTTACGAACCCATCCCATCGAAGCGCTTCTATCTCTTCCACCTTGACGACATTAGGAATGATCTTGAAATGCTCATCAATTATCTTCGCTAGAGCAGCGTTAACCGCCGGTCTAGAACCTTGAATGTTTTGAACAAAGTAACCGTCATTAATCACAAGCGCTGCAACTAGCCCACTTTCCTCAAAGTATCTTCGCCATTGCTCAAGAGCACGAGTCAATTCTATACCTGTTTTCATTTCGATATTTTTACCGATATACGTTAGGCTAATCAACAGATGTTCGCCATGTCTTTTCCTATTTTCTGAAGTTTGACTGGTTGTTATATGCATAAGAAAATCCATTTATATAATAGGTATATAAATTAATATACACTCTATCGCAAAGTATAATCAATAAAACTCTTAATCATTGACCAGTTTGTTATCATCTATATCTTAAAACAACATGGCAAAAACTGATATCACCAAAGCGTTTTTAGTAGATAAATGTTGCGACAGTCCACTTATGAATAGTCAGGTATGAATAGTCACTTATGAACATCCGCCGATATTCTGTCCAATTGCTAAGAAAACACCTTTCATCGATACTGCTAACTTGCTTTCACTAAAAAGCCGCCTATACACAAGTATGGACGGCTTTTCTATTCTATCTAAGAAACGTGACTATTAACTATTTTGAGAGGCAAATGCTTAAAAACTAAATACTACTTATTTAAAATTAATTAGAATCCGCATCTTCAAATATCGCTTTCAAAAAGCTTTCAATCTGAGAGCTTTTCATCAGATAAGGATTGTAGTCAGAACCTGCTGAGAAGTTTTTTAGGGCATACTCTTCATCTTCAACGCTTGAGGTTAGATGTTTAACTAAAAACCCTTTCCATTGTCGCGATTCGATTTCCTCTATATTCACAATATTAGGGACAATAGTTGAATGCTCGTCAAGTATCTTTTCCAAGGCAGTATTGATAGCAGGCCTTGTTCCTTGGAAACTTTGAACGAAATAACCTTCACTAATGACTAAAGCTGAAACGATATCGTTTTCTTCAAAATATCTGCGCCAATACTCAAGTGCGCGAGTCAGCTCAATCCCCGAATCTAGATCGACATTTTTGGCGATATATGTCATATGGATAAGAATATGCTCACCATGCCTTTTTCTATCTTCTGAAGGTTGGCTTGTCGTTATGTTCATAAGAAACCTTATTTATAAAAAATTCATTCAAATCAAGATATACTTTAAGATAAAGTATAATTAATAACGTTTTTTATCATTTGCTATGATTTTTTTAGATTTATAACATAGAAGTTTCAATGATATAGCATACCGATATCTATAGTAGTAAAATTATACTACAAAGTTGTTATGCTCAATGTAATGGCATTATTCTAATAGTTAACAAGCCTAATCTATATTTTCCTATAGCCTCAACTCACTTATATGATTGACCTACATTTGCTCATTGATCAAACATGACAATTATCGATCATAGTCTGTAATATCTATCAAGCTAACGCATTTATAGGTGTATGAAACACAACCTACCTCCATTAAAAAGCCGTCTACGCTATGTATAAACAGTTTTGTATAGACGGCTTTGTTGCATGCTAATTGTTGCATATTAATTGAATAGCTAACGTATCAATATCGACCCATCTCAACTGTTGTTTCAGCAAGTACCGAATCGCCCTGCCATGCTTGTACATCTACTGTATACAAATGGTTTTTGCCGCCAGAGCAAGGCGGCTTATATGCACCGCCCGCTTCGCCCTTGCGGTTACGGTATTCTGCGACCATCTCAATACCCACTGGCACTTCGTAAGTATGACCGAATACTCGTGGTACTTCTGCGCTCGTAGCACCCTCTGGTAATTTAAACTCGACAATACCGTGGCCACCATGTTGCATACGTTTGTTGCTGACATCGTTGTAGACGAACACCAAGCTTTCAGCGCCTGCCGGAATGTTTGAGACAGTCATACTAGGCGTGGCTGGGCTTTTGCCATCATAGTTTAGACACTGCTGCCCCTCAGGTATTTTTTTACCATCCCAAGCAGCATCGTTGAACTTAACGTCCATTGCAAAAGCATTAGCAGATAAAGCCAATGTTGCCAAAACGGTAACCGATTTTAAGGTGAAAAATTTCATACTTATTCCTTTAGGTAGTTAATGCATTAATAACGATAGATCATCTTATTTCGTGGATTAGTTTTGATAATTGAATATAACTTTATAATAAATAGACACAGTTAAGTTAATCATATCGTTTAGGATTTTTGTTAATCCTTCTGACAAGCAATGAGCGACCTCACAGACAATCATGCAATACTGTCTCAATAAGAATATTTATAACTCCATAGGTTACTCGATAGCTATTTATCTGATTGGGCATGTTGTAGTAGTATCTGAATCATTGTATCTACACGACTAAGAATAATAGGATCATCATGTTTATCGAAGATAAGATTGCTAAAGAAAGTATGACTACTAAGATTTCGACCCCAAAAATCATCTTTTTTGACATCGATGATACCTTGAGCCGCAACGGTATTATCGCTGAACATAATAAAGCGACGCTTGAGCAGCTTGCAGATACCGATATTAAGCTAGTGATTTCGACTGGTCGCTCTAAAGCCATATTACCTAAAGATATTCTAGCGTTGCTTGATGGAGATATATTGGACGCCATTATTTGTATGAATGGACAATATAGCTTTGATAAAAGTGGCCGAATCAGCCACTACCCGTTAACTACTGAACAGACAGATAAAATCGTACGCCTGTGTCAGCAGAGTGATTTGATTCATAAGTTTGACTCTGCCACTCATATCGCGTGGTCAGGCGAAAATGAACGTTTACGCGAGTTCAATGCGGTCACGCCCAATTCGATTCTTGACCCTGAGTACTACAAATCAAATACTGTCTATCAGTGCTCGGTATTTTTTAACAATCAGCAAGAAAAAATGCAGGACATCGATTTTGCCCAGTATGATTTAAAGCTGGTACATTGGCATCAGATTGGTGCTGATATATTGCCAGCAGATGCGTCAAAAGCTCGCGGTATCAAAGATATGTGCGAGTACTATGCGGTAGATGCAAGCGAGTGTATGGCATTTGGGGATGGTATGAATGACCTAGAAATGTTCGACTTGGTTGGGTTTGCTGTGGCCATGGGCGATGCGCAGCCAGCTTTGATAGAACGCGCTGACTTTGTTACTGGGACGATTGAAGAGTATGGTATTCAAACCGTGCTTAATCAATTAGCAATGAAGTCGTAAGACTTTTCAGGTATATAAAGCCACTAGTGTGTATTAATAAAAAGCCCTTACTAACCGACTAGTAAGGGCTTTTTATTGTGGACTAGGTCTATATAGACGTTTCAACTGGAAACTGTAGCGGTGATAACTCCATCATATTGACAATCATTTTTTCTTCTACAAATCCAATAGAGCATTAACGCATCAGATAAGGCTTCAGTTAAGGCATAGTCAGTCCACCATCGACAGCGATAGATTGTCCAGTAATAGCCATACTCAAATCAGATGCCATGAGCAATACTGAATTGGCAAAGTCAGCCACCGAAGTCGCTTGGCGTAGCGGCGTTGTAGTGGCGATATAATCAAATACCTCTTCAGTGGTCAAGCTGCTTGCGTCGGTAGTCTTTAATAATCCACCTGCCAGCAGATTAACTCGAATACCATGTTGACCAAGCTCGCTCGCTAGGTTTCGCGTCAGTCCAATTAATGCTGATTTAGCAGTGGTATAGTCGTAATAGGTAACCACTGGGTTATAGACAAGATTGGTCGAAATATTGATGATTTTGCCTACTTGCTGCGCTTTCATTTGCGGAAGCACCGCTTGCACCGTGTTGACTGCGCCTTTAACAATACCATCTATTTGTTGTGAAAAATGCGACCACTTGACCGTTTCGATACTGGTGTACGCAGCGCTTGGATTAAACTGATAACTTGGTAAGGCATTATTGACCAATATATCAATACGACCATAACGAGTAATGACTTCAGCTGCCATGGCTTGTACTTGCTCAAGCTCGGTAACATCTGCCTGATAAGCAAATGCTTGTCCTCCTGCTGCTTCTATTTCCGCCACTACCGCCTCAGCAGCCTGTTTACTATTGAGATAGTTGACGCAGACGATCGCACCTGCGACTGCCATTTGCTGTGCAATCTGTGTACCAAGTCCACGACTGGCACCGGTAACGATTGCAACTTTATCCGTAAGCAATGCCGGTATAACTGAGTGGCTTTTATTCAAGGCGTTTTGAGTTGAGGTGCTTTCGGTCATTGTGCTGCATCCTTTATTATTATCGTATGGTTGGTGTCTTAAAGCCAAAGGCTGGTATCTGCTTAGATGATGTTCGTCATACTTCGGCCTTCGCCAATCATAGCATGATTATATACTATGTTCTTTCGATTCCACGTTAGTAGCTCGCTAGCAATTCTACTCAGAATTGGCTGTCATTAAGTTAGTTTTGCTACCCACCTCATTAGCCCAACTGGCTATTTTTATTAGTATTATTAAGTATTGCCTGAATAATAACCCTTTAAATTGTATAAATTAATGACCATAATAGTTTTATTGGCCATGTCAGACTTTTATCTTTTTGGCTTTTTTATTGAATTTTTCTGATTTGCATTATCTTTATTTAGGAGAGATATTTTGACCCATTTATCATCGTCCCATCCAACGACTCACACCTCGGCTAGTGTCGGTCGCATAGTGCCAAAAGCAATATTAGCAGCGGCTGTCGGCTTGGTGCTTGCCAGTTGTAGCAACTCTGACAATGCAGCTGATGACAGTGCTGCAGCGAGTAATGAGACGCTGAACCTTTACAACTGGTCAGAATATATGCCGCAAGAGATTCTAGATGGTTTTGAAGAAGAGACTGGCATCTCTGTCAATTACACCACGTTTGACTCCAACGAAGCCATGTATGCCAAGCTCAAACTATTGGATGATTCTAGTCAGTATGACCTAGCGATTCCATCGACATATTATGTTGAAAAAATGGCGAAAGAAGGATTATTGCAAGAGTTAGATAAATCAAAATTAAGCAACTTTAAAAACCTTGATACTTCGTTTACCAACACTAAAGTCGATCCAGACAACAAATACTCTATTCCATATATGTGGGGCAGCACAGGTTTAGCCATTAACGGTGACAGTGTCGATCCTGCGACTGTGAATAGTTGGAATGACCTGTGGGATCCTAAGTATAAAGGTCAAGTGATGCTGACCAATGATGTGCGTGAAGTCTTTGGTATGGCACTGCTGACTCTTGGCTACTCAGGCAATAGTAGCAATCCTGACGAAATAAAGGCGGCTTACGATAAGCTCACCACGTTGATGCCAAACGTCAAAACTTTTAACTCTGATGCGACACGTATGCCATATATCGAAGGTGAGACTGCGCTTGGTATGACATGGAATGGTGAAGCAGTCATGGCCAATGACGAAGGTCTGACCAACTTGGTTTATAAATACCCAACAGAGGGCGCTATTTTATGGATGGACAACTTTGTCATTCCAAAAAATGCTAAGCAAGTTGATGCAGCACATAAATTTATCGATTACTTATTACGTCCTGAAAATGCAAAAATCGTCAGTGAGGAGATCGGCTACGCGTCGCCAAACATAGCAGCCCGAAAATTGATGGATGAGAGCGTCCAAAACAATCCAACGATTTATCCTTCTAAAGAAGTACTGGCAAAAGCTGAGTTCCAAGAAGATGTGGGCGACGAAGCATTGCAAGTGTATCAACAGTATTGGGATAAGCTAAAGACTGGTCGTTAATAGTTTTGATGTAGCATTTTAAAAATAAAGTAGTCTTTGAAAAACAAAAACGCTGATCCTAAATGGTCAGCGTTTTTTTACGTTATAAATGTAAATCTGTCTCGCCGCCCTGCTCCTTCATACGGCGCTGCTCGCGGCGTTGATAGCCTAGACCAGATGCAGCAAACCAATGTGGCTTTGATGTTTGCAGCAAATCACTCAGCTGCTGCAATTGAGTCTGCAAGGTTTGGGTCAACCAAAAATAGCCCTGCCACTCAAATGCTAGATGCTGTACGCTTGGATACTCTGAGACAGCAATACGGGTAATGGGTCGAAATACCTCATCGCTTGGACTACGTAACACCGCTGCCATATGCTGCATTGCTTGGGTTAGCTCGTGCTGATAATGTACCAATAGAACATGATTTTCTTCATCAATTTCGATATTTGCCAAGCGCGGAGCCGCACTTAACAGTAAATCAATCGTTCCGATGATATTACGGTGGGTACGTTGAATCGTCTCTAGCGTTTCTTTTTCGATTCCTGACTCACTTGCTGTCGCTGCAATATGAGGTCGCACAGCCAGCAGGCGTTTATTGATCTGCTGCAACGCTGTGACTAACGCTCTATTAACAGGCACTTCCGCAACAGGGAACGCCACTGGGTTTGACTTTTGGATAGAGTCATCTACTACGCCATCCGTTGCATCAATATGATGGCCCACTCCAGCGTAGAGACTGCTACAAGCGTCAAGGTTGCTGCTTAATAAAAAGCGCCACATCAAAGTCGATTTGAGCGGTAGAATCAACGTGACAGTGACGGATACAGCTGTACCCAGCAGGATATTTAGGGCGCGATAAATACCATCTTGACCGATACTGTTATGACCCAAATCAGAGACAATCATCAACATAGTAATGCCTGTCAGCAAGCCTGTATACCCGAGCTTCCTAATGGCTAAGTAGCCAATGATACCGCTAAGTATACCGATAAGCCCATAGTCCACCCATAGCCACGCACCTGCGTTTTGATTAAACCACAAGACAGCGAAGGCCGCCGCAATGCCGAGTAACGTACCTAGTACACGCTCCTTTGCCTTGGTATAGATAGCACCTTGATACTGCAACAGGCCTAAAATAATAAATACCGTGATAGTCGTCCATTCACCATGGGGAAAATTGGTGATTTTATTAACTAGCAGAGCCAACACTACAGCCGTGCCTAGGCGTATAGCATGTAAAATATCTGCACGTTGATAACGGACATAAGGTTCGATAAGTGGAGCAGTAATACGCTGATAAAGGGTTGGTTTCACGCAAGGCTACTCTTTTTGAAGGAAAGATTTATGTGAGACATTTTAATTAAGAATTATTAAAAAACATCAATAACTAGCATTCAGGATAAATTGATATTCTATCAGTAAAATGACGGGCAAAAAATAACGCCTTTTACCTATTATTAACAGGTAAAAGGCGTAATAAAAAACATCCTAGCACACTATATTGACATCTACGCTATTGAAGATTGTTTATCAAATGACTCAACAAATTGTTCATCAAGATCTGCATCAGTGTAAATGAGTAATAGTCTATTGCGCTAGCGTATTACACTTCTAGGTAGTCTAGAATACCTTCCGCAGCTTCGCGGCCTTCCCAAATCGCTGTCACAACCAAGTCAGAACCACGCACCATATCGCCACCAGCGAAGATTTTAGGATTTTGAGTCTGGAATTTGAAGGTTTGCTTTTCGGCTGCTAATACGCGACCAGAGCTGTCCATCCCCACTTGCTGAGACTCAAACCAATCAGCAGGACTTGGTCTAAAACCAAAGGCCATGATGACTGCATCACATGGGATGATCTCTTCAGAATTAGGAATTGGCTCAGGACGTTGACGACCACGGTTATCTGGTGCACCCAGCTGAGTAGTAACGACTTTTACGCCGTTAACTTTACCGTTTAAGCCGATGATTTCGGTTGGCTGACGATTGAATAAGAACTCTACACCTTCCTCACGAGCATTGACCACTTCGCGGCGTGAACCCGGCATGTTTTCTTCGTCACGGCGATAGGCACAAACTACTTTTTCGGCGCCTTGACGGATACTGGTGCGGTTACAGTCCATTGCGGTATCGCCGCCACCAAGTACCACCACCTTTTTACCTTTAAAGTCGATGTACTCTTCAGCGTCTTTTTCCCAGTCATTGCAACGATTCACGTTGGCAATCAGATAGTCTAATGCATCGTAAACGCCTGTCAGCTCTTCACCAGCGAAACCGCCACGCATATAGGTGTATGTACCCATACCCATAAACACCGCGTCATACTCAGCCAATAGCTCGTCAATCGTGACATCTGTACCAATCTCTGTTTCTAAACGGAATTCGATACCCATGTCTTCAAAGATTACACGGCGATTGCGCATGACGTCTTTTTCCATTTTGAACTCAGGGATACCGAATGTCAGTAAGCCACCAATCTCAGGACGCTTATCAAAGACGACTGGCTTGACACCATTTCTGACCAAAATATCTGCACAGCCAAGACCTGCTGGGCCTGCGCCAATGATAGCGACTTTTTTATCTGTCCAAACGACTTCAGACATATCTGGACGCCAGCCAAGTGCAAACGCAGTATCGTTGATATATTTTTCAACATTACCAATGGTCACTGCACCAAAGCCATCATTCAACGTACAAGCGCCTTCACACAGACGATCTTGCGGGCAAACTCGTCCGCACACTTCAGGCAAGGTATTGGTACGGTGGCACAACTCAGCTGCCTGAAATATCTGACCTTCTGTCGCCAGCTTTAGCCAGTTAGGAATATAATTATGTACTGGACATTTCCACTCGCAGTACGGGTTACCACACTCAAGACAACGATGTGCTTGCTGAGAAACGGCCTCGTTTTCGAAAGGTTTATAAATCTCAACAAACTCTGTTGAACGCGTTGCAATGTCTTTTTTGGTAGGATCAAATCTAGGTACATCTAAAAACTGAAAATTATTTTCTAAGCGTTTTGCCATGGTGCTATCTCTTTTATATAAGGCTCTTTTGCAGTGGGTGGCGACAGTCAGCGATGTTTGGTGTGTCTAAAATTTAAGACCTATATCGCTGCTGTCACGTACCTGCTGAAAACCTGTGAGTTAAAACGTCTCTAAAAACGGAACGCTGGCTAACCTAATTAAAGCGACTGTCGATCTATCAATGCAATCCATCAATACGGTCCATTGATACGATAGACAGTGACGTATCGGCTATTGTGGGTCGGCCATGGTAGTTTTAAGAAGGCTTGCAATGTTCGCTGCTTTTGGCTTGACCAAATAGAATTTACGAACATAGTGCTCAAAATCGTTCAGAATTGTCTGACCCCATGCACTGCCTGTTTTATCTACATGAGCTTCAATCACTTGTTGCAAATGAATGCGATGCTCTTCTGTTTGCTCGCTTGAAATACGGTTTAGATCAATTAGCTCATGGTTACAACGGTCAAAGAAATCACCTTCCATATCGAGTACATATGCGAAACCACCTGTCATACCAGCACCAAAGTTCAAACCAGTACGGCCAAGAATCGTGACGATACCGCCAGTCATATATTCACAGCAATGATCGCCTGTGCCTTCAATGACTGCATGTACGCCAGAGTTACGGACGCCAAAACGCTCACCTGCTGTACCAGCAGCATATAGCTTACCGCCAGTTGCACCATAGAGACAGGTATTACCGATGATTGCCGTTTCTTGTGCCGTAAAGTTTGAGTCTTTTGGTGGGTAGATAACAATCTCACCGCCTGCCATACCCTTGCCCACATAGTCATTGGCATCGCCTTCTAGCTCAATATTCAAACCGCCAGCATTCCATACGCCTAGGCTCTGCCCTGCAGTACCAGTTAGACGAAGTTTGATTGGCATATCGCTCATGCCAAGGTTGCCCCAAACTTGCGCAATCTCACCAGAAATACGAGCACCGATAGAGCGGTCACAGTTACCAACGAAATAGCTATAATCGCCGCCTGCACCTTTACGGATATTCACGAGCATATCGCTAATCATCTGCTCAGCAAGCAGACCTTTATCAAATGGCTCATTACGCTCTACCTGACAAGTTTGAGATTTGCCCACGCTTGCTGGATGACTAAACAACAGTGGCGTCAGATCAAGATGACGCTGCTTATCGGTATTGCCTTCTAGGATATCAAGCAAGTCAGTACGACCGACCAGCTCTTCCATGCTGCGAACACCTAACGCTGCTAACCATTCACGCGTCTCGGTTGCGACAAACTTAAAGAAGTTAATCAGCATTTCTGCTTCGCCAATGAAATGCTCATCGCGTAGCTTGGCTTTTTGAGTAGCAACACCTGTTGGACAGTTATTTAAATGACAGATACGTAGGTACTTACAACCCACTGCAATCATTGGCGTGGTACCAAAGCCAAAGCTCTCTGCACCCAAGATAGCAGCTTTTACTACATCTAGCCCTGTTTTTAGACCACCGTCGGTCTGGACACGTACCTTATCACGTAGGCCATTCACTCGTAGCGACTGATGAGTCTCAGCCAGACCTAGCTCCCATGGTGAGCCTGCATGATGGATAGACGATAGCGGAGACGCTGCCGTACCACCATCATAGCCCGAGATAGTAATCAAGTCAGCGTAGGCTTTTGCAACGCCTGTCGCAATCGTACCAACACCTGGACGTGAGACCAATTTAACGGATACCAATGCATCTGGATTGACTTGTTTCAAATCAAAAATCAGCTGTGCCAAATCTTCAATAGAATAGATATCATGATGCGGCGGCGGTGAAATTAGGGTCACACCTGGTACTGAATAACGCAAACGTGCAATCAACGCGTTGACTTTACCACCAGGTAGCTGTCCACCTTCACCAGGCTTGGCACCCTGAGCTACTTTAATCTGCATGACTTCAGCAGAACGAAGATAGGCAGGCGTTACCCCAAAACGACCAGAGGCAACTTGCTTGATCTTTGAGTTGCGCAATGTGCCATAACGCGCAGGATCTTCACCGCCCTCACCAGAGTTTGAACGACCACCGATGGTATTCATAGCCATTGCAATCGACTCATGCGCTTCAGGAGATAGCGCGCCTAGTGACATACCCGCTGAGTCAAAACGCGTTAAGATTTCAGAGATATCTTCTACATCATTGACATCGATACTGTTGTCAGTTTTCAGTTGCAATAAATCACGTAACGTCGCGACCGGACGGCTATTAACTAGATCAGCATAATTGCGATAATTATCGTAATCACCAGTACGTACCGCGGTATGCAGGCTGTTAATCACATCAGGGTTAAAAGCATGATACTCTTTGTTGAAGACGAACTTGAGCAGACCGCCCTGATCTAGAGGGGCACGACGCTTAAACGCATTGGCAGCCAATTGTGCTTGATCAGCAGCAAGGTCTGCAAAGGTAGCGCCTTTAATACGACTTTGTACGCCTTTAAAGCATAAATTAACGACTTCTTCTGATAGGCCAACCGCTTCAAACAGCTGCGCGCCACGATAAGAAACGATGGTTGAGATGCCCATTTTTGATAAGATTTTTAGCAAACCTTTATCCAAGCCTTTGCGGAAATTGACACGCGCTTGAATGGGATCGCCAAGCAATTCACCAGTAGCGACCAAATCATCAATAACATCATATGCCAGATACGGATAGACACAAGTTGCACCAAAGCCAATCAATACCGCTATTTGATGCGAGTCACGAGCAAGACCTGTTTCGATGATTAAGTTGGCATCGGTACGGATACCTTGTGCGATTAGATAATGATGTACAGCGCCAGTAACCATAATGGCGTTGGCAGGTACTTTGTCTGCATCGATATCTTTATCAGACAAGACAATCAACGTATTACCTGAGCGAATATTGTCTGCCACTTGCTCACAAATAGCGACGATAGCATTAGATAACTCTAGAGTACGGTCATAGTTTAGATCAATGCGAGCCATTGTGAACGATGGGTCATCCAAAGTTTCAAGCTGCTGCATCTTGCTGGCTGACAATACTGGCGATGACAAAATAATACGATGAGCATCTCTAGCTGATGGATCAAATACGTTTGTTTCAGCACCTAAGCAAGTCTGTAGTGACATGACAATAGCTTCACGCAGTGGATCAATCGGCGGGTTAGTCACCTGTGCAAACTGCTGACGGAAAAAGTCACCGACATGGCGAATTTGCTGTGATAGTACAGCCATTGGCGTATCATCACCCATTGAACCGACTGGCTCTTGTCCGTTTTCAGCGTTAGGACGAATGATTTCTGTACGCTCTTCATTGGTGATGTGATACATCTTTTGTAGCGCTTTTAGCTTATCACCGCGGCATGCTTGCGTGGCCAGCGTTTCTTCTAAACGTTCATCATCACGAATACGTGTCGCTTCTTCACGTAACCATTTACGATACGGATGCGCCGTTTTTAATAGTGTTGCGATAGCAGTAGTATCTAAAATTTGCCCAGTCGACGTATCAATGACTAGCATCTGACCAGGTCCGACACGACCCTTCGCCAATACATCTTTTGGCTCATAATCCCAAACGCCAACTTCTGATGCTACAGTGATATAGCCGTTCTTGGTGGTTACCCAACGTGACGGGCGCAAACCGTTTCTATCGAGCATACAGACCGCATAGCGACCATCTTGAATGACTAGACCTGCTGGACCATCCCATGCTTCCATATGCTGTGAGTAAAATTCATAGAATGCACGCAGATCCATATCCATGCTATCAACATTCTGCCATGCAGGTGGCACCAAGATAGACATTGCATGGAACAGGTTCATACCGCCAGACATAAGCACTTCAAGCATATTGTCTAAGCTTGATGAATCTGAACCGGTACTATTTACAAGTGGTGTCAGCTCATTCAAGTTAGGCAGTTTGTCTGATTTTAGCTTGGGCGTACGTGCTTTAGACCAGTTGCGGTTACCTGTAATGGTATTTAGCTCGCCATTGTGCGCAAGATAACGGAATGGCTGTGCCAGTGGCCAACGCGGCAAGGTATTGGTTGAAAAACGCTGATGGAATACTACGATATGTGACGCCAAACGCTCATCTTGCAAATCTAAGAAAAACGCTGGTAAATCTGAAGGCATTACCAAGCCTTTATAAATAATGGTCTGACAACTCAATGAACAGACATAGAATAGCTCATCATCTATCAAGCGCTGCTCTGCTTTTTTGCGTGCAACAAACAGCTTACGGTTGAAATCATCAGCTACCAGATCATCTGGCGCATTAACGAACACTTGCTTAAAGTCTGGCAGTGTCTCACGACCAATCTCACCAACAATACTCAAGTCGAGTGGTACATCACGCCAGCCAGCCACTTCTAACCCTTGGGCTGTAATTTCATCGCTTAATACTTGTTGGCTATGCTTGGCTTTATCGCTATCCAAATTAACGAACACCATACCGACAGCAAAGTTGTCCGTAATGGCAAATTGCTGCTCGTCAGCAATCTGTTTAAAAAAGTCGGTAGGCGTCGCTAACAGTAAGCCACAACCATCACCAGTTCTACCGTCAGCAGCAACACCGCCGCGATGTGTCATACAACTTAAACTATGAATGGCAGTTTTTACCAAATCATGGCTCGCTTCACCCTCAATATGGGCAATTAGGCCAAAACCGCAATTATCAGAAAAATCATCTGGCGTGGCCAGGTGTGTTTGTGAGGAAATCATTGACATAGCTTGTCCTTTTAAGTAGACGGGCAACTTACATCTCCAATGCAGAGTATAAGTTGGTACCCGTAAGCAGAACGGGCTGATAGTGGATATTCGTGTGTTCGAATTAGCAAATAGTGCGATGCTCGATAGACATCTTACTCTAAGAGAAAGTAAAACCCTTGACCCTCCTGGTCATTAGCTGATGTCTTGACATGTGGTCCGTGTATCAAATGATAGTAAGTAGCAGCCCTTGGCAACGGGAGAATATACGCCCTTAAATGCCAGTTACTTAATCAGTGATATCTAATGCCATTCATTTAAGCATCATTTGTTATGTTGTCATGCCTCGCATTTAGAGCTAAGCATACAATGACTTAATAACGGTGCATTTGTTTATCTTGAATATCTGACGCTCTGTATTCAAGCACTTTGTTTACCCTAAAAAGAGTGACAATAAGAGAGGTTGCGTCACTTACGATAACCTTATTATAGATAGTAAGTAACCGCGCTTGAGACAATAATATTTAGTAAATAACTCTAAAAACTACGAAAAAACCACTAAATAGTTGTTAAATAGACATTTTTTACGATAACTATACAGAACGTCGCCCACAGTTATATTAGTTAATGATTGTCGAAAAATCTAGTCTTTTCTATCGATTCGTCAGCCATAAATTGTAAGAGAACTTATTACTATTGGTTATGAGACAAACAAAACTGCTATTAAATTTTTAATGTAAACTATATATACCTCGCTTAACGAAAGGCTTTGATAATTCTTAGCCGTAACAGCTTGCCTTTTATAATGACGTTAGAATTATTTTGTATCATGCTAAAAAAACCCACTAACCAGATGGCTAGTGGGTTCAATTAATCATATAAAGGCTAATTACTCTTATCTTCTATAAGTGCCTTCATACTGTCGCTATTATTTTTAGAAGGATTAGCGTTAGCATTTTTACTATTAGCATTTGAGTTATTGTTCGTGCTACTAGGAGGCTTTGGCGTTGGCACGACTGGTGGCTTCTTACTAGTGGAGTTCTCCACCGGTGCCGTAGACTTTTTGTTTTCTGGTGCAGGCTTACTTGCGTTGTTTTCGTCTTTTGGCGCTACTTCAGATATTGTCTGCGTTTCACCACCAACCGTACGCTCTTCGCTAACAGACAGCGTAGCAGAAGTATCCGCCGACTGACGAATACTCTCTTGAGTGCTACTATTAGCGCTTCCTCTATTACTGTTAGCACTAGCTGCTTGAGCAGCGGCGGCATCAGCTTCTTCTTGCAAACGAGCCGGCACTTCACGCTTAGTAGGTTTCAAATCGACGGCGCGTGTACGTTTCGTACTCAGATCTTTTATTGGATCAGGACGCTCATAATTATCAATAATACTGACATACCGATTAATCTCTTCTGGCAATACACGTACGTCTGTAGGTAACTTAAAGTTTATTAGCTTTGCTGCTCCTACCGCTTCTTGCGGGCTACTCATAATCCCATAAGTCAGCATATAACGGACTTGTTTTTCATCATCAAGGTAACGGAAATAAGCGAATTTATCGCGATCTTGACGGCCTTCTAAGTAACTAACAATCACATCATCTTCGGCGACATTCATCACTTGAACAGTCCACTTGCCTTTGTTAGCTAGCAGATAACGCTTGTCTTTGAACTCATCAGGATAATCGCGCAAATCTCGAATAGTTGCATCAAAATTAATCGGTTGTACATCCGTATCTAACTCATGTAACGATTCGACTTTTAATGGTTGCTCAAACTCTTCATTCAAAATCTCTGGCGCTGATATCGGTGCATTCTCAATTTTGGCACCCATGGCTGGTGTTTGACTAAACATCCATACTAACGCTGTGGCCACCCCTAAAAGTAGGGTCACTATTAGCCAAATCAGTGCTTGACGACTGTATGATTGGCTAGCAGTACGCGTTTTTGTTTTTGATGTTGCCATGAGGCGGTCCTTGATAAACACATGTTTTACAGCATGGTATAAATGCTTATTTAAACAGAGGTACAGCTAACCAGTTGGCTATAAGTACGAGATGTTAGTATAAATATATAAACGATAAGTTCTTGAGACATTACGCGCTATGTTTTGCCAAAACTTCATGCAATAGCTGGCTGTCAAATTCATTAGTCATTACCGCATCGCCAATTGATTTTAACAAAATTAGGCGGATTTGTCCGTGTTTCACTTTTTTATCGTGGCCCATTAGATCTAAAGCAGTGTCTACATCGATAGCTGGCGATGTAATAGGTAAGTTTGCCAGCTCTAAAACACGCTTAATACGTACGACTTCAGCATCAGTTAACCAACCAATTTTTTGCGATAGCTCGGCTGCTTGTACCATACCAGCCGCCACTGCTTCGCCATGTAACCAATTGCCATAGCCTTCATGTGTTTCAATCACATGACCAAACGTATGACCAAAGTTCAATAGCGCGCGCACACCTGACTCTCTTTCATCTTGTGCCACTACATCGGCTTTGTACTGACAACAGCGCTTTACAGCTTCGCCAAGTACAGCCAAATCAAGCGCCATCATTGCAGGCAAGTTTGCCTCAAGCCATGTCAAAAACGCCTCATCCATGATAAGGGCATATTTAATAATCTCGGCCACTCCAGCCGATAGCTCACGCGCAGGCAGTGTCTTAAGCGTACTCATATCGGCAAGCACCATTTGCGGCTGCCAAAAAGCACCAATCATATTTTTACCTTGCGGATGATTGATACCTGTTTTACCACCAACACTAGAATCTACTTGTGACAGTAATGTCGTTGGAATTTGAATAAAATTGACACCGCGCATAAAGCTAGCAGCAGCAAAGCCAGTCATATCTCCGACCACACCGCCGCCAAGGGCAATAAGTGTCACATCACGATTGAAGTGCTCTGTCATCAGCGCATCATAAATCTGATCAATACTTGCCTGATTTTTGTATTGCTCACCATCTGGCAGCACGCATACCTTTACCGTAAACTGTTCTGCTAACTCACCTTCTAATGGTTTTAAGTACAAAGGTGCCACAGTATCATTAGTGACAATCAAAACCTGACGGCCACTAATATAAGGTGTGATTTGCTTCGCCATACTACAATGTTCAGTCGTAGATTGTTCAGTAATGACAATAGGATAATCATGACTTTGCGTATGAACTATTAAGCCATCATGAAACGGCATTACCATGTGATACTCCTAAAGCATTTTTGATGAGGTAAAAGTAATTGAGTCTGCATATCAATCGTAGTTGCCAGTCTATTACTAATCTTCTTGGTGCGCCGATAAGTCCGTAGTACAATCGACGAATGATTCTAGCTGCTGCATCAATTGATTGACCATATGGCGTGGATACGTATGACCAGTAGGCATAATAATATGTGCAACTTGGCGATAGAGCGGATCGCGAGCACTATATAACTCTTGCAGGATTTTTCTGGGATTAGGCTGCTGCAATAATGGTCGAGACTTGTCTTTAGAGGTACGTGCCAGCTGCACCTCGACAGGTGCATTAAGATAAACCACGATGCCACGCTGTTTTAGGAACGCTCGGTTTTCCGCAGACATGACTGCACCGCCACCGGTCGCTAATACGATTTGAGAGTTTTGGGTCAATTCATCAATGGCACGCGTTTCACGTTCACGGAAACCTGCCTCACCTTCTTTGGCAAATATCCAAGCAATATCAGCACCTGTCTGCGATTCAATATACCAATCGCTATCTACAAAAGTGCGACCTAACTGCTTGGCAAGCAGTTTTCCGATTGTCGTCTTCCCTGCTCCCATCGGACCCACTAAAAACACCGACGGTAATTCCTGCCCCATAATACTTACTCAGCTAAATTAGATATGATACAACGTCATTGTTATTCTGGCTAGTAATGAGCCGTGATTATTGTCAGTAAAATTTAGAGCATATCATTCATCGGTTCATACATATATCTTGCAACGCTAAAAACGCTAATCACACGCATAAAAAAAGTAAGCACTATGGCTTACTTTTTTAACAATCAGCTAACCGCTTTATGACTAATCACTTTATGACTAATTCAGACGACTTGTACCATCATTAATAAGCTTCGGAGTTACGAAAATAAGTAGCTCTTCTTTACTGTTGCTACGTACATCGCGACGGAAGGCACGACCGATATAAGGCAAGTCTCCTAAGAAAGGTACTTTATCTACGCCATTACTAGTTCGGTTTTTAAAAACGCCGCCCAGTACGACTGTCTGACCATCTTCAATAATAACGTTGGTTGAAATAGAGTCTTCAGAGATTGCAACCTGGTTATTGATGATAGTCGGCGTGCCATTGGTAATGACCAACTGCAAACCAATTTTACCATCAGGCGTGATATTTGGTGTCGCTTCTAGACTTAAAGCAGCTTCTCTAAAGCTGGTTGTCGTTGCACCACTGGCTGATGCTTCCTGATACGGAATCTGAGTACCAGAAGAGACTTTCGCTGTCTGCTTGTCGGCGGTCAGAATCTTAGGCGTAGAAATAACTTCACCGCGGTTATCTGCTTGCAGAGCTGATAGCTCAAGATCTAGCATCACATCAGACATACTGAGCAAACCAAAGGCGATACTACCTGCTGGGTTGGAAACGCCTAAATCAACGTTTAGGTTATCAGGACTAGTAATGTCATAAGAAGGATAAGAAACGGTCTGGCCATTTACTGTCGTTGTCTCTATGTCAAAGTCCTTAAGATCAGCTAGTGTTTGGTTGCTACCACCAACCAGTAAACTACGGTTGTTGGCTGCACCGTTTGACAATATACCCCAACGAACACCAATCTCTTTACTGAAGCTATCAGTTGCACTGACGATACGTGCTTCGATCATAACTTGGCGAACAGGAATATCAATTTTACTGATTAATTTGTGGATGTTTTCGATACTGTCAGCAACATCTTTGATAATCAAAGTATTGGTACGTTCATCAACCGTTACCGTACCTCGATTAGACAACAGTGTATTATTATCATCGCTATTTGACAGGCCGCTACTATTACCGGTTGCGCCGCTACCTTGCGAAATAAGGGTTAAAACATCTTGTGCTTTTGCATAGCTTAAACGAATATACTCAGTACGCAAAGGCGCATAAGATTGAACCGCTTGCTGCGCTTCTAGTTCACGTGCTTCTTGCTCAGCTAGCTCAGTAGAAGGTGCAACCAAAATCACATTGCCATTTTCACGCTTGCCTAAATTTTTACTCTTCAAAATAATATCAAGGGCTTGATCCCAAGGAACATTGATCAGACGCAAGGTAATGTTGCCAGCAACAGAATCACTTGCCACGATATTCATCTCAGTAAACTGCGCCAAAATATCTAGTACGCTACGGACTTCAACATCTTGGAACTCCATAGATAGCGGTTCGCCACTATAGACTCTTTCTTCCAGTGTCGGCTCACGTAGTAGCTCAGGTTTTTTGATACCAATATTCAACTGGTTACCTGATTGGTAAGCCTGGTATTCGTAGTCGTCATTCATGTTAATGGTGACAACGCCATTCTGTCCTTGGTTTTTAGTATCAATACTACCAACAAGACCACTATTAATATTCAAACGACGTAATAAATTTCTCGGAACTGTGCTACCAGTCAAACGTACGACAAGCTTGTTACCTTGGCGCTGTACATCTACTGGAATAGCTTCGTTGGCCAGTACCATACTGACATTACCGCCACCGTCGTTACCTGCTGAAAAATTGACTGCGCTTAACCCATCATAGCTATACTGCTTACTTACTTGCGAAGCAGCCAATTGCGGGTTCAAAAGTGGATTAACTCTAACCACCATCGTATCAGCTGGTACTTCGTTCTTCACAACAACCTTGCTCGTAGTACGTACAGGTGCCACTGGTACAGTAGCACTCTCGACAATAGGTGTAACAACCGCGGTCGTTGTCATACTATTGTTGTTATTGAGCACATCTTGAATCGGGTCGCTGGTAATGATGGGACGATTAGGGTCAGTGATGGTCAGCAATAAATCATTGCCTTCAATCGCTGTTGTATAATTTCCTGACTCTTTTAAACCGACAATGAGGCGCGTGGTACTGTCACTGCTTAGCGTCGTAACGTCATTAATCGCACCGACGTTATATTCATTAAAGCGGCTAGCAAGCCCATTCTGTACTTGTTCGAAATCTAGTACTAGGCGACTAGGATCGTCAAGTTGGTAGGCTGCAGGCAATACTGGCAGGCCTGTAAAACCTAAACGCATTTGCGTCACTGCAGGTGCGGTCTGTACTACAGAGACATTATCTATGCGCTGTGCAGCATGAGCACTATTAGTCACAGCCACCATACTGACTGCCAGTGCTGAAATGGCAAAAGCAGAAGACATGCGGTTGCTCATCATCATTACCTTGTTATTGCGTACTGTCATTATTCATTCCTCAAAAAATCTGCCGACTTAGCTTATAGGGGATACCAGCGACTGGGGCTTTTCTACAAACCCTGCGCGGCTATCTGGCACAATTTCAATCAAGTTAACCTGGGTCGGCGTGATTTCAACAATACGGCCGTCATTCAATCCAAGATAATCGCCTACTTTAACACTCGCAACTGAACCATCAGGACGTTGTATCAATGCATATCGCTGACCTTCGGGCGAAATCACCACACCTCGAAAGACCAATTGCGACAGCTCATATTGCTCAAGCGGTTCTTTGATTCTGTTGATATCTGGTCGTACACCATCTATGGGAGTAGTCGGGCCTTGTACATTGACTAAACTCGGTGGCAAAAATGGACTACGCTGCGAACTAGCGCTATAAACAAAATCCTCTACCAGCTCGGCTTTAGGCGGCGGCTCAATAGGCTGTGCAGGCTGATTGCGGATATCGGTCATTGCCTGCTCTGCTATACCTATACGGTCACTACATCCAGTCATAGATAAAACAGCAACACTTAAAACCAATAGCATGGGCATTTTTTGGATACTCATTAGTTGCCTCCTGCATTTGCATCAGTAGCAACGGCTTCATCACCTTCAGGAGCCGCTTCTTTAGAGCGATATGTCTTAGTTTGCAAGACTAAGTTAAGCTCTGGCAAAACATCCAGCGTAGGCTGCGGGTTGCTGACTTCAAAATCATGCATCGTAATAATTCGAGGCAATGCAGCAAGACCACTGATAAAGCTACCAAACTGATGGTATTCACCCAAAGCCGCAATACGAATTGGCTGCTCAATAAAGAATTCATTTTCAATTTCAGGTTCTACTGAAATATCCTGAAAACGGATATTGCTACCAACGCCTGTCATGTTTATGCCTTCTACCAGTTCTGACACACGCGTATCTTTCGGCAACTGATCTAATAAAGTATTAAACTCAGCTTCCATTTGAACCACTTGCGCTTGATATGCTTTTAAATGACGTGCGCGAGACTCTTTTTCACGGTAGCTATCGAGTAATGTCTGTTGCTGGCTTTCAGCCGCGTTGATTTCATCAATTTTGCTGCTGATAGGTAATGCCCATGACAACACTGCGATAAAAGTGATGATAAGTCCAATGACTGTCACTTTTACGGGTAAAGGCCAGCTGCCATAGTTTTCAGAATCTAACGACTCAAAACTGCGACGGAACTCATTTAAATCAAATTGCTTCTTTGGCTTTAGAGTAGTTTTTTTGGTTTTGATTAGACTTTTTTTGCGGACAAGCTTCATAACTCCCCTCCCAAACCGTCTTCAGCAGGGACAGGCGTCTCTGATTGTACTTTAGTTGTCACCACAAACTGCACATAACTGTCTTCAGGATATACAGGACGAGGTTGCTCACCAGTATTAACTGTATTATTGAGAGCTGGCGCAGCCTCATAGGCGCTAATATTCTGTTGAATATTGCTCACTGCTGAGTTGCCCATCCATTTACTGTTATCGAGGTTACGAATCAAACTGGACACAATGTTTGGATTATCTGCTAAGCCTGTCAAAGTTAACGTATCACCTTCACGTTTAAGATTGTTTAGATAAAGTGCTGGTGGAATAGCTTTAGCAAGATCATCCCATAAGCGTACAGGCACAGGACGTCTTCCCTGCAAGTCTTGAATAACTTGCATACGTGAAATAATATCTTCACGGCGCTGCTCTAAACTATCAATCTCGGTTAATGCCGTGTCTAAGCGAGTGTTTTCTTGTTCGATCAGTGCATTGGCATCAAGCTGTTCATCAAGCTCGTTGTTAAAATAACTCCATGAAGCAAAAGCAGCCAATAAGGTCAGCAACGTCACCGCCACTACTAAAGTAACAAACTCTTTATTACGACGTTCACGCTCTTCTTGTCGCCAAGGTAAAAGGTTAATACGAGCCATTAGTCAAAGCTCCTTAACGCAAGACCACATGCAGCCATTAAGCTTGGCGCATCGACCGCCAATTGCTCATTATCGATACTTGGTGCAATAGTCATATTGGTAAAAGGGTTGGCAACACTGACAGTTACACCCAGCTTTTGTTGTGCCATACCAGCGAGACCTGCAATAGAACTGCTGCCTCCTGCAAGCACCACATGATCGATACTGCTATATTGACTTGATGAGAAATAAAACTGTAAAGAGCGAGTAATCTGCTGAATGGTATTTTCTATGAAAGGGGTCAGTACTTCAGGATAATAATCATCAGGTAAGGTACGTTCGCGTTTACTCAGTGTGGCTTCTTCTGCTGACAGGCCATAGCGATTTTGTATTGCCTCGGTCAGCTGAGCGCCACCAAATAATTGCTCACGACTATAAATAAACTCACCGTTCTTAGCGATATATAAGGTGGTTTGGTTATGACCAATATCTACCAACGCTACCAGTTCTGGTACATTTGGTAGACTATTGACCATCAATCCAAATGCACGTTCAATCGCGTGAGACTCGATATCCATAACCTTAGTTTTTAGGCCTCCAAAGGCCAAAGCATCTACGCGTTGGTCAACATTTTCCGAGCGAGAAGCAGCAAGCAACACCTGAACCATATCTTCACTAACCAAAGACGGTCCTAATACTTCAAAATCGAGGTTCACGTCTTCTAATGGATAAGGCACATATTGGTCAGCATCTAGACGTATCTGCGCTTCACGTTCAACGTCGCTCAGCGTCACATCCATATCAATGATCTTTGTAATCACTGCAGAGCCAGAAACCGCTGTCGCAGCATTGCTACCTGCAACTTGGCAGCGTCTTGCCAAGCTCGTTATGATATTACCGGCAGCTTCTGTATCTACTAGAATCTTATCAACCACGATACCTTCCGGTAGTCTTTCAATACCATAAGATTTTAGATGGAACATGCCCTGCTGACGCTGTATGTCAACCAACTTTACTGAAGTGGCACAAATATCCACGCCAATCAAATGTCGACTTTTGGAAGTAAATAGCCTCACTAGCTCTATACCTTATATTAAGTGTACAATCTGGTAGTTATTTGTAATAATTCAATACAATACTTTACTTAATAGATAGATTCAAGCATTTAAAAATATATTAAGGCCAACTTACACATTTATTATGACCTGCCTATTTTGTTCAATGTATAATAATATTGTCTGCTACAAATTCTAACTAATAAGTCTTATTATGGCCAAAACAAATGCTACCGCTCGTCTCATTCGCTTTTTTGTGGGACTCTTTATCGCTTGCCTAGCATTGGCAGTTGTTCTAGCACTTGCTGTACCTATCGGTTTTTATGGGATGGCAATGTATTTGTCGCCGACTCTACCTAGTACGCAAGAGATTAAAACGGCAAAGCTAGAAATGCCATTACAGATTTATAGTAGTGATGATAAATTAATTGGTCAATATGGCAATCGTTTATCGTTACCCGTTAGTTTTGATGAGATTCCTGAAGATTTAACTCATGCCTTTTTAGCAGCAGAAGACGCTTCTTTTTTTCAGCATAACGGAATTAGTATTAAAGGTCTTGGTCGCGCTGTCACAGAAGCAGTCACCGATGATGACGGTCAGACAGGTGGCTCTACCATTACGATGCAGGTTGCCAAAAATTACTTCTTAAGTCCAGAACGTACTTTAAACCGCAAACTAACAGAGTTATTTTTGGCGCGTAAGATCGAAGATGAACTGAGCAAAAACGATATTTTGACGCTATATGTCAATAAAATTTATCTGGGTGAAGGCGCCTATGGTATCCGCGCTGCAGCTAAAAAATATTATAGTAAATCATTAGACAATCTAACAGTTGCTGAAATGGCGATGTTAGCAGGTCTGCCCAAAGCACCTTCTAAATACAACCCTGTTGCCAATCCTAGCCGTGCATTGACACGTCGTAATTGGATTGTTGGACGTATGCATGAGCTTGGTTATATTACTAAAGCTCAATACGATGAAGCGGTCAACTCCCCTATAGGCATTAACCTGTATAAAGAAAAGCTCGATGTAAATATGCCTTATTTGGCAGAAATGACACGATCTTCTTTAGTCGAACGTTATGGCGATCAAGTCATGCACGGTGGCTGGCGCGTACGTCTCACAGTAGATAGCAAAGCGCAAACAGATGCAGAAGCAGCAGTCGTAACAGGATTGATTGCCTACGAGCATCGCCATGGTTGGCGCGGCGCTGAAGCAAATGATGAGCCTCTCGAAAACTTCCGACGCTATAGCAATATGTCTCCTGCCAAAGTGACTAAAGTCAATTCTCGTAGTTTTGATGCAGTCCTACAATCCGGTGAGGAAGTGACTGTTAATTGGTCTGGTATGAAATGGGCACGTAAATATATTTCTGCCGACCGCATTGGTTATTACCCTAGCAATGCTAGCCAAGTCGTTAAGAAAAACGATATCGTTCGTGTGATACCTACTGCAAATGGTAATTGGCAATTAGGTCAAATACCTAAAATTCAAGGCAGCTTGGTCTCATTGAATCCAGAGAATGGTGCTGTCAATGCATTGGTCGGTGGCTTTGATTTTAACCATAGTAAGTTCAACCGCGCTCTACAAGGCTGGCGTCAGCCTGGCTCAACTATTAAACCTCTCGTTTATACAGCAGCTTTAGAAAAAGGCTATCGTCCAGATACCATCGTCTCTGATGAAGCTATCCAAGTAGGTGGCTGGAAGCCTAAAAACTCCGACGGGCGGTTTTTAGGGGATATCACTCTACGTCGCGGCTTATATCTATCACGTAACCTCGTCTCTATTCGCTTGCTACAAGCTATCGGTATCTCAAGTACACGTAACCTATTAGATGAATTTGGTTTGGATAAAGAGAAGCTACCTACAACCTTATCATTAGCACTTGGAACCGGACAAGCCACACCATTGCAAATGGCCACGGCTTATGCCACTTTCGCAAATGGTGGTCATCGTGTCCAACCTTACTTTATTGAACAAATTTATAACTATAAAAATGAGCTGTTGTTTCAAGCTAACCCACGTCAAGCATGTGCACTATGTTTTAATGAAAAACTTGAAAAGGTTAATAGCAGTTTAGTTGAAGAGTATGAAAAATCACTTGAAGCGCTTAATAATAGCACTAATGAAATCACTACCGATAATTCATCATCAGAAAGCAGCGAAGATAGCGAAATAGCAGACAAAGTTGATTTAACGTTATACAACGCAGGTCCACAATCAGACCGCCTAAAAGCGCCTGCCGTACAGTATGTAAGAGCCAAACAAGCACCGCGTATACTGCACCCTAGAGTCGCTTTTGAGATGGCAGATATACTACGTGATGTAGTTCAACGCGGTACGGCTGTCAGAGCAAAGGCATTAGAACGTAATGATATCGGCGGAAAGACAGGTACAACCAATAAAGCCAAAGATGCATGGTTTGCAGGATTCCATCCTACCAATGCGACAGTAGTATGGATGGGATTCGATCAACCATCTACTATGGGCCGCCGTGAATATGGTGGTGTAGCAGCGCTCCCTGTTTGGATGGACTTTATGAAAGCTCAGCTCAAAGATACACCGAGCCAATGGGTATCTATCAATAATCGCTCAAAATCGAGGAAACAACAGCAAAATATCATAGAGATGACTGATGATGGCATACTAGTTAATGATGAGGCTAATAAATCAGCCAAGCCAGTCAAGACTCAGACCCAGCAGCGTAAGCCTTCGGTTCCAGAGCCTACTGAAGATACCAGTACGCCACCATCAACGAAACCAAGCAGCAATCGTAGTGATGATAGCGTACCGGAAAATCCATTAACCGTGACACCCGTTGAAAGTATGCCACCGATGCCAGAGTAGTAAGTAAGAATATTTTTAGCTAATAAAAGAAGGCTTATTCAGCAATGACTGAATAAGCCTTCTTTATGCGCGGTAGACTATGATCTACCCTACTTAATCGTACTTTCAAGTGGTTAAAATAACAACTCTAAACAAATAAGACTCTCAATTTATCTCTGTTAGAACTCGACCATACCTGCACGCAGTTGTTCAATCAACTCTAAAAGCTGATTACGCCATTCCCGTATCGTTGCTTCATCAGGCAGCCATTGATTGGATAAAGTGACAACATTGACAATCAAGTCTGGAGACGCTGATTGGCTACTTGGTGCTTCATCGACGATAGTATCTGGTGGTACTGCATACAGACAACGCTGATAAGCACGTTCTATATTGGCGATAAAACCTTGCTGTTGCAGTTGCTGTAAACGCTGGATCTCAGGAGATACTTGGGTACGCTCGCTCAGTGCTTGTTCAATATCGAGCAAAGTTGGCGCTGTCATATTTAAGCTATAGAAATGACCCAACTCCTGAATAAATGCCAATAAAGCACCATGCAAATGAAAAATAGCAGTCTCACAGTGTGCTTGGTATAACTGTTTGTCATTGGTACTTCCTGCAGATTGGCAAGATAAACGACAAAAATATAGCTTTTGATTGGTTCTATCTGCTTGATATTTGGCGACGCGTGTTTTACCTGCCATTTGCTAATTATCCTTCTATGAGTAGTGAATTAAAGCATATTTTCCAGTGTACTATTTTTTTAGATAGTAGCACCATGCCTTTCTTAGTTTTTTATACGCACAAAAAAGCCAGCAACTTAGGCTGGCTTTTTTATCAAACTAAGAATAAATCAAAACACTTAATACAATTAACTATCTTGATTTAACTCTTGAGCAAATGCTTCGTCGAAGCTTGCAAAGTCTTTGCTATCAGTGCTTGCTGTCATATCAAATGCTGCATTCAGATCTTTATCTTGTAGCTTCTGATCTGCTTTTTCTTTACGTGCTTTATGATAAGCAAGACCAGTACCTGCAGGAATCAAGCGACCAACAACCACGTTTTCTTTCAGACCACGTAGCTCATCCACTTTACCAGTCACAGCAGCCGCAGTTAGTACACGGGTTGTTTCCTGGAAAGAAGCCGCTGAGATAAAGCTTTCAGTTGCCAGACTTGCTTTGGTGATACCTAGTAATTGACGCTCAAACTGTACTG
>Ga0209295_1000168_pt1 | contig 60095 bp, 74 predicted proteins | sample Porto_5metaG_FD_187428 | JGI IMG/M metagenome (GOLD analysis project Ga0209295, IMG submission 187428) | Marine algal microbial communities from Porto, Portugal - Porto_5 metaG (SPAdes) (version 2) | ecosystem: Host-associated > Algae > Red algae > Unclassified | place: Portugal: Porto...
CACCCGTCCGCCGCTGATTGATGGGAGCAAGCTCCCATCAATCCGCTCGACTTGCATGTATTAGGCACGCCGCCAGCGTTCGTCCTGAGCCAGGATCAAACTCTCCGATAAAAGTTTGAATAGCTCTTTAAAAATAAATCTAGAATTAACGTTGACGTATTGTCTTGTTTTGTTCAGTTTTCAAGGTTCAATGTGTGTCACGTCCGTTTGGAGCGACTTTATTAATTTATCACACATCATCGTGTGATGTCAACTGTTTTTTCGAATTAATTATTGGTGTTTCTTCTAAATAATTCATTGCGTTTCAGCGACGTTTATTAATATACCAAGTTTATCAGTAGGGGTCAATACATTTCATGAACTTTTTTAAAAAATATTTCAAACACATTACCTCTTTTACACTCCCACCATTTAATTCAGTAAGCCGCGCCCACTGTTCACTAATAGGGCATAAATAGTAAAGCTCCCGTTCGGATACCTACGGAAGCTGATTTTCATCAATATGTCTCTTTCTTATTCGCTGCCGTCTTCATATACTTTAGACATTCCTTATGACTGGCAAACCTTTTAAAGAGTGAAAATAAGATTTTGTACCGTTCATCCATTGCTCTCTTAACGATATGATCAATTCGAGAATCTTTTAGATCAAACAGTATTTCATCCATCTCTCTTTTTAACAAATACTCTATTTCTTGTTTCTCTCTGTCATTAATCATTAACCCCAGCAAGTATGTCACCCCTTAATGTTTGTATTTGTAGTTTTTTCCATTAAAAGAAATTTATAATCATTTTTTTATAAGATAGATATTTTTTCCGGGGACATGCATATCTTTAGTAGAGATAGACGGTTGAACGGAGGGATGAAATATTGAATACGTTTCACACAGTTAATGCTAAGAAGTTAAAGCAAATCAGTCTGATTATCGTGATTTCATTTTTTACTGCCTTGTTTGTATATAGCAGTACCCTTTCGACTCTTTCTGTTTTTAGTACGAAGGATGGACCGAAAGCGATCTACAAGGGGGAAAAAGGAGTCGCGATTACATTCAATATTGGTTGGGGAGATGAAAAAGCGGGGCCGATCCTTGAAGAATTAAAGAAAATGAATGTCCAGTCCGCTACCTTCTTTCTTTCGGGTGCCTGGGCGGAGAGACACCCTGATTTAGTGGAGCAAATTGTGAAGCAGGGATATGAAATCGGAAATCTTGGCTATGCCTATTCCGATTATACGGATATGGAACCAAATAAGATCAAGCAGGACATTTTAAAGGCAGATACCGTTTTTAAGAAGTTGAATGTAAAAGATGTGAAGTTATTACGCGTGCCAACCGGTCACTTTAATAAAGAAACATTAAAGGTAGCCGACTCTCTTGGACTTACCGTGGTCCACTGGAGTGTAGACTCTAAAGATTGGACGAATCCTGGTGTAGATGAAATCATCAATAATGTGAAGAAAGCCAAAAAAGGGGACATCATTCTCCTTCACGCATCGGATTCAGCTAAACAAACGAAATCCGCTTTGCCGACCATCGTGAAAGAGTTGAAAGGAAAAGGGAACTTCATTACGGTTTCAGACATGATCTCAAATGGGGATGCCGAGTCTTCCCTCATACAGTAATAAAAGCCCGCTGATGAAGGGATCTCACCAGCGGGCTTTTATTTGTTTAACTGTTGGTTGGCTCCTTACGTTGCCTTTCCATTTGGGACTTCTCGATATATTTAGGAAGACGCAGAAGCTGGAATGCATTACATGCCAGTAAAGCCAGCAGCATAAGATACAGCCATTTCACGGAGTTCACCAGTAAAACCGGCAGCCACTCCAGTGTCGTTACAACAATCATAAAGAATAAGGCAGACACAAATGTGTTCGTCTTGGCTTCTGATTGCTGATTCTTCATATAAGCTACGATTAAGCCAACGACCAGGATTCCGATCCCCAGAAAAATATAAGGCGTATACGACTCGCCTTCCTCAGCGAAAGCTCTGAATCGGAAATAGATTAAATCAAACAGGACAAGGGCAATCAGCACCACTTGAACGGGATTCCATAAGCTCTTAAACATTCCCATCCCGAATTGATGGATGGTTAAATAAGCGAAATACCCCATCTGACTGATTACACTAAATGTGAAACCTACAAATATAAACCAAAGTAGACTTGATAATATGCCAATCACGTTTCCGTCTTGAACGTATGGTCCGAACTGATCCCATCTAATGAGAAGTGCGGCGGTGGCAGTCACAGCTCCTCCGATCACTAACGTATGAATAAAAAAACGAATCCAATTGCGGATGGTCACTTCTATTTTCCTCCATAAAAAAAATATACACTCATTTGATTGTACCAACGCATGCTTAAAAAATCCAGGTTCCAGTTTTTCTTGTGCATATTTTTTTCGTTATTTCTCATATTAAGGGTAAGGGAATTTGTATGGAAGGAGCCTACCCATGAAAAGATATTCCTTTCTTTTTCTACTGTCGATTCTTCTTCTATCCGCTTGTGGCGGTGGAGGAGATACTGGCAGTGGCAAAATGGATTATGAAGAAACCAAGAAAATGGTTGTCGATATATTAAAGACCGATGATGGTAAAAAAGCGATTGAAGAAGTCATGTCTGATGAAAAAATGAAATCAGAGCTTATTATGGACCAAGGGGTTGTGACGGATACCATCTCGAAGACGTTAACCTCTGAAAAAGGAACTGAATTCTGGAAGAAATCCTTCGAAGACCCTAAGTTTGCCGAAGCGATGGCAAAAAGCATGAAGGATGGAAATGAAAAGTTGCTGAAAGACCTCATGAAGGATCCCGAGTATCAAGGAATGATGATGGATCTGTTAAAGGACCCTGAATTCAAGAAGGAACTGACTGAAGCATTAAAAAGCCAGGAATATAGGGAACATCTGCAAAAAGTCATTACGGAAACATTTGAAAGCCCTCTGTTTAAGGCTAAGATTCAGGATGTTTTATTGAAGGCTGCCGGTGAAATGAAAGAAGGCGGTAAAAGCGGCGGTGGCAGCGAGTCCTCTTCCGGTGGTGGTGAAGAAGGCGGATCTGGTGATTCTGGAGGTTCTGGCAGTGGCGGCGGCGGTAGCCAATAATTTTAAAAAGGACAAATGCGTGGGATTCCAACGCATTTGTCCTTTTTTCGTCTAACTAAGATAGTTTTTCAATCACTTTATGAGCGATGTCACCATAGATCTGCCCCAAACGATGGTCCTCTGCGTAAATGGAAGGAGCAAAATCCTCTTCGTTCCAGTCAGGCTGTTGAAGTGGAAGCTTGCCTAATAAGTCGGTACGGAGTTCTTCCGTTAGCTTCTCCCCTCCACCTTTACCGAATACGAATTCTTTTTCGCCAGTTAATTTACTTTCGAAATAGGACATGTTTTCAACCACACCAAGAATGTCATGATCAGTTTGCAGGGCCATGGCACCTGCTCGAGCCGCTACGAATGCTGCTGTTGGATGCGGTGTCGTGACGATGATCTCCTTACAATGTGGAAGCATCGTGTGAAGATCAAGGGCAACGTCTCCTGTTCCTGGCGGCAGGTCCAGCAGTAAATAGTCCAGTTCTCCCCACTCTACTTCTGAGAAGAAGTTATTCAGCATTTTCCCCAGCATAGGACCTCTCCAAATAACGGGAGCATTGTCTTCAACAAAGAAGCCCATGGAAATGACTTTTACTCCAAAACGTTCTACTGGAATAATTCTCTCTCCCCGAACGACTGGTCTTTTCACGATTCCCATCATATCCGGCACACTGAAACCGTAAATATCCGCATCCACGAGCCCGACTTTTTTGCCTTGACGGGCCAAGGACACAGCTAAGTTAACAGAAACCGTTGACTTTCCTACTCCGCCTTTTCCGCTGGCAATTGCAATAAACGTTGTTTTACTTCCAGGTGATAATAAATCCGTTCCTTGTCCGCCTGATCCTCTATGCTTTTCAAGCTCTTCCTGTGGAAGCTCCGTGAACCGGATTCCGACAGATTCCGCTCCGTTATCCTTTAAGACTTGTACGATCTTTTGTTGGAATTGCATTTGTTCACCAGTACCTGTCTTGGCAATGGCGATCTTCACGCTTACATGCTTCTTTTCTTCCTTGATTGAAATTTCTGCGATACCGTTTGTTTCTTGTAACGTTTTATTTAAAAAAGGATCTTTTAATCCAAATAAAAGTTCGCGTGTCTGTTGTTCAGTTAACATGAATAACCACCCTTTTCTATGTATTCGTTTTCAATCTATCTGCTTTCAGTATAACATATTCTTAGTTGAATGAATGATCAAAAGGTTTTGAATGCTTTTGTTGAATAATGAAATGATTCATTGAAAAAAATAAAAGCCGAGAGGTTATTCCTCATCAGCTTTTTCTTTATCTTCTTCTTCCATTGTTAAATAATTGAGAACACCCTGGTATACAGAGGCAGCGATTTTTTGCTGGTAGTCTTCTTTAAGTAAGTTAGCCCGCTCTCCTGGATTGGATAAGAACCCGATTTCCACTAAGGCTCCCGACTTTTTGGCGTGTTTTAATATATATACATTCTGAATGCCCTTCGCTTCACGTGTTGTGTTTTCTAAATTACGAATAAGCTCTCCCTGAATGGCTTTTGCAAGGGCTTTATTTTCTTTATACTTTGGGTTATAGAATGTTTGTGCACCACTCCACTTAGCAGATGGAATGGAGTTTAGATGGATGCTTAAAAATAAGTCGGCTTCAGATTCATTGATTAAGCTTAGCCTCTTCTTCAGATCCTCCACTTTTCGGCGGCTGTATCCTTTGGTTCCTTCATCGGCAAGATCTTCATCTTTTTCACGTGTCAGTATTACGAGAGCCCCTTGTTCCTGGAGATAATCCCTTACCATTAGAGAAACATTTAATGCGATGTCCTTTTCCAGGGCATCCTGATCACCAGCCCCACCGTCCGGACCGCCATGTCCGGGATCTATATAGATGATTTTACCTGATAAGGGAAGATTCCAGGAATCCCACGTATCCTTGTCCAGAATCTTATATTGAATAATGAATAATAATATCGCCAGTGCAGAAATCATCCCGATAACCTTTAGTTTCTGAATCATTCCAGTCCTCCCATTTCAGTTTCAACCCGGAGTAAAGCTCCGCTGTCCTTACTAAAAAAATATGGGACGAGAATGATTTTTAGAACTGAAATGATTAATTCAAACGCAGTTTATGACGCTTGATCCCCTTTTCATACCCTTCTGACCACCATGTTTCCACAAAGTGCTCGCAGCAGTAATAGAAGGATTCATCCACTTGATTAGAGACGCCCATCTCTGACCAATACAACCAGAAATTATAAAGTGTATCAATAAAGTGTTTTAATTCTTCCTCGCACCGCTTTTTCACGAGGTTTGTGGGCTCACCTGTATAACCAAACTTGCTGACCTTTCCACCGAGCAGATAGGCTTCAATGGCCACATCAAAGCATGCCTCATCAAAACCCTGCTGCATAAATACTCCGCCTTGAACCTTTATATATCCAAAATGCTTTCGGACACTCTCCTGAAGCATTTTAATCGAAATCTCTTTCAGCAATGTTCTTTCCGTCTTAATTTGCTTTTCTCTTCTCTTTGTATTGAAAGTTGTAATAACGTTCAAAGATCATCCACCCCTTTGAACGTATTTTCCTACTTAACACACCACTTCATTCGAGTAACTGTTACCAATTTTTTAGGGACGGACCTCCGTTTTTTATGTGAAACAAAAGGTCCGTCCCTCTCTCACATAACAACAAAAGCCCAACCGAATGAATCGGTTGAGCTTTTGTTTGAAATAATAATTAACGCTTAGAGAATTGTGGCGCGCGACGTGCACCTTTAAGACCGTATTTTTTACGCTCTTTCATACGAGAGTCACGAGTTAATAATCCAGCGCGTTTTAGAGTTCCACGGTACTCAGGGTCTGCTTGTAGTAAAGCACGAGCGATTCCGTGACGGATCGCACCAGCTTGACCAGCATAGCCTCCACCATGAACGTTTACTAAAACGTCATAGTTACCAAGAGTTTCAGTTGCAACTAGTGGTTGCTTAATTACTTCTCTTAGTGCTGCGAATGGGATATAAACTTCTACTTCACGATCATTGATAACAATGTTTCCGTTACCTGGTACTAAACGTACACGAGCTACTGAGCTCTTACGACGACCAGTTCCGTAATATTGAACTTGAGCCAAGATAATAACCTCCTCTTATTAATTATCCACGAAGTTCGTAAACTTCAGGTTGTTGTGCTTGATGCTTATGCTCTGCTCCAGCATACACATGTAATTTCTTGAACATTTGACGACCTAGAGAACCTTTTGGAAGCATACCTTTGATAGTAAGCTCTAACATTTTCTCTGAGTAGTTTGTACGCATTTCTAATGCTGTACGTTGCTTTAAACCACCTGGGTGATTAGTGTGACGGTAGTAAATCTTATCCGTTAACTTTTTACCAGTTAGTTCAATTTTTGAAGCATTAAGAATGATAACATGATCACCAGTGTCTACATGTGGTGTGAATGTTGGTTTGTGTTTTCCGCGTAGAATAGAAGCAACTTCACTAGCTAAACGTCCTAGAGTTTTGCCTTCAGCATCTACAACGAACCATTTACGATCGATTTCGTTGGCTTTTGCCATATACGTTGTACGCATGATTTAACCTCCTATTTAATGAATCCGTAGTATTTATTTTCTAATCACAATAAGTTTCCGGGGCTTATCGTGGGGTTAATAACATACCATATGCTATATTATCTTGTTCCCAGTCTATTGTCAAGAGAATGTTACACCAGGATTAGTTGTTTTAGAATTTTTTTTGAAAGTAAGATACAATACTACTTCACAGTAAGATCATAATCAACCTTCCACAGATATAACCCATGAGGTGGCGCTGTCTTCCCTGCCCTATTGCGATCCCGTGCTTCCAGTATTTCAGGGATCTCCTCTACCGGTAAATCCCCTGAGCCTACTTCTAATAAGGTACCAACCAATATCCTTACCATATTGTACAAAAATCCATTTCCCACAAAGGAAAAAATGAATTCTTCTTCATGCTCTTGAATGTCAATATGGTGAATGGTTCTTACTTTGTCTTCCACTTCTGTCTTAGCAGAACAAAAGCTCGTGAAGTCATGCTCCCCGATCAGATGCCGGGCAGCTTGTTCCATATCCCTCACTGAAAGATCATGCGGATAATGAAGGGAAAAGTGACGGTTAAACGGACTTCTCGATTCTCCCGTATAAACACGGTATCGATATTCCTTCTGTAGGACAGAGAACCTTGAGTGGAATTCAGTTGGAACAAACTCAGCTTCTTTAACGGTTACTTCATCCGGTAAGCGTGTGTTCAGCACGACCGGCCATTTCTCTTCAGGGATGGATAAGGGTGTATCAAAATGAAAAACCTGCCCGTTCGCATGTACACCAGCGTCGGTCCGCCCAGACCCACTGATCCGGATTCTTTCCCCTTTATGGATAGTGGACAGAATATCTTCTATGAGCCCCTGGACGGTTCGCTGATTGGGTTGTACCTGATAACCATGAAAATAGGTGCCATCATAAGCGATGGTACACTTCACTCTCTGCATACACGACACTCCCGTTATCCTCTAAAAATAATCAATACAACTGTTAGAAGAGCCAGTACCACTAATGCCCCCGTATCCTTCTTGTGCCAGGATAACAGGCGGTATTTTGTCCTGCCCTCTCCACCTTGATACCCTCTTGCCTCCATGGCGGTTGCCAGGTCCTCAGCCCTTTTAAAAGCACTGACGAAGAGTGGGATCAATAGAGGGATGATGGCTTGGATCCGATCTTTGATGGGACCGGAAGAAAACTCAGCACCCCTTGCAATTTGGGCCTTCATGATTTTATCCGTTTCCTCCATCAAGGTCGGAATGAACCTCAAGGAAATCGACATCATAAGGGCCAGCTCATGAACGGGAAACTTCACTTTTTTCAATGGGTTCAATAGCGTCTCGAGTCCGTCCGTAATCGTGATGGGGGAGGTCGTCAGCGTTAATAAAGACGTGACGAGAATCAGATAAAAGAATCGTAAAGAAATGAATATCCCCTGCCTTAACCCCTCTTCATGAACAGATAATATGCCTAAGTCCAGGATGACGGGACCTTCCTTGGTGAAAAACACGTGTAAAAAGAACGTAAAAAGAATCAACCAGAGGATAGGCTTCAATCCACCGATAATAAAACGCAAGGAAAGATTAGAAAGAATGAGTGCGCTAAATGTAAAAAGACCGAGCAATGCATACGTAACAAAATTATTTGCAAGAAAGACGACACAAATAAATCCAAAGATAAATAATAGTTTTGCCCTCGGATCCATCTGATGAAGGATGGATTTAGCAGGTACGTAGCGGCCAAAGATCATTTTCTCCATCATAGGGCTTCACCTCCGTCCATGACTCTGCGGATGGCTGAAGCTAATTCTTCTATCGTTAAACAGGTCTTCGGTAGCTTCTTCCCTGTTTTGTGTTCAAATTGATATTGAAAACGAACGACGTCCGGCACGTCCAATCCCATCTCAAACAGTTCATCCGCCGAAGAGAATATCTCTTCAGGACTTCCTTTTCTCTTAAGACGGCCTTTCTGCATAATCACAATCTCTTCTGCATAATGAGCAGCGTCTTCCATGCTATGGGTGACGAGAATGGTCGTCAGTCCTTTTTCCTTATGAAGGTCATAGAACATGTCCATAATTTCACGTTGACCCCTTGGATCGAGTCCCGCAGTAGGTTCATCGAGTACAATGACCTCCGGGTTCATAGCAAGTACACCTGCAATGGCTACACGTCTCATTTGTCCCCCTGATAAATCAAAAGGGGATTTATTAAGTACTTCTTCTGAAAGTCCAACCTTTACGATCAGTTCCTTGGCTCTTCTTATCGCTTCTTCTTCTGATACGCCAAAGTTCATTGGTCCGTAACAGATATCTTTAAGGACTGTTTCTTCAAACAACTGATGCTCAGGAAATTGAAAGACGATGCCTACCTTCTGTCTGACCGGCTTTAGACTTTTCGCCTTTTGTTTGGCTTTTATTTGATGTTCCCCTACTTGGACAACTCCCTCTGTAGGCTTTAACAGTCCGTTTAAATGCTGCAAGAGTGTTGACTTCCCTGAACCAGTGTGACCGATCACCGCAAGGAATTGACCTGTCGGGATGGTAAGATCGATATCTTGAATGGCGAGTTTTTCGAATGGAGTGTTGAATGAATACCGGTATTCTACCTGTTGAAATGTGATTTGCATAATTCATTCACCAACTCTTCTTCTGTAAAATATGTTTTTGACAAGGGTATCCCTGCTTCTTTAAGAGCCCCGGTCAGCTTTATTGTGAAAGGAGAGTCCAGGCCAAGCTTGATTAACTCGTCCTCTAATAAGAAAATTTCTTCCGGGGTTCCTTCCTTAAAGACCATCCCCTGATTTAATACAATCATTCGATCGGCTTTTGTCGCTTCTTCCAGGTCGTGGGTAATGGAGATCACCGTCAGGTTTTCTTCCTCTTTCAGCTTGCGTACTGTTTCAAGAACTTCTTTTCTTCCTTTGGGATCAAGCATCGATGTCGCTTCATCTAAAATGATGATTGATGGCTGAAGGGCTACGACCCCGGCAATTGCTACACGCTGCTTTTGACCACCTGATAAATGGTGCGGCTCTTGATTAAGAAAATCCTCCATATGGACACTTTTTAAAGCATCATTGACTCGCTGTACCATCGATTCATAAGGTACTCCATGGTTTTCTAACCCAAAAGCCACATCATCTTCTACTGTAGCACCAACAAATTGATTATCGGGATTCTGAAAGACCATACCCAGCTTTGAACGGATGTCCCAGATAGAGCTCTCTTCAAGAACGATCCCGTCCACCGTTACCTTTCCCTTTTCAGGAAAATGAAGCCCATTCAACATTTTGGCAAGAGTCGATTTACCGGATCCGTTATGACCGACAATCGCTAACCATTCACCTTGATTGACAGTCAGGCTAATCCCTTTAAGGGCGTAGGAATTCTGATCAGGGTATCTGAAATGTACATCGTCTACTTGAATGATTTCTTTCAATTTTTGCAACCTCCTCTACGCTCTACTCAGCTCTGCTAAAAAATCTCTGCATATAAAAAAAAGCCTGCACCCCGACCAAAGAAAAGAGAACTTTTCTTGTTCAACCATTGAACAGCTTCTATGAAAATAGAAGTTGGAAGGGGTGCACGAGCTAGACGAGTCAGCCGGAGCTGCTCATCGTAACGCTCTGCTTTTCATCAACATGCACTTATACAAAAAGGGCAAAGAAGCAGTTAAGGATTAACTGTCCTGCCCTTAATGTTAGAAGTCACGAATTATTAAACTAATTCGATGATTGCCATTGGAGCACCGTCACCACGGCGAGGACCAACCTTCATAATGCGAGTATATCCGCCTTGACGCTCTGTGTAACGAGGAGCGATGTCAGAGAATAACTTTTGTAGAGCATCTTGGTTGTTTTCAGCGTTTGCAACTTCTTTACGAATGAATGCACCAGCTTGACGACGCGCGTGAATGTCACCACGTTTACCTAGAGTGATCATTTTTTCCACAACTGAACGAAGCTCTTTCGCACGAGTTTCAGTTGTTTCGATGCGCTCGTTAATGATTAGGTCTGTAGCTAAATCACGTAGCATTGCTTTACGTTGAGCACTGGTACGTCCTAACTTTCTGTAAGCCATTAAGGGTTCCCTCCTTTGTTGAATCTATATATGAAAGAAGATGTTATCAGTCGTCTTTACGTAAGCCAAGTCCAAGGTCTTCAAGTTTAACTTTAACCTCTTCAAGTGATTTACGTCCTAAGTTACGCACTTTCATCATATCTTCTTCTGTCTTGTTAGCAAGCTCTTGAACAGTATTGATTCCAGCACGCTTCAGGCAGTTATAAGAACGAACAGAAAGATCTAATTCTTCGATCGTCATCTCAAGAACTTTCTCTTTTTGGTCTTCTTCTTTTTCTACCATGATTTCAGCATTCTGCGCTTCATCTGTAAGGCCAACGAAAATATTTAAGTGTTCTGTTAGAATCTTAGCACCCAAAGAAATCGCTTCTTTTGGTCCAATACTTCCATCAGTCCATACATCAAGAGAAAGTTTATCGTAGTTCGTCATTTGACCAACACGAGTATTTTCTATTTGATAGTTAACGCGTGAAACTGGAGTGTAAATAGAATCGATTGGGATCACGCCAATAGGAAGATCCTCACGTTTGTTCTGGTCTGCCGGTCTGTATCCACGTCCACGTGATGCGCTTAAACGCACACGGAAGTGTCCACTCTTAGATAATGTTGCGATGTGTAAATCAGGATTCAGCACTTCTACATCACTATCATGAGTAATATCAGCAGCCGTTACAACTCCTTCGCCCTGTACATCAATTTCTAGCGTTTTTTCTTCATCAGAGTAGATCTTTAACGCTAACTTCTTGATATTCAAAATGATGGATGTGACATCCTCTACGACGCCTTCAATTGTTGAAAATTCATGCAGTACTCCATCTATTTGAATAGATGTGACAGCAGCACCTGGGAGTGACGATAGTAGGATACGACGTAAGGAGTTACCCAAAGTTGTACCATATCCACGCTCAAGTGGTTCTACGACGAACTTTCCATATGTGGCATCATCGCTGATCTCAACCGTTTCAATTTTTGGCTTTTCAATTTCGATCATTAATATTTACCCTCCTTCAAAACGTCGAAACTCCGGGCTAAATAAGTTAAAGTCCGAAATTCCCCATGTTTACGTTCCCTATTGTGCACCAACAACTGGTTACTTTTCTGAATGAACGTATCTTGTATCATATCCCATTATAGACAACGATACAAAATTTATACAGAAAAATTAAACGCGGCGACGTTTTGGTGGACGGCATCCATTATGAGGAACTGGAGTAACGTCTCTGATTGCAGTAACTTCTAGACCTGCTGCTTGAAGAGCACGGATAGCTGCTTCACGACCAGCACCAGGACCTTTAACTGTTACTTCAAGAGTTTTTAAACCATGTTCTTGAGAAGCTTTCGCTGCAGTTTCAGCTGCCATTTGCGCTGCGAATGGAGTGGATTTACGAGAACCTCTGAATCCTAGTGAACCTGCACTTGACCAAGCAACAGCATTTCCGTGAACATCAGTAATAGTTACGATTGTGTTATTGAATGTAGAACGAATGTGTGCAATACCAGCTTCGATATTCTTTTTCACACGACGTTTACGAGTGTTTGTTTTACGTGCCATACTAAGAAGTAACCTCCTTTACCTATTATTTTTTCTTATTAGCTACAGTCTTACGAGGACCTTTACGTGTACGAGCATTGTTCTTCGTATGTTGTCCACGAACAGGTAGTCCACGACGGTGACGAAGACCGCGGTATGAACCGATTTCCATAAGACGTTTGATGTTTAGTGATACTTCACGACGAAGATCACCTTCTACTTTTAATTTATCAACGATATCACGAATCTTTCCTAGTTCGTCGTCAGTTAGATCGCGAACGCGAGTATCCTCAGATACACCAGCTTCAGATAAGATTTTCGCTGCAGTATTTTTACCAATACCGTAGATGTATGTTAATGAAATGACAACACGTTTGTCACGTGGAATGTCTACACCAGCAATACGTGCCATAGTGATAGCGCACCTCCTTTAAGATTAGCCTTGTTTTTGTTTGTGTTTAGGGTTTTCACAGATAACCATGACTTTACCTTTTCTACGAATAACTTTACATTTTTCGCAGATTGGCTTAACAGATGGTCTAACTTTCATCTTATTCTAACCTCCTTAATAGTACGGAGTGCAATAGATTATTTATAACGATAAGTGATTCTACCACGAGTTAAGTCATACGGTGATAATTCTACTGTTACCTTGTCACCAGGTAGGATACGAATGAAATGCATACGGATCTTTCCTGAAACATGTGCCAGTACTGTATGACCATTTTCTAATTCTACCTTAAACATCGCATTGGGCAAAGTCTCGGCGACCTTACCTTCAACTTCAATTACATCATCCTTAGCCATCGAACATGTCTCCCTTCTTCTCATCATTTAAAACTTCGTTAACAAACTTTGAAACAGCATAACGCAGTTTACCGTTCGTAACTCTTCCTGTTTCTATAATACTGTTTTGAACTTCTGGAGAAACATAGTCACACAAGTGAAGATGAGCGATGTTCTTTCGCTTGGCGCGATCAAACTTTCTTCGATCTCCATCTGCTATGAGTACAAAACGTTCATCCAATTGCTGAACAACGACCGAGTAGCTTCCTGTTTCTCTCCCTTTAAGGGTTTGAACAATCTGGCCTATCCTCGGAATCGTCGAATCTGACTCGATCAATCCAATCACCTTCACTTAGGCTTTCGTCAATATCTCATAGCCGTCTTCAGTAATTGCAATGGTGTGTTCAAAGTGCGCACACATTTTATCATCTACTGTGACGACTGTCCAGTTATCTGATAACGTTCTAACATATCGACTTCCTGCATTAACCATAGGTTCAATAGCCAGTACCATGCCAGGCTTTAAACGAGGGCCTTTGTTGGGTGGTCCATAATGAGGAATTTGCGGGTCCTCATGTAAGTCTTGACCAACTCCGTGTCCCACATACTCTCGAACGATAGAAAAGCCATTAGCCTCAACAAATGTTTGTATACTATGAGAGATATTCGACAGACGCTCGCCTGGTTTAGCTTCCTTAAGTCCCAGAAATAATGATTCTTCCGTAACATCCAGAAGCTTCTGGGTTTCATCATCTATTGTTCCAACTGGATATGTCCAAGCTGAGTCACCGTGATAACCGTTATACTTAGCACCAATATCGATGCTGATTATATCGCCATCCTTCAATACCCGATCGCCTGGAATTCCATGAACCAACTCATTGTTGACGGATGCACAGATGCTGCCACGAAACCCATTATACCCTTTAAAAGATGGAATTGCATCATGTTTACGAATGAATTTTTCAGCAATTGCATCCAATTCCTTCGTCGATATTCCCGGAGAAATATGCTTTTGCAATTCCGCATGAGTTAATGCCACAATCTTTCCAGCTTGCCGCATAATCTCAATCTCCCTCGGAGTTTTAGAAATGATCATTATGAAAGGCCTCCAAGTAGTTCATCAATGTCATCAAACACTCTATGGATGTCTTGTTGACCGTCAATGTTTTTCAGATAGCCTTTATCTTCGTAGTAAGCCAATAGTGGTTGAGTTTGCTTGATGTTTACGTCTAAACGGTTTTGAACCGTTTCTTCGTTATCATCTGCGCGTTGATATAACTCACCGCCGCAGCGATCACAAACGCCCTCTTCTGTTGGCGGATTAAAGACAAGATGATAAGTAGCGCCGCACTCTTTACAGATCCTGCGACCTGTCAAGCGCTCCATCAGGATGTCCTTATCTACATTTATATTAATGACATAATTCATTTTTTTACCAAGATCAGCCAGGATGTTTTCAAGTGCTTCTGCCTGAGCAACCGTTCTTGGAAACCCATCCAGTAAGAAGCCTTTTTCACAGTCCTCTTTGCTTAAACGTTCACGAACGATACCGATTGTCACTTCATCAGGAACAAGATCGCCATTATCCATGAATGATTTAGCCTTCAAGCCTAGTTCAGTACCGCCTTTAATAGCTGCACGGAACATATCGCCAGTAGAGATATGGGGGATACCATATTTATCTACAATCTTTTCAGCTTGAGTGCCTTTTCCTGCGCCTGGTAAGCCCATAAGAACTATATTCACTCTCGAACTCCCCCTAATTGTCTATAAAATGGCCTCAGGAACAAAATGTTCCCGAAAACCCTCTTATTTAATAAATCCTTTGTAGTGACGTTTCACTAACTGTGCTTCCAGTTGCTTCATTGTCTCAAGTGCAACACCTACTACGATGAGTAAGCTTGTTCCACCGATTTGAGCTGCAGGAGGTAATCCCGCAAAGTTAATGAAGAAAACAGGAAGTATAGAGATGACAGCTAAGAAGATTGCCCCAACAAATGTTAGACGATACAGAACGCGAGTGAGATACTCTTGTGTGGTTTTACCTGGACGAATACCAGGGATATATCCACCTTGCTTCTTCAAGTTTTCAGCCATTTGTTCTGGATTCACTTGAATGAAAGCATAGAAATACGTAAAGGCAACGATCAGAGCTACATAGATGATCATACCAACTGGTTTAGTGTAATCAAAGATGTACTGAATAGTACTTGTCACATCATTTTCTCCGAAGAAAGATGAAATGGTCTGTGGCGTGATTATGAAAGAAATCGCAAAGATAACTGGAATAACACCCGCAGCATTTACCTTTAACGGTAGATGTGTTGATTGTCCACCAACCGGACTACGCCCCACTAAACGTTTTGCATATTGAATCGGAATCTTACGAAGTGCTTGTTGAATAAACACAACACCAACCACGATTGCAATAACTGCTAAAACAAGAAGTGCAAGAACCACAATTCGAAGGAAGAGCTGTTCGCCTGCCCCTTCAATTTGTTGAGCATAGATTTGGTTTACTGTGTTAGGGATAGCAGCAACGATACCTGCAAAGATCAGGATCGAAATACCATTCCCTACACCTTTAGCCGTGATTTGTTCACCCAACCACATAAGAAAAGCCGTACCAGCTGTTAGAACTAACGCTATTAGTAGGTACGTACTAACTCCCGGGCTTTGGATAAGCATTCCACCATATATTCTATTGAAGCCATAGGACATACCTAAAGCTTGGATGAATCCGAGAACGATGGTGAAATAACGTGTGAACTGAGCTAATTTTCGGCGTCCGACTTCACCTTGCTTAGACCACTCTGTAAACTTCGGAACAACATCCATTTGCAGGAGTTGTACGATGATAGAAGCAGTAATGTAAGGCATAATTCCCATCGCAAAGATGGAGAAGTTTTGCAGTGCACCGCCACCAAATGTATTCAGGAATCCGAGAATTCCTGCCTGGTCTTGCATTTTCAATACATTAGCGTCTACGTTTGGCACCGGAATGAAGGTACCAAGACGGAAGACTATTAACATTAGAAGGGTGAAAATAATTTTATTTCTTATATCACCCACGCGCATAAAATTGGAGATAGTTTGAAACATTAGATCACCTCGGATGTACCGCCAGCAGCTTCGATAGCTTCTTTAGCAGTGGTTGAGAATTTTTGTGCTTTTACTGTAAGCTTTTTCTCGATTGAACCTTTACCAAGAATCTTAATTCCCGCTTTTTCGTTACTCACTACGCCAGTTTCTACAAGTAGAGCTGGAGTAACTTCTGTACCATCTTCGAAGCGATTCAATGCGTCAAGGTTGACGATTGCATATTCTTTACGATTGATGTTCGTGAATCCACGTTTTGGTAGACGTTGGAATAATGGTGTTTGACCACCCTCAAAGCCAGGACGAGTTCCGCCACCTGAACGAGCGTTTTGTCCTTTATGACCTTTACCAGAAGTCTTTCCATTACCTGAACCAATACCACGTCCTACACGATTGCGGACCTTACGTGAACCTTCTGTAGGCTTTAACTCATGTAATTTCATGTCGGCACCTCCTTTTTTTCGAAAGAAATCGATTATTTTTCTGTAACCGTTACAAGGTGAGCAACTTTATTGATCATACCGCGGATAGCAGCATTATCTTGTTGTTCAACTGTTTGATGCATTTTGCGAAGTCCTAAAGCTTCAACAGTTTTACGTTGATCTTGTGGACGACCAATTGTACTGCGAGTGAGGGTAATTTCTAGTTTGTTAGCCATCGTTATCCCTCCCTTATCCTAATATCTCTTCTACTGATTTACCACGTAATTTTGCAACGTCTTCAGCACGCTTTAATTGTTTTAAACCTTCGATAGTAGCGCGAACCATGTTAATTGGAGTGTTAGATCCTAAAGATTTAGATAGGATATCTTGAACACCAGCTAATTCAAGTACGGCACGAACAGGTCCACCGGCGATAATTCCTGTACCCGCAGAAGCAGGTTTGATCAGAATTTGACCAGCACCAAATCGTCCAGTTACTAGGTGAGGTGTAGTACCATCAACCATAGGAACTTCAATTAGATTTTTCTTCGCATCTTCAATCGCTTTACGGATTGCATCAGGTACTTCCTGAGCTTTACCAGTTCCGAAACCAACGTGACCGTTTTTGTCGCCTACTACTACAAGAGCAGCGAAACGGAAACGACGTCCACCTTTAACAACTTTCGCAACACGATTGATTGTAACTACGCGTTCTTCAAATTCTAGATTACTTGGATCAATACGACGCATCTGGATTGTCCCTCCTTTTTTTATTAAAATTCTAAGCCGTTTTCACGAGCTGCTTCAGCTAAAGCCTTGATACGGCCATGATATAAATATCCTCCACGGTCAAATACCACGGATTTCATTCCTTTATCTACTGCACGTTTCGCAACTAGTTCTCCAACTTTTGCTGCTGCATCGATAGTAGCGGCTGAGTCTAGATCGAAATCTTTATCTTGAGAAGATGCACTTACTAGAGTAACACCGTTCACGTCATCGATAAGTTGAGCGTAGATATTTTTGTTAGAACGGAAAACGTTCAAACGAGGACGAGTTTCAGTTCCAGTAATTTTTGAACGGACACGAGCATGTCTCTTCTTACGTGTTTTGTTCTTATCTGGCTTAGTAATCACCTACGGTCACTCCTTTCTTTTGCCTACGCGGCATTATTTACCTGTTTTACCTTCTTTACGACGAACATATTCACCTTCGTAGCGAATACCTTTTCCTTTGTAAGGCTCAGGAGAGCGTACAGCACGAATGTTTGCAGCTAATGCTCCAACACGTTCTTTATCGATACCTTTAATAGATATCTTTGTGTTTGCCGGTACTTCGATCTCGATACCTTGTTCTGGTTCGATCTCAACTGGGTGAGAGTAACCAACGTTAAGTACAAGCTTAGTACCTTGTTTTTGAGCACGGTAACCTACACCGACTAGCTCAAGATTTCTTTGGAATCCTTTAGATACACCTTCAACCATGTTCGCGATTAGGGCACGAGTTGTACCGTGTAACGCGCGGTGTTCTTTTGCATCAGAAGGGCGAGTAACTGTTGCTACGTTTCCTTCTAATTCAACTTTAATATCAGAATTGAATGTACGAGAAAGTTCCCCTTTAGGTCCTTTTACAGTTACAGTGTTATCTTCACCTACTGTTAGAGTAACGTCAGATGGAATTTCGATTGGTAGTTTTCCTACACGTGACATCCTGTTGCACCTCCATTCATATAAAAAATATTACCAAACGTAAGCTAGTACTTCTCCGCCTACTTGTTGAGCACGAGCTTCTTTATCAGTTAAAACACCTGTAGAAGTAGAAACAAGTGCGATACCTAAACCGTTTAATACTCTAGGTACTTCTGTAGATTTCGCATATACACGTAAACCAGGTTTAGAGATACGCTTTAATCCAGTAATTACACGTTCGTTGTTTGCTCCATATTTTAAGAAAATGCGGATAACTCCTTGCTTGTTATCTTCTACATATTCTACGTCACGTACGAAACCTTCACGTTTAAGGATTTCTGCAATTTCTTTCTTGATGTTAGAAGCAGGAACTTCTAATCTTTCGTGACGAACCATGTTCGCATTACGGATGCGAGTAAGCAAATCTGCAATTGGATCTGTCATTGTCATAATAATTTACCTCCTTCCCAATATAGGGTATTACCAACTAGCTTTCTTAACGCCAGGAATCTGACCCTTGTATGCAAGTTCACGGAAACAAATACGGCAAAGCTTGAATTTACGGATAACTGAATGAGGACGTCCGCAACGTTCGCAACGTGTGTACGCTTGAACATTATGCTTTGGCGTGCGTTTTTGTTTCGCAATCATAGATTTTTTAGCCACATTTTCGCCTCCCTTATATAGCGATTACTTTTGGAATGGCATTCCGATTTGTGTCAATAATTCACGAGCTTCTTCGTCTGTGTTCGCAGTTGTTACGATTACGATATCCATACCACGTACTTTAGACACTTTATCATAGTCAATCTCAGGGAAAATCAATTGCTCTTTAACTCCTAATGTGTAGTTACCGCGACCGTCGAATGCTTTTTTAGAAACACCACGGAAGTCACGTACACGTGGAAGTGAAACAGAAATTAATTTATCTAAGAATTGGTACATACGCTCTCCACGAAGAGTAACTTTTGCACCGATAGGCATACCTTCACGAAGACGGAAGCCTGCGATAGATTTTTTAGCTTTCGTTACAACTGGCTTTTGACCAGTGATTTGAGTCAACTCATCAACAGCTACATCAAGAGCTTTTGAGTTTTGAACAGCTTCACCGATACCCATGTTGACAACGATCTTTTCAACTTTAGGTACTTCCATTACTGATTTGTAATTGAATTTGCTCACTAGAGCTGGACTGATTTCTTGTTGAAATTTTTCTTTTAGGCGGTTCATTCAGAATACCTCCCTTCTTAATCGTACTATTTATCTAGAACTTCACCTGATTTTTTTGCTACACGTACTTTTTTGCCGTCTTCTGTCTTATAACCTACACGAGTTGGCTCGTTAGATTTCGGATCTAGAAGCATAACATTTGATACATGGATAGATGCTTCTTGGCTGATGATTCCGCCTTGCGGGTTCATCTGTGAAGGCTTAGCGTGTTTTTTCACAACGTTGATTCCTTCAACTAGCACTCGGTCTTTCTTAGGGAATGAAGCAAGAACAACACCTGTTTTGCCTTTATCTTTCCCAGTAATGACCATTACTTTATCGCCTTTTTTTACATGCATTTCATCGCACCTCCTTGAATGGCCCAATGCTAAATATCTATTAAAGAACTTCTGGAGCTAAAGATACAATTTTCATAAAGTTGCTGTCACGTAGTTCGCGAGCAACAGGTCCGAAGATACGAGTTCCACGTGGTCCCTTATCGTCACGGATAATTACACAAGCGTTCTCGTCGAACTTAATGTAAGTACCGTCTTGACGACGTACACCAGATTTAGTACGTACAACAACCGCTTTTACTACGTCACCTTTTTTAACAACGCCACCTGGTGTTGCTTGTTTTACTGTACACACGATAACATCACCGATGTTAGCTGTTTTGCGTCCAGAACCACCAAGCACTTTAATAGTTAATACTTCACGAGCACCAGAGTTGTCAGCAACTTTTAAACGTGATTCTTGTTGAATCATGTAGGTAACCTCCCTTCGGAATATAAAATATCCGAACAAATATATTAGATAATAACTGCTTTTTCAACAACTTCTACTAAACGGAAACGTTTTGTAGCAGATAGTGGACGAGTCTCCATGATACGTACGATATCGCCTACTTTTGCTTCGTTGTTCTCATCATGAGTTTTAAACTTCTTAGAGTACTTAACGCGCTTGCCGTATAGAGAATGCTTTTTATAAGTTTCTACCATAACCGTTACTGTTTTATCCATTTTGTCGGAAACAACACGGCCAGTGTATACCTTACGTTGGTTGCGGTCACTCATTTAAGCAAACCTCCTCTCATTTATCGATTGTTAACCCCGATCTCTCTTTCACGGATTACAGTTTTCATACGAGCGATCCCTTTGCGGACTTCACGGATGCGAGCTGTATTTTCTAATTGCCCAGTCGCAAGTTGGAAGCGAAGGTTAAATAACTCTTCTTTTAGAGTTTTTACTTTTTGTTCAATTTCAGCAGTGGTTAGGTCACGAATTTCATTAGTTTTCATTTGATTCACCACCAATTTCCTCACGTTTTACAAACTTCGTTTTGATTGGAAGTTTGTGTGATGCTAGACGAAGTGCTTCACGAGCTACCTCTTCAGACACACCAGCGATTTCAAACATGATTTTTCCAGGCTTAACTACTGCTACCCAACCTTCTGGAGCACCTTTACCTGAACCCATACGTACTTCTAAAGGTTTTGCAGTGTAAGGTTTATGAGGGAAGATTTTAATCCATACTTTACCGCCACGTTTCATGTAACGAGTCATAGCGATACGAGCTGCCTCGATTTGACGGTTTGTGATCCAAGAAGCTTCCACTGCTTGTAAACCGTATTCACCGAACGCTACCTCTTGACCGCCTTTAGCACGTCCACGCATTTTTCCGCGGTGTTCGCGACGATGTTTAACGCGTTTAGGTAATAACATAATTATTTGCCTCCTTCCTCAGATTTCTTTCTTGTAGGAAGAACTTCTCCACGGTAGATCCATACTTTAACGCCAAGCTTACCATAAGTTGTGTCAGCTTCTGCATGAGCATAGTCAATGTCAGCGCGTAGTGTATGAAGTGGAACAGTACCTTCACTGTAATGTTCTGCACGAGCGATATCTGCTCCGCCTAAACGACCAGATACTTGTGTTTTGATTCCTTTTGCTCCAGCACGCATAGCACGTTGGATTGATTGCTTTTGAGCACGACGGAAAGAAACACGGTTTTCTAATTGACGAGCGATGTTTTCTGCTACTAGTTTAGCATCAACGTCAGCTCTTTTGATTTCAACGATGTTGATGTGTACACGTTTTGAAGTAAGTTCGTTAAGTGCTTTACGAAGAGCTTCAACTTCTGTACCACCTTTACCGATAACCATACCAGGCTTAGCTGTATGAACAGTAATGTTAATACGATTTGCAGCGCGCTCGATTTCTACTTTAGAAACAGAAGCGTCTACTAAACGTTTTGCAATATATTCACGTACTTTAATGTCTTCGTGTAATAGATTAGCGTAATCTTTATCTGCGTACCATTTAGATTCCCAATCACGGATTATACCGACACGAAGTCCGACCGGATGTACTTTTTGACCCACAGCTTATCCCTCCTTCTTTTCTGATACGACAAGTGTAATGTGACTTGTACGTTTGTTAATTTGACTTGCACGTCCCATCGCACGAGGACGGAAACGTTTAAGTGTTGGTCCTTCATTTACATAAGCCTCAGTTACCACTAGGCTATTAATATCCATGTCAAAGTTGTGCTCTGCGTTCGCAATAGCAGACTTAAGTACTTTTTCGATTACTGGTGAAGCAGCTTTAGGTGTATGCTTTAAGATAGCAACCGCTTCTCCAACTTGCTTACCTCGGATTAGATCAACGACTAAACGTACTTTACGAGGAGCAATACGTACTGTTCTTGCAACAGCTTTTGCTTGCATTAGGATACCCTCCTCTCAATTAGCGTCTTGTTTTCTTATCATCACTTGCATGACCTTTGTAAGTACGAGATGGTGCGAATTCACCAAGCTTGTGTCCTACCATGTCTTCAGTGACGTATACAGGTACATGTTTACGACCATCGTAAACTGCGATAGTGTGACCGATGAATGCTGGGAAGATCGTTGAGCGACGAGACCAAGTTTTAACAACTTGTTTGCCTTCAGTTTCGTTCAATTTCTCAACCTTACTCATTAAATGATCATCAACAAAAGGTCCTTTTTTTAAGCTACGACCCATGTTTGAACCTCCCTTCGTGATTGATCTACGGCTCTTTTCAGGAACCGTAGTACAATCCCGTTATTTTTTGCGACGACGCACAATAAATTTATCAGATTTGTTGTTTTTCTTACGTGTCTTGTATCCAAGAGTAGGTTTACCCCATGGAGACATTGGTGATTTACGTCCGATTGGAGCGCGTCCTTCACCACCACCGTGTGGGTGATCGTTAGGGTTCATTACAGAACCACGAACTGTTGGGCGTTTACCTAACCAACGAGAACGTCCGGCTTTACCAATGTTGATAAGTTCGTGTTGTTCATTTCCAACTTGACCTACAGTAGCACGACAAGCAGAAAGAATCATACGAGTTTCACCAGAGTTAAGACGTACAAGTACATATTTACCTTCTTTACCAAGTACTTGAGCAGATGTTCCAGCAGAACGTACTAACTGGCCACCCTTACCTGGTTTAAGTTCGATATTGTGTACGATTGTACCAACTGGGATGTTGATAAGTGGTAATGCGTTACCCACTTTAATATCTGCTTCAGGTCCAGACATTACTTCCATACCTACTTCGATTGTTTTCGGTGCAAGAATGTAACGTTTTTCCCCATCAGCGTAGTTAATTAGTGCAATGTTTGCTGAGCGGTTTGGATCGTATTCGATCGTAGCAACGCGTCCAGGTATACCATCTTTTTCACGTTTGAAATCGATGATACGGTATTGGCGCTTATGACCGCCACCTTGATGACGAACTGTTAACTTACCTTGGTTGTTACGGCCACCCTTTTTGTGTAGGGGTGCTAAAAGTGACTTTTCCGGAGAATCTGTAGTGATTTCAGCGAAATCAGAACTAGTCATGCCGCGACGACCATTAGAGGTAGGTTTATACTTTTTAATCGCCATGTTTTTCCCTCCTCTTCTTAATTAAAGAATTTTATACTTCAAAGAATTCGATTTCTTTACTATCAGCAGTAAGCTTAACGATTGCTTTACGACGCTTGTTAGTGTAACCAGCGTGTTTACCCATACGTTTGAACTTACCTTTGTAGTTCATGATGTTAACTTTATCTACTTTCACGTCAAAGATTTCTTCAACAGCGTCTTTTACTTGAGTTTTGTTAGCTCTAGTATCAACTTCGAAAGTATACTTTTTCTCAGACATAAGATCAGTTGAAGCCTCTGTAATTACGGGGCGCTTAATGATTTCACGTACATCCATTATGCAAGCACCTCCTCTACTTTTTCAACAGCTGATTTAGTGATCACTAGTTTGTCGTGTCCTAATACATCCAGAACGCTAATTCCATCAGCAGGAACAACAGTTACACCAGGGATGTTACGAGCTGAAAGTGCTACGTTTTCGTCGATGCCATCAGTGATTACTAATGTTTTAGAATCAACAGATAGACCTTTAAGAACGTTAGCAAATTCTTTTGTTTTAGGAGCATCAAATGATAATGCTTCTAATACTAAGATGTTTTCTTCTACTACTTTAGAAGAAAGAGCAGATTTGATCGCTAAGCGACGGACCTTCTTAGGAAGTTTGTAGCTGTAGCTGCGTGGAACTGGTCCAAATACAGTACCACCACCGCGCCATTGTGGAGAACGGATTGACCCTTGACGAGCACGGCCAGTTCCTTTTTGACGCCAAGGCTTACGCCCACCGCCACGTACTTCAGAACGATTTTTTACTTTGTGATTCCCTTGACGTAAAGAAGCTCTTTGCATCAATACTGCTTCAAACATTACATGTTTGTTTGGTTCGATACCAAAAACAGTGTCATTAAGTTCGATATCACCAACTTTAGAACCGCTTTGGTTAAATAATGCTACTTTCGGCATTCTTGTTTCCTCCTTTCTTGAAAAGTTCTATTAGTTTGCTTTAATAGCTGACTTTACTTTGATCAGTTGTTTCTTAGGTCCAGGTACATTACCTTTAACTAAGATAAGGTTACGATCTGCATCAACTTTTACAATTTCAAGGTTTTGAATTGTAATTTGCTCTCCGCCCATACGTCCAGGTAGTAATTTACCTTTGAATACACGGTTTGGATCAACAGGACCCATTGAACCAGGACGACGGTGGTAACGAGAACCATGGGACATAGGTCCGCGAGATTGGTTATGACGCTTGATAGCACCTTGGAATCCTTTACCTTTTGAAACTCCTGTTACATCTACGATTTCGCCTGCCGCGAAAATATCAACTTTGACTTCTTGACCAACTTCGTACTCTTCTACGTTTACACCGCGGATTTCACGGATGAAGCGCTTAGGAGCAGTTTCAGCTTTAGCAACGTGGCCTCTCTCTGGTTTGTTAGAAAGCTTTTCACGTTTGTCTTCAAAACCTACTTGGATAGCTTCGTAGCCATCAACATCGATAGATTTCTTTTGAAGTACCACGTTTTGAGCAGCTTCGATAACAGTTACAGGGATAAGATCACCGTTTTCAGCGAAAACTTGAGTCATACCAATCTTTCTTCCTAAGATTCCTTTGGTCATAAGTCACACCTCCTAATAATTATGGTTTTTATGAATTAAAGTTTGATTTCGATATCTACACCTGATGGTAAGTCTAAACGCATAAGCGCATCAACTGTTTGAGGTGTTGGGTTTACAATGTCGATTAAGCGTTTATGAGTACGCATTTCGAATTGCTCACGAGAATCTTTGTATTTGTGCACAGCACGTAAGATTGTGTAAACAGACTTTTCAGTCGGTAGTGGGATCGGTCCAGAAACCGCCGCACCAGAACGTTTTGCTGTTTCAACAATTTTCTCAGCTGATTGATCAAGAATTCTGTGATCATAAGCCTTTAAACGGATACGAATCTTTTGTTTTGCCATTATTTTCCCTCCTTTATCGCCTATTTTTGAATAGACATTCTCCACAGAAATTTCCCACACACTCGCCATGGCAAAGCGGCCGTGTGTGTCAGCAACCTTCTGTTTCATCGCAGTCAAAGACCAACATTGTCTATTATAACTAAAACACCTAGAAGATGCAACTGTTTCTTGCAAATTCTTTATGTTTTGCACACTTTCTCTATTATACAAACGAACAGTGGTATTTTCAAGGTTATGTGGTATTTTCACAATATTTAATATAACGGTATAAATGTATTAAAGTACATATATTTAAAGGGAACTAATATTCATTTCTTATTAGAACTTATTTCTACTAATTCCTAAAGAGTGAGTGCTTGTTGATTTCCGCTCCAGGATGTTCGCTCCAATTAACTTAGTGTTCCAATTACTAATTCATGCAGGAAATATATTTAATTTGAAGTGTGAGTCATAAGACAAATGATTTCAATTTCAAATAATATACTGAAGGTTGATCAACATAAATGAACAAGTACTATACTATATAGAAGAAACTCGTCAGCAGCATTATCATATTCGTTGTAGTACGTCTAAATGGTATAGCTATTTTAACACAAAAAAACAGATGGACATGATGTCCATCTGTTTTAGATATCAATGATTACTCAGTGATTGTAGCTACTACTCCAGCACCTACAGTACGTCCACCCTCACGGATAGAGAACTTAGTACCTTCTTCGATAGCGATTGGAGCGATAAGCTCAACAGTCATTTCGATGTTATCGCCAGGCATAACCATTTCTACACCTTCAGGAAGGTTACAGATACCAGTTACGTCAGTTGTACGGAAGTAGAACTGTGGGCGGTAGTTAGTGAAGAATGGAGTGTGACGTCCACCCTCTTCTTTAGAAAGAACATAAACTTCTGCTTTGAACTTTGTGTGTGGAGTGATTGTACCTGGCTTAGCAAGTACTTGTCCACGTTGGATATCTTCACGAGCTACACCACGAAGTAGTGCACCGATGTTGTCTCCAGCTTCAGCATAGTCAAGAAGCTTACGGAACATTTCTACACCTGTTACAGTAGTAGATTTTGGCTCTTCAGAAAGACCGATGATGTCGATAGTGTCTCCAACTTTAACTTGTCCACGCTCAACACGACCAGTAGCAACTGTACCACGACCTGTGATTGAGAATACATCCTCAACAGGCATCATGAATGGCTTTTCAGTGTCACGCTCTGGAGTTGGGATGTAGCTATCTACAGCTTCCATAAGCTCGTAGATTTTTTCTTCCCACTCAGCTTCTCCTTCAAGAGCTTTAAGAGCAGAACCTTTGATTACTGGTACGTCATCGCCAGGGAAATCGTACTCAGAAAGAAGGTCACGTACTTCCATTTCTACTAATTCAAGTAGCTCTTCGTCGTCTACCATGTCACATTTGTTCATGAATACAACTAGGTATGGAACACCTACTTGACGAGAAAGAAGGATGTGCTCACGAGTTTGTGGCATTGGGCCATCAGCAGCAGAAACTACTAGGATCCCACCATCCATTTGTGCAGCACCAGTGATCATGTTTTTAACATAGTCAGCATGTCCTGGGCAGTCAACGTGTGCATAGTGACGAGTATCAGTTTCATACTCAACGTGCGCAGTAGAGATTGTGATTCCACGTTCTCTTTCTTCTGGAGCACCGTCAATTTGGTCATATGCCATTGCAGTTCCACGACCATACTTCTTGTGAAGTGTAGTTGTGATTGCAGCTGTTAGAGTTGTTTTACCGTGGTCAACGTGACCGATTGTACCGATATTCGCATGTTGCTTGGAACGATCAAATTTTTCCTTACCCATTTGAAAATCCTCCTTTGATTTTAAAGAAAATAAGTATATTTTGGATGCCTCAGAGATAGCTAAAAAACCACCTCTGACACAACTATTGCTTACATTAGTATTTATACTTTATAAAAGCGAATAAATCAATTATTCACCTTTATTTTTTTTGATGATTTCTTCAGAAATCGATTTAGGTACTTCTTCATAGTGATCGAAGTGCATGGAGTATGTTCCGCGTCCTTGTGTGTTAGAACGAAGAGATGTTGCATATCCAAACATTTCAGATAGTGGTACGAACGCTTTAACGACTTGAGCGTTACCGCGTGCTTCCATACCTTCTACGCGTCCACGACGAGAAGTTACATCACCCATGATATCTCCAAGGTATTCCTCAGGGATAACAACCTCTACCTTCATCATTGGCTCAAGGATAACTGGCTTACATTTAGAAGCAGCATTCTTAAGTGCCATTGATGCAGCGATTTTGAACGCCATCTCAGAGGAGTCAACGTCATGGTATGAACCATCGAATAATCTTGCTTTAACATCAACAAGTGGGAAACCAGCTAAGACACCATTTTCTAAAGCATCAGATAGACCGGCTTGTACTGCAGGGATGTATTCACGAGGAACAACACCACCGACGATACCGTTCTCGAATTCGAATCCTTTACCTTCTTCGTTAGGTGAGAATTCGATCCAAACGTGTCCGAATTGTCCACGTCCACCAGATTGACGAGCGAACTTACCTTCAACTTTAGCCGTATCACGGAAAGTCTCACGGTAAGATACTTGAGGAGCTCCTACGTTTGCTTCTACTTTGAATTCACGTTTCATACGGTCAACGATGATATCTAAGTGAAGCTCACCCATACCTGCGATGATAACCTGTCCAGTTTCCTGGTCAGTATGCGCACGGAATGTTGGATCTTCCTCTTGAAGTTTTTGTAGAGCAGTAGTCATTTTATCTTGGTCGGCCTTTGATTTAGGCTCAACAGATAGAGAGATAACCGGCTCTGGGAACACCATTGATTCTAGAATAACAAGACTCTTTTCATCACATAGTGTATCTCCAGTACTTGTATCTTTCAGACCAACTGCCGCTGCAATGTCTCCAGCGTAAACAGTAGAGATTTCTTCACGGGAGTTAGCGTGCATTTGCAGGATACGTCCTACGCGCTCACGTTTACCTTTAGAAGAGTTTCTAACGTATGAACCAGAATCTAATGTTCCTGAGTACACACGGAAGAATGTTAATTTACCAACATAAGGGTCAGTTGCAACTTTGAACGCTAATGCAGAGAATGGCGCATCGTCAGCTGATGGACGAGTTACTTCTTCTTCTGTATCAGGAACAAAACCTTTGATATCTTCAACATCTGTTGGTGCTGGAAGATAGTCAATAACTGAGTCAATTAATAATTGAACCCCTTTGTTTTTAAATGCAGATCCACAAACTACCGGGTAGAACTCAACAGTCAGTGTAGCCGCACGGATAGCCGCTTTGATTTCTTCGTTAGAAAGCTCTTCACCTTCTAAGTACTTCATCATAAGCTCTTCATCAAGTTCAGAAACTGCTTCAATTAACTTTCCGCGGTATTCATCAGCTTGATCTTTGTACTCTTCAGGAATGTCACGAGCTTCTGCACGTGTTCCAAGGTCATCTTCATAGAAGTAAGCTTTCATTTCAACTAAGTCGATGATACCTTCGAAATCATCCTCAGCACCGATTGGAAGCTGAATAGGATGCGCATTCGCTTGTAGACGTTCATGAAGTGTCCCAACAGAGTAAAGGAAGTCAGCACCGATTTTGTCCATTTTGTTAACGAACACAACACGGGGAACCCCGTAAGTTGTTGCTTGGCGCCAAACAGTTTCAGTTTGAGGCTCAACACCAGATTGAGCATCAAGTACTGCAACTGCACCATCAAGTACACGCAATGAACGCTCAACTTCAACAGTGAAGTCTACGTGTCCCGGTGTATCGATGATGTTAATACGATGGCCTTTCCATTGAGCTGTTGTCGCAGCAGAAGTGATAGTGATACCACGTTCTTGCTCTTGCTCCATCCAGTCCATTTGAGAAGCACCTTCGTGAGTTTCTCCAATTTTATGGATACGACCTGTATAAAATAGGATACGCTCAGTTGCAGTTGTTTTACCAGCATCGATGTGAGCCATGATACCGATATTACGAGTGTTTTCTAAGGAGAACTCTCTAGGCATGCGGTCTTTCTCCTTCCTTATATGAGAATGGTTTGTTTGTTTAAGATCAGATTACCAACGATAGTGAGCAAACGCTTTGTTCGCTTCAGCCATCTTGTGTGTATCTTCACGCTTCTTAACAGAAGCTCCAGTGTTATTAGCTGCATCAAGGATTTCGTTAGCTAAACGCTCTTCCATTGTCTTCTCACCGCGAAGACGAGAGTAGTTTACTAACCAACGAAGACCTAGTGTAGTACGACGCTCTGGACGCACCTCTACAGGTACTTGATAGTTTGAACCACCAACACGACGAGCTTTAACTTCTAATACCGGCATGATATTTTTTAGAGCTGCATCGAATACTTCCATTGCATCTTTACCTGAACGCTCGCTAATGATATCAAACGCAGCGTATAGTTTCTTTTGAGCTTTACCTCTTTTACCGTCAATCATGATTTTGTTGATTAAACGAGTAACTAATTTTGAATTGTACATTGGATCAGGTAAAACGTCTCTTTTTGCTACAGGACCTTTACGTGGCATGTGATTTCCTCCTTTCAACGAGAAATGAATTTATGATTTTTTTATTATTTTTTAGCGGCTTTAGGGCGCTTAGTTCCGTATTTAGAACGTCCTTGCATACGGCCTTCAACTCCAGCTGTATCAAGCGCACCACGTACGATGTGATAACGTACCCCCGGTAAATCCTTTACACGTCCTCCACGGATAAGAACAACACTGTGCTCTTGAAGGTTATGTCCGATACCAGGAATGTAAGCAGTAACCTCGATTCCATTTGTTAAACGAACACGAGCATATTTACGTAGCGCCGAGTTCGGTTTCTTTGGAGTCATTGTACCAACACGAGTACATACACCACGTTTTTGTGGAGAAGACAAGTTCGTGTGCACTTTCTTAAAGCTGTTATAACCTTTGTTAAGTGCAGGTGACTTTGATTTAGTTGATTTAGACTGACGAGGCTTGCGAACTAATTGGTTAATAGTTGGCATTTTGTTTTCCTCCCTTCTTATTTGGTAAGCCCACACATCCAGGTGGTTCTTTTTTGGGTAAAAGTAAAGTTTTTGCAGATAGCTTCTACAAAAACTATTTTACTGTATAATCGCAACAGCTGCTGCTCCAACATCTATTCCGCACGATTTACCAAGTTTCTTCATGGAATCCACTTTGTTAACCGGTACTTTAAGATCAATAGCGGCTTGAACTACTTTGGCTGTAACTTTGGGATCAGCATCCTCCGCAATAACAACCTCTAGTACATGACCTGTTTTTAGAGCTTTCACTGCTTGCTTTGTTCCTACAATAATTTCTTTAGCCTGCGCTACTTTTTCATAAGACATTTCATATCCTCCAAAGTAACAGGTTATTAATAGGAGCAACCTTGAATATATTATCATCTTAAAATCTCTATGTCAACATAGATTTAAAAGATTTATAAAAGCTAACTCTTAGAACTTATGTTTGAGCAATCAAACACGCCTAAGAGTTAGCCTAAATAGATTACTCTACTGTTACTGTTTCTTCACTAGTATCTTCTGCTAATACCGGCTCTGCCTTGCGGTAACGTTGCATACCTGTACCGGCAGGAACCAATTTACCGATGATAACATTTTCTTTCAATCCAAGTAACTCATCACGTTTTCCTTTAATGGCAGCGTCCGTTAACACACGAGTTGTTTCCTGGAACGATGCTGCTGATAGGAAGGAGTCCGTTTCAAGTGAAGCTTTGGTGATTCCGAGCAGTACAGGACGTCCTGTTGCCGGCAGTTTTCCGCCAAATAGAGCTTTTTCGTTCGCATCTCTGAATTGATGGATGTCCATAAGAGTACCAGGTAGTACCTCTGATTCACCGGCATCAATAACACGAACCTTGCGTAACATTTGACGAACCATAACCTCAACGTGTTTGTCGCCGATTTCAACCCCTTGCATACGGTATACTTTTTGTACCTCACGCAGCAAGTATTCTTGAACGGCTGACACATCACGCACTTTAAGAAGTTCTTTTGGATCGATTGAACCTTCAGTGATTTCCTGACCGCGTACTACTTTATCATTCACAGCGAATTTCAAGCGGGCTGTGTAAGGAGCTGTGTAACTTCTCGTTTCCACATCACCTTGAACGGTAATTTCGTACTGACGATCTTTTCCTTCACTGATGGAGGTAATTACACCATCGATTTCAGAAATAACGGCTTGACCTTTAGGATTACGCGCTTCGAAGATCTCTTGGATACGCGGTAAACCTTGAGTGATATCGTCTCCTGCAACCCCACCAGTATGGAACGTACGCATCGTTAACTGAGTACCCGGTTCCCCGATGGATTGAGCAGCGATGATTCCCACAGCTTCCCCTACTTCGACTTTTTGTCCTGTTGCCAGGTTCGTTCCGTAACATTTCTCACATACACCATGTCTAGTGTTACATGTGAAAGCAGAACGGATCGAAACATGTTCGACACCAGCATCAATGATCGTCTTAGCTAAGTCTTCTGTGATCAGCTGATTTTCTGTGATGATGATTTCATCTGTCTCAGGATGACGTAATGTTTTACGTGAGTAACGACCAAGTAAACGTTCTTCAAGAGGCTCGATGATTTCTGTACCCTCTTTAATGGATCCTACAAGTAGGCCTCTGTCCGTTCCACAGTCTTCTTCACGAACGATTACATCCTGGGCCACATCAACAAGACGACGTGTAAGGTAACCTGAGTCAGCTGTTTTCAGTGCAGTATCGGCAAGACCTTTACGGGCACCATGTGTAGAGATAAAGTACTCAAGAACCGTTAAACCTTCACGGAAACTTGATTTGATCGGTAACTCAATGATACGACCAGCCGGGTTGGCCATCAGTCCACGCATACCAGCAAGCTGAGTAAAGTTAGATGCGTTACCACGGGCACCTGAATCACTCATCATGAAGATCGGGTTGCGTTTATCGAGTGTCGCCATTAATTTACCTTGAATCGTATCTTTCGCAGCACTCCAGATTGAGATAACACGATCGTATCTTTCATCTTCTGTGATAAGACCACGTTTAAATTGTTTTAATACGTTGTCTACTTTACTTTGTGCTTCGATTAAGATTTCTTCTTTTTCCGCTAATACGACGATATCTGCGATACCAACCGTAATACCGGCTTTGGTAGAGTATTTAAATCCTAAGTCTTTCATCTTATCAAGCATACGAGACGTTTCCGTGATAGCAAACTTCTTGAATACTTCCGCAATGATATTCCCTAAGAATCCTTTTTTGAACGGGTTGATTAACTCACGGTTTTGGAATACTTCTTTAACGTCCGTTGACGGATCAACAAAGTAGTTCTCAGGAGTAGCTACTTCCAAGTTCGTTCTTGTTGGTTCGTTAATGAACGGGAATGTATCAGGTAAGATCTCGTTAAAGATTACTTTACCTACCGTTGTTAATAATAGTTGTTTATTTTGCTTCTCTGTGAACGTTTTGTTGTTGATGGTGCTGGCATGGATCGCAATACGGGTATGCAAGTGTACATAACCATTTTGATAAGCAAGAATGACTTCGTTTGCATCATTGAAGATCATACCTTCACCAACAGCATTTTCACGCTCAAGTGTCAGGTAATAGTTACCCAATACCATATCCTGGGACGGAGTAACAACTGGCTTACCGTCCTTCGGATTAAGGATGTTTTGGGCAGCAAGCATCAGCATGCGCGCTTCAGCTTGTGCTTCAGAAGATAGAGGTACGTGAACCGCCATTTGGTCACCATCAAAATCCGCGTTGTATGCAGTACATACAAGTGGGTGAAGACGGATCGCTCTACCTTCGACAAGAGTTGGTTCAAATGCTTGAATACCAAGTCTGTGAAGAGTAGGTGCACGGTTTAAGAGAACTGGATGTTCTTTAATAACCCCTTCTAATACATCCCATACTTCCGGTTGAACGCGTTCGATCTTGCGTTTTGCACTCTTAATATTGTGAGCCAATCCTTTTTCAACAAGTTCTTTCATAACAAATGGTTTGAATAACTCAAGAGCCATTTCTTTAGGAAGACCACATTGATACATCTTAAGGTTAGGTCCAACGACGATTACAGAACGACCTGAATAGTCAACACGTTTACCAAGAAGGTTCTGACGGAAACGACCTTGCTTCCCTTTAAGCATATGTGAAAGGGATTTTAATGGACGGTTACCTGGTCCAGTAACTGGACGTCCGCGGCGGCCATTATCAATTAAAGCGTCGACCGCTTCTTGAAGCATACGCTTCTCGTTTTGAACGATGATACTTGGAGCACCAAGGTCCAATAAACGTTTCAAACGGTTATTACGGTTAATAACACGACGATATAAATCATTTAAGTCAGAAGTTGCAAAGCGTCCACCGTCAAGCTGAACCATCGGGCGAAGCTCTGGAGGAATGACAGGCAGTACATCAAGAATCATCCAATCCGGATCATTTCCTGAGTTTCTGAAAGATTCCACTACTTCTAAACGTTTGATTGCACGGGTACGTCGTTGACCTTGAGCTGTTTTCAGTTCTTCTTTAAGGAAATCAGCTTCTTTATCCAGGTCAATGTCCTGCAGAAGCTTTTTAATCGCTTCAGCCCCCATTGCAGCTTGGAATTTCACTCCGTATTTCTCACGATACGCACGGTACTCTTTCTCAGATAGAAGTTGCTTTCTTTCCAGAGCCGTGTCACCCGGTTCTGTTACAACATAGGAAGCGAAGTAAATAACTTCTTCCAAAGCGCGGGGAGACATGTCTAAAACAAGTCCCATACGGCTTGGGATTCCTTTGAAGTACCAGATGTGGGATACAGGGGCAGCCAGTTCAATGTGACCCATACGTTCACGACGAACTTTAGCCTTTGTTACTTCAACACCACAACGGTCACAAACGACGCCTTTATAACGGACACGCTTGTATTTTCCACAGTGACATTCCCAGTCCTTCGTAGGACCGAAGATACGTTCACAGAACAAACCGTCTTTTTCAGGTTTTAATGTACGATAGTTAATCGTTTCAGGTTTTTTAACCTCCCCGAAAGACCACGAACGGATCTTATCGGGGGAAGCTAAACCAATTTTCATATACTCAAAATTATTTACATCTAGCAAGGGGCCTACCTCCCTTTTAATCTACAGGCTCTAACCCTAATTGCTCTAAATTTATTCTTTTGACCCTACTGTCTCGGATTCTTGTGCATTAGATTCAGAGATATTTAGCGTGTCTGCTTGTTGTACTTCTTCTTCGTCCTCTAAGTCACGCATTTCAATTTCTTCTTCGTTACTAGAGAGGATCTTAACATCCATACCTAAACTTTGAAGCTCTTTGATCAGAACCTTGAATGATTCCGGAACTCCCGGTTCAGGAACGTTTTCACCTTTGACAATGGCTTCGTATGTTTTCACACGACCCACAACATCATCAGACTTAACCGTCAGAATTTCTTGCAGAGTGTAAGCAGCACCATAAGCTTCAAGTGCCCATACCTCCATCTCACCGAAACGCTGTCCACCGAATTGAGCTTTACCACCCAACGGTTGCTGCGTAACAAGTGAATAAGGACCTGTTGAACGTGCGTGAAGTTTGTCGTCGACCATGTGAGCAAGTTTGATCATATACATGATCCCTACTGATACACGGTTATCAAACGGTTCACCTGTTCTACCATCATAAAGAACGGTTTTCGCATCACGTGCCATACCGGCTTCTTCGATGGTTGCCCATACGTCTTCTTCACGCGCTCCATCAAATACCGGTGAAGCGACATGTACACCAAGATATCTTGCTGCCATACCTAAATGAAGTTCAAGCACCTGTCCGATATTCATACGTGATGGTACCCCTAATGGGTTCAACATGATATCGATCGGTGTACCGTCCGGCAAGAACGGCATGTCTTCTTCAGGTAGGATCCTTGAGATAACACCTTTGTTACCGTGACGACCAGCCATTTTGTCACCTTCAGAAATTTTACGCTTCTGAACGATGTATACACGTACAAGCTGGTTAACACCTGGTGGTAATTCATCGCCGTCTTCACGATTGAAGACTTTGACATCGAGGATGATTCCTCCCCCACCATGTGGTACACGAAGAGATGTATCCCGGACTTCACGAGCTTTCTCACCGAAGATTGCATGTAACAGGCGTTCTTCAGCAGTCAACTCCGTTACACCCTTAGGCGTTACTTTACCGACAAGTAAGTCGCCATCTTTTACTTCAGCACCGATGCGGATGATTCCACGCTCATCAAGATTGCGAAGTGCATCTTCACCAACGTTTGGAATATCACGAGTGATTTCTTCAGGTCCTAATTTCGTATCACGGGATTCAGACTCATATTCTTCAATATGAATTGAAGTATATACATCGTCTTTTACAAGACGTTCACTCATGATGATCGCATCTTCATAGTTGTAACCGTCCCAAGTCATGAATCCAACCATTACGTTACGTCCTAAGGCAAGTTCTCCTTTTTCCATCGAAGGACCATCAGCAAGGATTTCTCCTTTAACTACGCGGTCACCTTCACTTACGATCGGACGCTGGTTGTAACATGTACCCTGGTTAGAACGGATGAATTTTTGCATACGATATTTATCGAGGTCACCTTTTACTTCTTGACCGTCGATTTCTTTCACACGACGTACCCAAACTTGTTTCGCTTCAACCTTTTCTACAATACCTTCATATTTACAAATCACAGCTGCACCAGAGTCTTTCGCAGATACGTGTTCCATACCCGTTCCGACAATCGGTGATTCCGGATTCATTAAAGGTACTGCTTGACGCTGCATGTTCGCTCCCATAAGAGCACGGTTAGAGTCATCGTTCTCCAAGAAAGGAATACATGCTGTCGCAGCTGATACTACTTGTTTAGGAGATACATCCATGTAGTCCAGACGTTCACGTTTGATAACCGTGTTTTCTCCACGGAAACGAGCGATGACTTCTTCATCAAGGAATGCTCCGTCATCACCAAGACGCGCGTTTGCTTGTGCCACTACATAGTTATCTTCTTCGTCTGCCGTCAAGTAATCGATGCGATCGGTTACTTTCCCTGAATCAGGGTCAACACGACGATACGGCGTTTCGATAAAGCCGAATTTATTCACTTTCGCAAATGAAGAAAGTGAGTTGATCAGTCCGATGTTTGGTCCCTCAGGCGTTTCAATCGGACACATACGACCATAGTGGGAGTAATGTACGTCACGCACTTCGAATCCTGCACGTTCACGCGTTAATCCACCAGGTCCTAAAGCAGAAAGACGACGTTTGTGCGTTAATTCTGCAAGAGGATTCGTTTGATCCATAAATTGAGACAATTGAGAGCTTCCAAAGAACTCTTTAATTGATGCGATTACCGGACGGATGTTGATCAGTTGCTGAGGTGTGATCGTGTTCGTGTCCTGAATGGACATTCTTTCACGAACTACACGCTCCATACGTGATAAACCGATACGGAATTGGTTTTGAAGCAATTCACCTACCGAACGTAAACGACGGTTACCTAAATGGTCAATATCATCCGTTAGTCCTACTCCATGTAATAAGTTAAAGAAGTAAGAAATAGAAGAGATGATATCTGCAGGTGTAATGTACTTAACCTCTTCTTCAACATACGCATTGCTAATGACATTAATCTCAAATTCTCCCTCTTCGTTAGGAGAATAGATTTTGATAGATTGAAGAACGACGTCTTCTTCTAACACGCCACCAGACTGTTGGTAGTTTTTAAACCCGATGCCATTTTCTAAATAAGGAATAACCTTATCCAGAGCGCGGCGATCAAGAACCGTGCCTTTCTCCGCCAGAATCTCACCCGTTTCCGGATCTGCTAGAGTTTCTGCTAGAGTTTGACCGAATAAACGGTTCTTAATGTGAAGCTTTTTGTTCATTTTGTAACGTCCAACGTTTGCTAAGTCATAACGCTTAGGATCAAAGAAACGAGAAACGAGTAAACTTTTAGCATTTTCTACTGTAGGAGGCTCTCCTGGACGCAGACGCTCGTAAATCTCGAGCAATGCTTTGTCGATACCTTCCGTGTTGTCTTTCTCGAGCGTGTTACGAATGTACTCATTATCACCGATCAAATCGATGATTTCTTGATCAGAGCCAAACCCAAGGGCACGTAAAAGAACCGTTACCGGTAGTTTGCGAGTTCGATCAATTCGCACATATACAACATCTTTCGCATCTGTTTCATACTCAAGCCAAGCTCCGCGGTTTGGTATAACGGTAGCAGTAAACCCTTTCTTTCCGTTCTTATCTACTTTTCCGCTAAAGTAAACACTAGGTGAACGTACTAACTGAGATACGATAACGCGCTCAGCACCATTAATGACAAAAGTACCTGTGTCTGTCATTAATGGGAAGTCACCCATAAATACGTCTTGATCTTTCACTTCTCCTGTTTCCTTGTTCACAAGACGGACTTTCACTCTAAGCGGTGCAGAGTAAGTAACATCTCTTTCCTTTGATTCTTCCACCGAGTACTTTGGCTCTCCCAGACTATAGTCAATAAATTCCAAAGAGAGATTACCAGTGAAGTCCTCAATCGGAGAAATGTCACGGAACATTTCTCTTAACCCCTCATCAAGAAACCATTGATACGAGGAAGTTTGAATTTCGATTAAATTCGGTAATTCTAAAACTTCACTGATACGCGCAAAACTTCTGCGTTGGCGGTGTCGTCCATACTGAACTAGTTGACCTGTCAACTGATTCACCCCTCAAATCAAGCGTTTTGGTTGTGTCTATATGCCTTCAAGTAGGAATGCTACTCTACACAAGACAAAAAGAAAAAGGGTTTTAATGATAAAACCTCATTTTCATATGACGAACTATTATTTTATAATCTTTTCCAATTTATCCAATATGTATACATATGGACATAATACCGGAAAATAATATTTTTGCATTTTATAATGTTATCATAGCAGTAAAGCTACGTCAACGGATTTCTTTTACCGATTTCAAGATGTAGTATCCCTTTTTTCTAGCGACAATTTCTACATTTGAAAACAATTCTTCCATTTTATCCATGGCAGACGGAGCACCTTGTTTCTTCTGAATAACGACCCACAATTCACCATTTTCCTTCAGATAGTCATAACTACTTTCAAGAATCGAATGAACCGTTTCTTTCCCTGCTCTTATCGGCGGGTTCGTTAATACGGCCGCAAATTCCGTTTCAACGACATTCGTATATCGGTCACTTTGATAGATGCTCACATTTTGAACTTTATTCTCTCTAGCATTTTCTTTCGCTAAAGACAACGCTCTCTCATTTACATCAATCATATGAACGATACGATCATCATTTTCTTTCGCTAAAGACAAACCGATTGGACCATACCCACAACCGACATCCAGTAACGGACCCGTTACGCCAGGCAATTCAAACGTTTCAATCAAAGCTCTTGAACCAAAGTCAACTTCCTTCTTCGAGAAAACACCTTGATCCGTTTTGAAACGGAATGCATGCCCTCTCAACTTGAAGGTAATCGTTTGGGGGTCACTCTCTACATCAGGGTTATGAGAATAATAGTGATTAGTCATTATATCATCTCCATCCATTCTTACAAATCGTCTAGTAATCATCATTCCCAACAGAACTGAAGATAACCGACGATTAACATCCATGTTTATATTCTGTTAGAAGCCAGACAAGAAAAAAGCCCGCCAAATATAGCGAGCTTTTCATCTATACAATCATTACTTAACTTCTACGCCAGCTCCAACTTCTTCAAGTTTAGCTTTAAGTTCTTCAGCTTCCTCTTTAGAAATACCTTCTTTAAGAGCTTTTGGAGTGTTATCAACAACTTCTTTCGCTTCTTTAAGGCCAAGACCTGTGATTTCACGAACAACTTTGATAACTTTGATTTTTTGAGATCCAGCGCTCTCAAGGATTACGTCGAATTCAGTTTTTTCTGCAGCAGCTTCTCCGCCACCAGCAGCTACAGCTACAGGTGCAGCAGCAGTTACTCCGAATTCTTCTTCGATTGCTTTAACTAGATCATTTAATTCAAGAACTGACATTTCTTTAATCGCGTCAATGATTTGCTCTTTACTCATTTTAAATTTCCTCCTTGTAATGTGTGCTTAATTTTTATTTAAACGACTTGCTTTAAATTACGCGCCTTGCTCTTCTTTTTGATCTGCAACGGCTTTTGTTGCCAATGCGAAGTTGCGCATTGGTGCTTGAAGCACGCTGAGTAGCATAGAAAGAAGTCCTTCGCGGCTTGGAAGTTCAGCGATTGCTTTAACATCCTCAACTGAAGTGATTGTTCCTTCGATGACACCCGCTTTGATTTCAAGCGCTTCGTGTTCTTTAGCAAAGCTGTTAAGAATCTTTGCAGGTGCAACTACTTCTTCACTGCTGAACGCGATTGCGTTAGGACCAGTTAGGAATTCGTTTAACCCTTCAAGACCAGCTTCTTCAGCCGCACGACGTACCATAGTGTTTTTGTACACTTTGAAGTCGATGCCAGCTTCACGGAGTTGTTTACGAAGCTCAGTTACTTCGGAAACATCAAGACCGCGGTAATCTACAACGATTGTAGATACGCTGTTTTTTAGCTTGTCAGAGATTTCTCCAACGATATGTTTCTTTTGTTCTAGAATGCTGCTCATCATTACACCTCCTGTAGATTGACTGATGAACATTTATACCGTCATCCAATAAAAAATGCCCTTATATCAAGGTAGACATAAGGGCATTGCAAACACGCTATAAGCGGTTATTTTATCGCAATTACCTCGGCAGGGCATTAAGCTCTTAACGAGCACCTACTGTCTACGGTACAAATGTATTCGTTTTTTAACAACAGAACTAATTATAATCACTAGTCCCTAGTAAGTCAATACCAAATTATGCCTTAACTGCGAAAGATGAAGGATCGACTTTAACGCCAGGTCCCATAGTGGAAGTTACAGAAACGTTTTTCATGTAAGTTCCTTTTGCAGCAGCAGGTTTAACTTTAAGCATTGTTTCATACATTGTAGCAAAGTTTTCAACAAGCTTGTCGTTGTCGAATGAAATCTTTCCAACAGGAACATGAACGTTACCTGATTTGTCAGCACGGTATTCAACTTTACCTGCTTTGATTTCATTAACAGCTTTCGTTACGTCGAATGTAACTGTTCCAGTTTTAGGGTTTGGCATTAAACCTTTAGGTCCTAATACACGACCAAGTTTACCAACTTCACCCATCATGTCCGGAGTTGCTACGATTACGTCGAACTCGAACCAACCTTGGTTGATTTTGTTGATAAGTTCTGCATCACCTACGAAATCAGCGCCAGCAGCTTCTGCTTCTTTTGCTTTATCGCCTTTAGCGAATACAAGAACCTTTTGAGTTTTACCAGTTCCGTGTGGAAGTACAACTGCTCCGCGGATTTGCTGGTCGTTTTTACGAGTATCTACACCTAAGCGGAACGCTACTTCAATCGTTGCGTCAAACTTAGCGAAGTTTGTTTTCTTAACTAGTTCGATTGCTTCTTCAACTGAGTAAGCTGTAGTACGATCTACAAGCTTTTGAGCTTCAAGAAACTTTTTACCTTTTTTTGCCATTTTATATTTCCTCCTATATGTGGTTTTAGCGGAATAACCTCCCACGAAATAAGGTTGCGAGTGAAACGTACATTTCATCATCGCAACCTCGTTCAACAGGACCTTTGACGAAGCAGGGATTAGTCTTCGATGACGATACCCATGCTGCGCGCAGTTCCTTCTACCATGCGCATAGCTGATTCAACACTAGCTGCATTTAAGTCAGGCATTTTTGTTTCAGCAATTTCACGTACTTTGTCGCGTTTAAGTGTTGCCACTTTCTTGCTGTTTGGTTCGCCTGAACCAGACTCGATACCAGCTGCTTTCTTAAGTAAAACTGCAGCGGGTGGAGTTTTTGTGATGAATGTAAATGAACGGTCTTCAAATACCGTAATTTCAACAGGAATGATTAAGCCAGCTTGATCTGCTGTACGAGCATTGAATTCCTTACAGAATCCCATGATGTTAACACCTGCTTGACCTAGTGCAGGACCAACTGGTGGAGCTGGATTAGCTTTACCGGCAGGAATCTGCAATTTAACCATTTTGATAACTTTTTTAGCCACGAGACACACCTCCTTAAGTCCGTGATGTGGTTATTGGGTTTTTCACCCTCCCACTCATGTAAAAAATGTCTTTATCAACATAAAGAACGTCTATTAGTTTCAGTATCTCTTTGTGGAGACGCACTGACTTATGAAATAGTACCATTTTTTCAGAATGATTTCAAGTTCTTTTCCATTATAATTTATCAATTTGGGAGAAATCCAGTTCTACCGGGGTATCTCTGCCAAACATATTAACATGGACTTTCACTTTTGCTTTCGCATTATCGATCTCTTCGATTGAACCAGTGAAGTTCGCAAACGGACCTTCGTTTACTTTTACTGTTTCTCCTAATTCGAAGTCGATCTCTACCTTTTTCTCTGTCATGCCCATTTGCTTCAGAAGATTCGTTACTTCTTCGGGCAGTAACGGAGTAGGCTTTGATCCGGATCCAGATGAACCGACAAATCCGGTAACTCCAGGTGTATTACGTACAACATACCAGGAATCATCCGTCATGACGATTTCAACAATCACGTAACCAGGGAATACTTTCTTCTTAACGACTTTCTTCTTACCGTTCTTAAAATCTGTTTCTTCTTCTTCAGGTACGATCACGCGGAAGATTTTGTCTTGCATCCCCATCGTTTCAACACGTTTCTCAAGGTTTGCTTTAACCTTATTCTCGTATCCTGAATAAGTATGAACTACATACCAATTCTTCTCCATTTAATAGGACTAAACGTCCGTCCCTCCTCGCTATTTAAGAATACTCTTTCGCCTTTTTCTCCAAATGAAAAAACCCGTAAAAAGATAACGGGCTCTAAGGTCATGTACTCTATTAACATTCATTATACCATGCTTTTACGGTATATATACAACTAATTCTATGTTTCTCTTACTTAGAACCAATGATCAATCGCATAAGTTCTGAGATGCCCAGGTCAATGACAGCAAAGAAAAGGGCAACAAAAACCACTGTTGTAATAACGGTAATCGTATAGCGTGTTAACTCTTTACGTTTAGGCCAGCTGACCTTTCTCATTTCTGATGCAACATTGCGAAAGAATTTAAACATCCGTTTGTAACCTCCAACTAATATCAATACGCAAGACTTGGTGCTCCACTATTTTGTTTCTTTGTGTAGGGTGTGAGCATTACATGTATTACAGAATTTCTTTAATTCTAATCGAACTGCTTGATTACGATTACCCGGTACACTATAGTTCCTGGAACCACAAACCGTACAAGCAAGTATTAATTTAGTAGTCATATATTCCACCTATACTATCCATAGTAAGTCCTATCAAAAATAACACGACCACCAATTTGTGTCAATATGACTTTACATCGTTATTTCGCGAACTTCCAAGTATCGTTCGAGCTTTCTCTTCACTCGCTGCAAGGCATTGTCGATGGATTTTACATGGCGGTTCAGCTCTTCAGAAATCTCCTGATAGGATTGCCCATCTAAATAAAGAGCCAGGACTTTCCTCTCAAGATCACTTAATAACTGAGCCATCTTGTCTTCCATATTATCGAATTCCTCACGATTGATAATTAGCGCTTCCGGATCCATTACTTTCGCACCTGAAATAACATCTAAGAGCGTTCGGTCTGACTCGTCATCATAAATGGGCTTATCCAATGAAACATACGAATTCAAAGGTATATGCTTCTGTCTCGTGGCTGTCTTAATGGCTGTAATGATTTGTCTTGTGATACAAAGCTCTGCAAACGCTTTAAAAGAGGTCAGCTTGTCCTCCTTATAATCACGGATCGCTTTGTATAATCCGATCATACCCTCCTGGACGATATCTTCCTTATCTGCTCCAATTAAGAAATACGAGCGGGCTTTCGCTCTAACAAAATTACGATATTTCCTGATTAAAAAATCTAACGCTTCGCTGTGACCCTGATGGACGGCTTCTATTATCTCTTCATCATCCATGCCTTCTAATCGATTATCAAATGCTTCTGTCCTGGTGATATTGCTCACACACATCCCCCCGCGCAAAACAATAGATAGAAATATTATACATTACAGAAAATTCAATCGTCAACCTCTCATTGTTCCCCGCGGCGCCATTTTTCGAAAATTTCAGCAACTTCATCTGATAATTGGATCTTGGAAGCCGGCCTTTTATCACTTGAATTCCGTACTTTTCTTTCAATCTTTTTTTCGATGACTTTTACTTCCGTCAGAAGCTCCCTTGCTGATTTACGGAGGGCTCCCTGGCCAAAGATCGCCCATTGCTCCGTGAAATCAGAAGTCGCTACATGTATTTGAGTTTTAATATTACTCAACTCAATGGCTAATTTTTCAATTCGTTCGTCCGCTGTTTCATTTTCTTTCGTGAAAATGACTTCTACCTTATAATTTCTATATTTACGGGCAATTCCCTGAACGTAATAAGCATCAAAAACGACAATGACCCGGTAGCCGGTATATCCTTGATATTCTGCCATTAGTTCTACAAGGCGATCTCTCGCTGCGGCCAAATCCTTATGTTTCAACTCATTCAGCTCTGACCAGGCACCGATTATGTTATAGCCGTCCACAAGGAGAATATCCATGTCTCTCTATTCTCCCAACGGGTGGCGTTTACGATAGACCTCATACATTAAAATACTAGCTGCCACCGAAGCGTTTAATGATGTTACATGACCGACCATTGGCAACTGAACAAGGAAATCACATTTATCTCTAAGTATTCGGCTCATCCCTTTACCTTCACTACCGATAATTAAGCCGATAGGCAGCGTACCATCCAATTGGCGGAAATCCTGCTTTCCTTTCGCATCCGTTCCTGCCACCCATACACCACGTTCTTTCAGTTCATCAACCGCTCTGGACAGATTGGTTACCCGTGCAACCGGAATGTGCTCAATGGCACCCGTTGATGCTTTCGCTACCGTTGACGTCAGCCCCACTGCTCTCCTCTTCGGGATGATGATTCCATGGGCACCAGCAGCATCCGCTGTTCTCATGATCGAACCCAGGTTATGAGGATCCTCTAATTCATCCAGGATCAGTATGAATGGATCTTCACCTTTTTGTTCGGCCCTATGAAACAAATCATCGATTTCCGCATACTGATAAGCAGCTACAGAGGCCACGACCCCTTGATGATTTTCCGCTACCATTTGTTCTATCTTCTTCTTCGGGACGTATTGAACCATCACATTCGATTCCTTGGCAAGTCCAACAATTTGCTGGATGGAGCCTTTCTGAGAACCTTCTGCAATCCAAATCTTATTGATATCCCTTCCTGACTTCAATGCTTCCATAACCGGATTTCTTCCTCCGATAAAATCTTTACTCATTTCTTCTCCTCCTTTCCCGCCTGGGCTTGTTCAAATATCATCTTCAACAGTTCTTCTAATCGCTCTGTACGATTAAGTAAAAACAAATATCCAATAAGCGCCTCAAAAGCAGTGCTGTGTTTATACGTTTGTACATCCGTGTTTTTTGGAGTTGTCCCGGATTTCGCATTCCGGCCGCGCTTGACAATCGAAATCTCTTCTTCCGTTAAGACGTCCTGATCGAACAACGTTCTGAGAATAGCCGCTTGAGCTTTAGCAGACACATACTTCGTCGCGGCTCTGTGCAGCTGATTCGGTTTGATCTTTCCTTTGGTTAAGAGGAGCTGCCGTACATACGTTTCATATACAGCATCCCCCATATAAGCAAGTGCAAGTGCATTGATTTGTTTCGCATCGATTTGTTCATTTATCTCGTGAAGCATTAAGACCCTCTTTTCCAGCGAATGCCTTGAGGAGTATCTTCCAGGATGATATTCATCTCTTTTAATGTGTCACGAATTTCATCTGCTAATTGGAAGTTCCGATCTTTACGTGCCTGAACGCGTTTCTCGATCAGTTCTTCCACTTCCTCGTCCAACAGTTCTGCTTCCTGAAGGCTTAGCCCCAGGACAGAGAAGAAGTCTTCGAATTGGCTTAAAAACGTATCAATTACTTCTGTAGCTGTATTTTTCTCCATCAAATAATAATTGGCTTGCTTGGATAATTCGAATAATACGGAAATTCCGTTGGCTGTGTTAAAATCATCATCCATTTCAGAGATGAACTGCGCTTTTAACTCAGCGATTTTGTCCAGCCATTCCCGGTTGTTATCCGTTAAGTCTGTACTCGATTCCTTACGGTGCTTCAAGTTCTCATAAGCAGTCTTAATTCTATCTAAAGCGGACTCTGCATTTTGAAGAAGCTCTAAATTGTAGTTGATAGGATGACGGTAATGAACAGATAGCATAAAGAAACGAAGGACTTGTGGATCCTGTTCTTTAATGATGTCATGAACCAATACAAAATTCCCAAGTGATTTAGACATTTTCTCATTATCAATATTAATATATCCATTGTGCATCCAGTACTTAGCGAATGGCTTACCTGTAAGTGCTTCTGATTGTGCGATTTCATTCTCGTGATGAGGGAAGGTTAAATCCTGGCCCCCGGCGTGAATATCGATGGTATCCCCCAAGTAGCGCTTTGCCATGGCAGAGCACTCAATATGCCAGCCGGGACGGCCTTCACCCCAAGGACTTTCCCAAGAAATTTCCCCTTCTTTCGCTGCTTTCCATAATACGAAATCAAGAGCATCTTCTTTTTTATCCCCTACATCTATGCGGGCGCCTGCTTTAAGCTCATCGATCGGCTGATGAGAAAGCTTGCCGTAGCCATCAAACTTTCTTGTACGATAATAAACGTCGCCTTGTGATTCGTAAGCAAACCCTTTTTCAACAAGAGCAGAGATGAAATCAATGATGGTATCAATATTGTCTGTTACAGTCGGATGAACATCCGCTTTCTTGCACCCAAGTGCTCCGGTATCTTCAAAGTACGCCTGGATAAAGCGCTGGGAAACCGTCGGAACATCCATTCCCAGCTCCTTTGCCGCCCGAATCAATTTATCATCCACATCTGTAAAATTAGAGACAAAGTGAACATCAAAGCCTCTGTATTCCAAATAGCGTCTCACCGTATCGAAGACAATGGCCGGGCGTGCATTTCCTATATGAATATAGTTATAAACCGTCGGCCCGCACACATACATTTTGACTTTACCCTCTTCCAGGGGTTTGAATTCCTCTTTTTTTCTTGTCAATGTGTTATATAAACGAATCGTCAATATGATCGACTCCTTCCTTCGTATTCCCTTAATAATGATTTTACCTCGTTCAATTCCATTTCCAGTTGCTTCATACGATCATTCATCGGATCCGGGAGGTCACAGTGATTCAGATCCTTCTGTATCTTGACGCCATCCTGAATGACGACCTTCCCCGGAATACCGACGACGGTTGAGTTTGGAGGAACATCTTTCAGCACGACCGATCCAGCCCCTACTTTAGAATTTTCCCCAACTACAATCGATCCTAATACTTTCGCTCCCGTGGCGATAAGGGCATTATCCTGAATCGTAGGATGCCGCTTCCCTTTTTCTTTGCCTGTTCCACCAAGGGTCACCCCTTGAAAGAGCGTAACATTATCTCCGATTTCACACGTTTCACCAATCACGACTCCCATACCATGATCAATGAAGAATCGGCGGCCGATCTTTGCCCCTGGGTGAATCTCAACCCCAGTGAAAAAGCGGCTTACCTGTGAAATAACGCGAGCAATAAAAAAGAATTTCCTTTTGAAAAAAGCATGGGCTATGCGGTGGGCCCATATGGCATGAAGACCCGAATACGTAAGGATGACCTCGAGATAATTCCTCGCAGCCGGATCCTGATCAAACACTACTTCTATATCTTCCCTAAATGACTTAAACATTCGGATCCCCTCTCTCAAAAAAATTGGACAATCAGAAAAGCGTAAGGGCTTCGTCCAGAGGCGACAAGCATAAGGCGAGCCCACCGGAAAGGCGATCTTTGCCTTTTTAGTGGGATTGACTTATGACCTCGAGCCTCTAGCCGCTGGAGCTGGATGAAATAAAAGCGCTGGCGGCTTGGTCAGACAATAAAAAAACGCCTCTGTCAATAATCTGACAGAGACGCTTAGGTAGCGCGGTTCCACTCTGATTGAGAAGAAAATATCCTTCTCCAACTCGAATCCTGTTAACGGTAGGAAACCGCCTTTACCTACTATATTTCAGTAACGGGCTCAGAGGTGCATTTCAGAATCGGAGGGGCTTAAACCACTTTCAGCCGGTGATGGTTCTCTCTACTAAGCATCCTTTTCTTACTTCTCCTCATCAACGCGATATCATTTATTGTGATACTCTTACTATATTACATAACATCCAAAATGTTAACCTAAAAGACTTTGCAGACGGTGTTTAACGGTATTTTTCCCTAAAAGCTCAATCGCATTCGGTAATTCAGGACCATGCGTCTGACCTGTTACCGCTACACGGATTGGCATAAACAGCTTCTTCCCTTTATGACCAGTAGACTTTTGCACCGCTTTGATCGACGATTTAATTTCCGCTGCTTCATAATTTTCAAGAGCTTCAATCTCGTTCAAGAAAGCCTGAAGTACTTCAGGGACCTGCTCCTCTTCCAACACCGCTTTGGCATCCTCGTCATATTCAAGATCTGCCTTGAAGAACATTTCAGACAGTTCCACGATTTCAGCACCGAAGCTCATTTGCTCCTGGTATAAAGAAATGACGCGACTTGCCCATTCACGCTGCTCGTCAGACATTTTCTCATCCAGTTTACCCGCACTGATTAAGTGAGGAAGGGATAGCTCCACAACTTGACTTAAGTCAAGATTCTTCATGTACTGATTGTTCATCCATGTAAGCTTTTGATTATCAAACAGAGCAGAAGAAGTCGATAGACGCTCAGGGTCAAAGATTTCAATAAACTCTTCTTTAGAAAATAGCTCTTCTTCTCCTTTTGGAGACCAGCCCAGTAACGCAATGAAGTTGAATAAAGCTTCAGGTAAATAACCTAACGCTTCGTATTGCTCGATGAACTGAATGATACTTTCATCACGCTTACTAAGCTTTTTACGGCTTTCATTAACGATTAATGTCATATGTCCATAAACAGGTGCTTCCCACCCAAAAGCTTCAAAAATCATCAATTGCTTTGGTGTATTGGAAATATGATCTTCCCCGCGTAGAACGTGTGAAATCTTCATCAAGTAATCATCTACCGCAACGGCAAAGTTATACGTTGGTGTACCGTCTTTTTTCGCAATGACAAAGTCACCGATGCCATCTGATTCAAATGACACATCTTCTTTCACGATATCATTGAAAGTATATACTTTCCCTGCAGGCACACGGAAACGAATGCTCGGTTGACGCCCTTCTGCAGCTAATCTCTCTTGATCTTCTTGTGTCAAGTTGCGGCATTTACCGGAATAGCGGGGCATTTGACCGGATGCTGATTGTGCTTCACGTTCCGCTTCCAGCTCTTCTTCCGTACAGTAGCATTTATACGCTTGACCACTTTCTAACAGCTCACTTAAATACTGCTCATAAATATGATTACGCTCTGATTGGCGATAGGGGCCATAGTCACCAGGCATATCTACGCTTTCGTCCCAATCAATTCCAAGCCACTGAAGATATTTAAGCTGACTTTCTTCTCCGCCTTCAATATTACGTTTCTTATCCGTGTCTTCAATACGGATGATGAACTTTCCACCTACACTGCGAGCGTATAAGTAATTAAATAAAGCGGTTCTTGCATTCCCAATATGTAAATGACCCGTTGGACTTGGAGCATAACGGACGCGTACTTCTTTTGTCATTTGGTTTCCTCCTCTATGATTCCTGCATTAAAGTCTATGACCTATTTTAACACCGTTATGAAAGGGAATAAAGCAGATTTCTCCCCTTACTTCTTTTTGATCAACACGGTTGTCTGCGCTGCGATCCCTTCGCCTCTCCCGGTAAAACCAAGCTGCTCAGAGGTTGTGGCTTTTACATTCACTTGCGTAATATCCGCTTCCAATAACGTTGCAATGCTTTGTCTCATTGCATCAATATAAGGAGCCATCTTCGGTTTCTGCGCAATGATCGTGCAATCGATATTCCCTAATTCATACCCTTGCTCTTTCACAAGAGCCCATACATGCTCTAGAAGCTTAGCTGAATCTGCATCCTTGAACTCAGGGTCTGTGTCTGGAAAATGCTTGCCGATATCCCCTGCTGCAACAGCCCCCAAACACGCATCCGCTACAGCATGTAATAGTACATCAGCGTCTGAATGACCTAATAATCCTTTTTCATATGGTATCGTTATGCCCCCCATAATAAGAGGTCTCTCTTCTACTAATTGATGAACATCAAATCCTTGTCCGATCCTAAACATGGTTGTCTCCTCCACTCATTTCCTCTTGCTTCTTCAAAATCGCCTCAGCAAAATATAAGTCCTCAGGTGTTGTCAGTTTAATATTGTCATAATCACTTTCTACGACAGCAACCTCAACATCCATTCGTTCCACTAGAGAAGCATCGTCTGTTCCAAGAAAACCATCTTGCTCCGCTTCCCCGTGTGCTCTTTTCAACAATGAAACACGAAAAGCTTGTGGAGTTTGAACCATCCACAAGCTTGAGCGTTCAATCGTTTCCTCGACTTCCCCATCCAGTACTTTTTTAATCGTATCTTTAACAGGAACAGCAGCAATGGCGGCTCCTGCAAAATGAGTTTTCTCTACTAATTGGTGAATCGTGGATTCTTTAATAAATGGTCTTGCCCCGTCGTGTACAAGAACAATTTCATGATCAACCTCAAGCAATGCATTGTATACACTATGCTGTCGTTCCTTCCCGCCATCTACAAGCTTAACGACCTTTGTGATACCAAAACGGTCTAATAAACCTTTGAACTCATTTCGCTCCGATGGATGAATCGCTAAATAGATTCCCTGACAAAGGGAGTCATGCTCAAAGACCCGAAGTGTATGAATAATGACTGGACAGCTATTCAGCTCGAGGAGCAGTTTGTTCTTGCCCGCTTTCATTCGTTTCCCTTGCCCTGCAGCAGGAATGACAACTTCATATTCCATACGATAACTCCTTTAACTCTCTAGTAATACTATTTATTATACCTTACTGAATCAATAGAGTCAGGGCAATGATTACTTATAAAGCTTTTTCTAATTGTTTGGGCTTGGCAAAGATCATCCGGCCAGCAGAGGTTTGAAGCACAGATGTTACCAGTACATCGATGTACTTGCCGATATAATTGCGTCCTTCTTCTACAACGATCATCGTACCATCATCGAGATACGCGATCCCTTGGTTATGTTCTTTCCCATCTTTGATGACCTGAACCTTCAATTCTTCTCCAGGCAATACAACCGGCTTAACGGCGTTAGCTAAATCATTGATATTCAATACTTGTACACCTTGAAGATCACACACTTTATTCAAGTTGAAATCATTCGTTACAACGATCCCATTCGTAAGCTTAGCTAATTTCACCAGCTTCGAATCAACTTCCTGAATTTCCTCGAAGTCACCTTCATAAATCTGAACCTCAACAGGAAGCTCCTTTTGAATTCGATTCAGGATATCAAGCCCTCGTCGTCCGCGGTTTCGTTTCAACACGTCTGAAGAATCCGCAATATGCTGAAGCTCTTCCAGCACGAACTGTGGGATCACGACAATTCCTTCTAAGAATCCAGTTTGACAGATATCTGCGATACGACCATCGATAATCACACTCGTATCCAGTATCTTCAGGGTTTTCACACCCGCTTCATCAGAATCTTCGTCAGTCCCTTTTTTCTTGCCTCTATTTGTAGTACCAAACAGACTGACCAGCTCATCCCTTTTCTTAAAGCCAACTTGAAATCCTAAATATCCAAGAATCAACGTTAATAGAATCGGAACCACTGTGTTGACAATCGGGATCTCCATTTGATTGAAAGGAATCCCAAACAGATACGCAACAAAAAGACCGATAATAAGTCCTAAACTGCCAAATAACAGATCCGTTACTGGAGCTTTTACTAAACTATCTTCAAACCACTTGACGAAATTGACGACATACTCGACTGCCCAAAACGTAAGAATATAAAAAATAATGGCACCAAATATAGCAGTCATATAAGGGTTATTAATTAAAGGAATGTCTGATAAATTTATGACGGTAAATAATTCGGGAAGCAGAAATATCCCCAGTGTTCCCCCGACGATAAGGAAGCACGCTTGAACGATTTTTTTTAACATTCCCTCACCTCCTCCTATTCATTATAAACAATTTGCTATTTTTGAAACGTCTTAGCCCTTGAAAATTTTAAATTTAATACTATGGAAACCATTTTGATATACTTATCCCATTTTACTAGCTTCCTTAAGTGAAGGCTAACATGTCTCATAATGACTGTCAATTTTTTGAAAATGCTTCAATTATCCCATATATGGCAAATACAGGACCACATACCTATAACTGTCGATCGGCAAACGTTTGTTCTTTGATCAGTTTTAATCCCTCTTTGATTTTCCGTGCCCTGACCTCTCCTATTCCTTCCACTTCATCCAAATCATCCACTGAAGCACTCACTACATGAGGGAGGGTTTCGAACCTGGTAATAAGGTTTTCGATGATCACAATCGGTAAACGCGGGATCTTATTCAACACGCGATATCCTCTTGGATAGATGGCATCATCGTGATGAACATACCCATGATAGCCTAATAATTTTAATAGGACATTATCCTCTAATACCTCTGAATGGACAAGCTCCTGAAATTTATAGAGTAGTTCGAACGGCTTTATATTTCTTTCCTGGGAATAATCCCTTATAATGAGCATCGCCTCATCTTCAATATCTGCCAATAGCTCATTCATCTGAAGGCGTATCAATCTTCCTTCGACACCCAGCTCGCTTAAATAGGTCAATAACTCGTTCTTAATTCTTAATACCATTTCGAATCTGTGAAGAACTTGCAGTAGGTCGCTTTGTGTCACAAGCTCCTCAAACTCCAGCACCGATAAATTAGAAATGCTCTGATCCAGAACCACCTTATACTTCTCCAATGTTTGAATCGCCTGGTTGGCCTTCGTCAAGATGACAGAGATGTCCTTTAATGCATATCGAAAGTTACCTTGATACAGGGTGATGACGTTCCTCCGTTGAGAGATGGCGATGACAAGGGCATTGGTTTGTCTTGCAACCCGTTCAGCCGTACGGTGCCTCATTCCGGTTTCAGTGGAAGGAACGTACACATCGGGAGCCAACTGGGCATTGGCCAAAATAATCTTCGTACCCGCTTCATTCAGGATGATGGCCCCATCCATCTTGGCCAGCTCATATAGATAGCTAGGAGAAAAAGCGCAATTGATATGAAATCCGCCGTCCAGTACAGATTTCACCTTATCATTGTAGCCAACAACAATGAGCCCTCCTGTATTGGCTCTCAGCACATTATCAATACCATCCCTGATCGGGGCACCAGGAGCAACGAATTGTAAAATATCTGACATGGACTTCTCTCTTGCCTTCTTATCTTCCATTTCCTATCCTCCTAAAATAATAGCCAGCGCTTCATTTATATTTGATACTCCTGTGACTTCTATATCAGTAGGCGGATGCCACCCACTTAAGTTATTTTGGGGAATAATCACACGTTTAAAACCTAATTTAGCCGCTTCCTGGACACGTTGCTCAATCCTCGAAACCCTTCTTATTTCACCTGTCAAACCAACTTCTCCAATGATACAATCGTGGGCCCTTGACGCTTTATCACGAAAGCTCGACGCAATACTCGCTGCAACGGCCAAATCAATCGCCGGTTCATCCAGTTTCACTCCACCTGCCACTTTCAGATAGGCATCCTGCTGCTGCAATAGCATTCCTGCCCGTTTCTCCAATACGGCCATGATGAGTGAAACCCGGCTATGATCAATCCCCGTCGCCATTCGTCGTGGGTTGTTGAAGCTTGTTGGAGTGACAAGAGCTTGTATCTCTACTAGAACAGGTCTTGTACCCTCCATGGAAGCAACGACCGTTGAGCCTGCCGCGCCTTGGGAGCGCTCCTCCAGGAATATCTCAGAAGGATTTGCGACTTCCTCCAGACCAAGCTCTTTCATTTCAAAAATCCCCATCTCATTCGTCGATCCAAAGCGGTTCTTCACGGCTCTTAAAATACGATACGAATGATGACGTTCCCCTTCAAAATACAGCACGGTATCAACCATATGCTCCAATAAACGAGGCCCTGCAATCGATCCTTCTTTTGTAACATGCCCTACGATAAAGATGGCGACGCCTTTTGTTTTCCCTATTCTCATTAATTCCGCTGTACATTCCCTTACCTGAGAAACACTGCCTGGAGCAGAGGTCACTTCAGGGTGAAAAATCGTTTGAATCGAATCGATGATGACAAAATCAGGTGAGATCTGTTCAATCGTCTGATGAATCAATTCAAGATTTGTTTCTGCAAATATATATAGATCATCGGATTTCACATGTAATCGATCTGCCCGAAGTTTTGTTTGCTTGATGGATTCTTCACCGGATATATATAAAACCTTCTGCTTTTGATCAGCCAGCTGAGCTGAAACCTGTAGCAATAAAGTAGATTTACCAATGCCCGGATCTCCACCGATCAATACGAGGGATCCCGGAACGACTCCCCCACCCAATACCCGATTCAGCTCTTTCGACTCGGTCAATACTCTTGGTTCTTGCTTTGTTTCGATTGAGATAAGCTTCTCTGCTTTAGTTGGCCCGCTATTTTCAGAATGCATAAACGATCCACGAGGCTTCTTCCCGGTCATCTCAACCTCTTCCACCATCGTGTTCCACTCGTTACACCCCGGACATTTCCCCATCCATTTAGCAGACTCATATCCACATGATGAACATACAAACTTTGTCTTTTTCTTTGCCAATCTATTCTTCTCCTCTTTTACTCTATTTGTACTCTAATCATTCCATGAAAATACCCTTTTGGAATGATTGTATCGGTTTTATGTAATGGTTACAAGAAAAGCGGAGCCGGCTTGTTTAGAGGCGACAAGCATAAGACGAATCAACCGGAAAGGCGCTCTTTGCCTTTTTGGTTGATTTGACTTATGACCTCGAGCCTCTAGCCGGCGGAGCTAGACAATAAGAAAAGCGGAGCCGGCTTGCTCAGAGGCGACAAGCATAAGACGAATCAACCGGAAAGGTGCTCTTTGCCTTTTTGGTTGATTTGACTTATGACCTCGAGCCTCTAGCCGGCGGAGCTAGACAATAAGAAAAGCGGAGCCGGCTTGCTTAGAGGCGACAAGAATCCCTCGTAAAGCCATATTATGATAAAAGAGGTACACGAAAAACATATACGTGTACCTCCTTTTCTAGCGATTGTATTAAGTAGGAGTATTTGCTGCTTCTTCTTCTTTTACCTTCACAACAAACTCACTATTTTCTACATCGATCAATATATTCTGTCCTGTCAGCACCTTGCCTCTTAACAGCTCTTCTGACAGTTTATCCTCTACATGTTTCTGAATGGCACGACGCAGTGGACGCGCACCGTATTCAGGATCGAATCCTTCATCTGCTATTTTTTCTTTAGCAGCAGCTGAAAGCTCTAAATGAATATCCTGCTCTTTCAAGCGAGTTGTCAATTGGTTGGACATCAAGGTCACAATCTCTTTTAAGTGATCTTTTTCAAGGGAATGGAACACAATGATTTCATCGATACGGTTAAGGAACTCTGGTCGGAACGCTCGTTTTAGCTCCTCCATTACCTTGCCTTTCATATCCTTATAATCCTGTTTTCCATCTTGAATATTGAACCCAACATATTTATTGCTCTTAAGGGACTGGGCACCAACGTTAGATGTCATAATTAACACTGTGTTTCTAAAGTCTACCGTTCTTCCTTTAGAATCCGTCAAACGACCGTCTTCCAACACTTGCAGAAGGATGTTAAATACATCAGGGTGTGCTTTTTCAATTTCATCCAATAGAACGACGGAATATGGTTTGCGGCGAACTTTCTCCGTTAACTGGCCGCCTTCTTCATATCCTACATACCCTGGAGGAGAACCTACTAAACGGGAAGTTGAATGTTTCTCCATGTACTCCGACATATCAATACGGATCATGGCATCCTCGTCACCGAACATGGATTCCGCCAGCGCACGGGCAAGTTCTGTTTTCCCTACACCAGTCGGTCCTAAGAAGATGAAGGAACCGATTGGGCGCTTCGGATCTTTCAGGCCGGCTCTTGCTCGACGGACGGCTTTTGATACTGCTACGACAGCTTCGGATTGACCGATGACTCTGGAATGTAGGATCTCTTCCAGCTTTAGTAATCGATCCGTCTCAGTCTGAGCAAGCTTCGATACCGGTACTCCCGTCCAGTTCGATACAACTTTCGCAATATCTTCAACGGTCACTTCTGTATTTTCCTGGCCTTGCTTTTCTTTCCATGTGTTCTTCGTTTCTTCCAGCTCTTCACGAAGTTTCTGCTCTGAATCTCTTAGAGAAGCTGCCTTTTCAAACTCTTGACTTTGAACCGCTGCATCCTTCTCTTTGCGGATTTCTTCCAGCTTGGCTTCAAGCTCTTTCAAGTTTGGCGGCGTTGTATAAGAACGTAAGCGCACTTTAGAGCCAGCTTCATCAATTAAATCGATCGCCTTATCCGGTAAGAAGCGGTCTGAGATATAGCGATCAGAAAATTTCACTGCCGCATCAATCGCTTCATCTGTAATCGACACACGGTGATGGGCTTCATAGCGATCACGTAAACCTTTAAGAATCTGAATGGACTCTTCTGCCGTTGGTTCATTGACTTGGATTGGTTGGAAACGGCGCTCTAACGCAGCATCCTTTTCAATATATTTTCGGTACTCATCTAATGTCGTTGCACCGATACACTGTAATTCACCGCGAGCAAGAGATGGTTTTAAGATGTTTGAGGCATCAATGGCACCTTCAGCCCCACCTGCTCCAATTAATGTATGAAGTTCATCGATAAACAGGATGATGTTACCTGCTTGACGGATTTCATCCATTACTTTCTTTAATCGATCCTCGAACTCACCACGATATTTCGTACCGGCTACCACTGTACCCATATCCAGTGTCATCACTCGTTTGTCCCGGAGAATTTCAGGAACTTCATTGGCAATGATCTGCTGGGCAAGACCTTCTGCAATCGCGGTCTTACCTACACCAGGCTCACCGATCAGAACCGGGTTATTCTTCGTACGTCGACTTAGCACTTCAATGACACGCTGAATTTCTTTGCTTCGTCCGATTACCGGATCTAAGCTGCCTTCACGGGCAATCGCCGTCAAGTCACGGGCTAAGCTATCAAGGGTAGGCGTATTGGCATTTGCATTGCCCCCTCCCTGGTGGTTACTTGAATCATTGCTGCCAAGTAACTGCAATACCTGCTGTCTTGCTTTATTTAAGCTGACTCCAAGATTACCAAGCACACGGGCGGCTACTCCTTCACCTTCACGAATCAACCCTAGTAAAATATGTTCCGTTCCTACATATGAGTGACCCAATTTACGAGCCTCATCCATAGAAAGCTCAATCACTTTCTTCGCTCGGGGTGTATAATGGATCGTTTGAGATTTCTCGGTACCTTTTCCGATTAATCCCTCCACTTCTTTCTGAATCTTTTCAGGGCTCAGTCCCAACGCCGTAAGTGCTTTAGCGGCAATCCCTTCACCTTCGCGGACAAGTCCCAATAAAATATGTTCAGTACCAATATTACTGTGCGCCAGACGAATAGCTTCTTCTTGAGCTAATGCCAATACCTTTTGTGCTCTTTCTGTAAATCGACCAAACATCATATTATTTTTCCTCCTCACATGTATCCTTATCTAACTTAATTCGCTCCCGAATCAAAGAAGACCTTCTTATATCTCTTTCATTTGGTCTCAATGGACCTCCAGAATATTGTTGTAAAAATCCAGGTTGGGTTAAAATCATTAGTTCATTCAATATATTCTTAGATATAACTTTGATGTATCCTAAATCAATTCCAAGTCTGACATCCGATAAACACTTCGCTGCTTCCTTGGACTCAATAATTCTACTATGCTCCAACACGCCAAGTGAACGAAAGATCCTATCTTCTAATTGTATGTTAGACGTTTTAACTAATGCGTCCCGTGCCGAGTGTTCTTTATCAATGATCTGCTTCACGACGCTCAATAAATCTTCCACGATATCTTCTTCAGATTTACCAAGTGTCGTTTGATTCGAAATCTGAAAAATGTTCCCTAACGCTTCGCTGCCTTCTCCATAAATCCCTCTAACCACCAGACCTAATTGGTTAATGGCAGGAATGATCCGATTTAATTGCTGGGTCAGAACCAGACCAGGCAAGTGCATCATCACGGAAGCTCGAAGCCCAGTCCCCACATTAGTGGGGCAAGTCGTTAAATATCCATGTTTCTCATCAAAAGCAACATCAAATTCACTCTCAAACCAATCATCGATCTGATTCGCTCTCTGTAAAGCTTCCTTCAATTGCAATCCTGGATATAAACACTGTATTCGAATGTGGTCCTCTTCGTTTACCATTATGCTAATATCTTCTTCATTGGATAGAAGGACAGCTCCATGATTTGTGTCTTCCGCTAAGTTAGGACTAATAAGGTGTTTCTCCATCAATACCCTCTTTTGGAGAGGCTGAATCTCACTTGTAGGTAAAAATTCTAATTCTCCTAAATTCTTTGGGTATAAAGAGAGCTTATCCTTGACGCGATCAACGATCTCTTTAGCTTCTTCAGAAGAATATAAAGTGGAAAAGCGAAAGTCCGTCATGTTTCTAGCGAGCCGGATCCGAGAACTAAGGACAATATCTGAATTCGGTCCTTCTTCATTCATCCAGGAGCTAACGGCATTTTGTAAAAACTTCTCCAGACTCATCCTTTATCTCCCCCCTCTTTTTGAACATCTTTCTCCAGGGAGCGAATTTCGTCTCGTATCTCTGCTGCTTTTTCGAACTCTTCATCCGCAATCATCGTTTGCAGATCCGATTTCAACTGCTGAATCTTCTTCTTGATGTGAATGGCTCCACCCATGCGTTCCGGAACCTTCCCGTGGTGCTCAACATTCCCACTATGAACACGCTTTAAAAGAGGAGTAAGTTCATCTTTAAACGTTTCATAACAATGGGCACAGCCGAAGCGTCCTACATTAATGAATTGCTGAAAAGTCATTTTACACTTTTCACACTGTAAAACCTCTGTCTTAGGAATTTCCGTTTCTTTTGCCTGCTTAAATGCAGGGGCTATATTAAGAAGACCTGCCAATAGATTGTTCACAGAGAACCCTGAAGAAGAATCAAACATAAACATTTCACCCTTATCCTGAGCGCATTGTTCACATAAATGAACCTCTGTCTTTTCCCCATTTATCACCTTGGTAAAATGAAGGGTTGCAGGTCTTTCATTACACTCTTGACAAACCATCCTACTCACCTCTCAAAACTTACTCATATTTCAATGTATCCAGCATGGCCCTGAGCATTCTTCCCCTCAATACATCCCGTTCAGGTAAATCTACCATGATCACCGAACGGTCCATTACGCTCAGCATAATCTTCGCTTCCCTCTCAGAAATAATATCCTCTTCCACTAATCGAAACACAATATCAGCCGCCGTATTCTGACTGATGGTTTGTGTTATTAAAGCTACTAGCTGGTCAATAAGATGAACTTGATCGTGGGCCTTAACCTTCATGATTCGGATGTAACCCCCGCCACCTCGTTTACTTTCTACTACATACCCTCGTTCTATCGTGAACCGGGTATTGATCACATAATTAATTTGAGAAGGAACACATTGAAACTTATCAGCAATCTCGCTTCTTTTAATCTCGACTATCTCACTTTCACTCAGTTCTAAAACATTCTTTAAATAACGTTCAATGATGTCGGATATGTTCCTCATCAAACCTCCTCCTCATTTTGACTTTGACTATATTTGACTATAATTATACAACCGTGTTTTAAACTTTGCAATTATGAAGTATGACCTTAGAAGTTTTCCTGTTTTAGGAAAGTTTTAAACGTGGGAATGTGAGATTGTTGGATAGAAATAAGGAATTGGGGCATTGGGAGTGTGGTGTTTTGTTTGGGAAGTGTGCGGGGGTATGGGACGGGAGTTGATTATAGGGATGGAGGAAGAGAGGGCTTATTTGTGATGTGGTGGAGGAAGAGTAGAAATTAATTAATTAGGATTAAGATGGATCCTTTCAGAAAAGTTGTGGCTAATTGGGGGATTAGATAAGGAAAGTGCTTTATTTTGTTTCAAAGCTGGGAGTTTTCAGGAGTGAACTAAATGTTAATAGTCGAGGATTCGTGGTAATTGCGTCGTTTTTTTTTTTATGCGTCGTTTTCGGCTGTTATTGCGTCATTATTTTCTTATATGCGTCATTTTCGGCTATTTTTGCGTCATTTTTTTCGTTTTATGCGTCATTTTCCAATTATCAACTAGCCTCTCGTAGGATTACCAACTATTTAAATTATCTTTTCCAAAGCTTAGATGTATAGAGGATTGATGTTCAATCCACAATCACATAAATTCAAATCACAAAAAAAGCAGCCCCTAAGAGCTACTCTTTCTTCATATTTGCCTGGCGACGTCCTACTCTCACAGGGGGAGATCCCCCAACTACCATCGGCGCTGAAGAGCTTAACTTCCGTGTTCGGCATGGGAACGGGTGTGACCTCTTCGCCATTGTCACCAGACGCATATTCA